>Ga0194133_10007380_pt1 | contig 13219 bp, 9 predicted proteins | sample TA2KigOf40mmetaG_FD_155448 | JGI IMG/M metagenome (GOLD analysis project Ga0194133, IMG submission 155448) | Freshwater microbial communities from Lake Tanganyika, Tanzania - TA2015055 Kigoma Offshore 40m | ecosystem: Environmental > Aquatic > Freshwater > Lake | place: Tanzania: Lake Tanganyika...
TTGATGTACAAAACATTCTCCAGGAGAATTTTGAAGTTTTGAATACCAAGCCAAAAAAGATTCAAACCAGGCTTAAACCATTCCCTTTATTATTGTACAAAATTTGATGAATGTTTGCCCAGCCATTCAGGGAATAAAACTTACATCCTGCCACTATTATGTAGTGATGGGTCCGGGTCAAAATTTTTTGAACCGGGTTGGGTCAGGTCAATTTTTTGTGGCTCGGGTTGGGTTGGGTCAGCCATTTATGGTTTGGTTTTGAATTTGGAAAATTTCCCCTAAAAATGTCAAATTTTTCAATTTTTTTCCCTTCGGGTCAAAAAAATCTCTTCGAGACAGGTCAAAAAGTACCCGGGTCAAAGGCATGTCGGTCTCTTATTTACTGCAGGTCAAAAGTAAGCTCAGGTCGGGTCGGGTCAGGGCCTATCTCTACTATTATGTTAAGATTCAGTAAATTTAAAACAATCAACTGTAAAATTTCTAAAATTCCATGACCATTTTAAAGATTGGCAGAATAGGATGGTCTTGTGGTTTGCCTGCCAGAATCACATCCCAGCAACCTGGGTTCAGCTCCCAACCTTGGTAATCAATTGAGTTTATGATCACTAACAGTTTGCCTTTAATGAATGCAGACTTCAAATAAAACAAAAGTGTTTCACGCCATAAAAAGTTAAAAATTACCCATGAAATTGCATTTAAACTGAAAAGTGGATTTTAAAAAGTGACATATTTTCAAAATTGCTTCAAGGCTTTTCTTGGTGTCTTGTAAATGGGATCCATGCAGAGCAATTTGAAGGCAATTGTGAACCAAAAGTTAAAAATGTGGTAAAAGACTTCAAAAAGTCCAACAAAGCTGACCCCCATGCAGAGGCCCAACAGGCCACCTGCATTGGCAATGAACTGAATAACAGAAATTTTCTCATCCTTCTTCATCCTTAAAGAAATGAAAAGATATTAGACTGAAAGACATGTTATTTGTTCAAGAACTAATTGGCCACAGACCAACAGTTTTGTCAACTGACTGAGATTTTTGAGACTGGGGCTCAGTGTTTGGACAAACCTTTGATGATTTTTTGATGTAACATTAACCAGCCATGATTAGTTGAAAGTAATCAAAGAGAATTAATTCAGCATTTCCTATCCCTTGAGTTAAAAGTTCCTGGTGCTAGATTTTTTGTTGTGAGGATTAAGAGTTTTATCTAGTCTTAGATTTAAGTTGGATGAAAAAAAAGATTTTTACACTGTGAAAATTGACTACATGACTTAACGTGAATGCCCCTCTTATCGTCAAAGTTGGTTGAGGCTTAATGGGGAGAGTTTATTCAGGATTTCCTTCCACCCCAGTTATGAGTCTTGTGTTACACTTGATTTGAGATGAGTTAGAGTTATACCTTAGAGTAAAGTACTGATGAAAAGAAATATTTTTCAAGTAGTGAGAGTTGAGAGTAATCGAGGGGGTCAATTTCAGGATTTCCTAACCCTTGAATTAAAGACCCTCAAGCTTCACTATATATTCACATAGGAATAAGAGAAAGTTTGAGTGGTGATGAAAAAAAATATCATTTGGTAATAAAAAATTGACGTTTTGACTGAACATGAATGCCCCTCTTATCGTCAATACAAGTTGAGACCAAACAAGTATAGTTCATTCAGCATTTGCTTCCATTTTAGTTTAGAGTCCCTTGTGTGATTCTGTACATTCTACATAGTCATTTTATTTTTATAGTTTTGTAAATTAATAAGGGGATCCTGTAGTCTGATTGTTCTATTTGACTAAACCATACATCTATACGCTTTCATTTTACATAGATACAGTAATCTGTAACATGCACAGCATACTTTTCTTTCATGTGACAATCACACGTGTTTGCTGATTGACCTATTAAACAAATTATGTGCAGAAAAACACATTATTGAGATAATTTGTTTTGAATAAATAATTTAGTCTCTCGAAGTCTTTTATTTGGAAAGGAACGTAGTTCTTCATCAGATTTTTATAATTCACAGCAAAGTCAGAGTTACATCAGCTCTTGGGTTGATCATTTCATCATATTAGATTTATGAAGACTGCCTATGTGGACCTGGGTTGTCTGATCTTACAGAGTATTTTTTCATTCACTTCAAACATTTTATTAAGTGCCCAGCACAAAGAACTTTCTGACTTAGATTACAACCATGAGATTAGCAGAAACCCAGGAGTTAAATGTCTGCCAGACCTAGTATAGAACACCCAGTCTCTCAGTTCTTAAGCAGTTGGGTAAACTAAAGGCCACGAAAAATAGTTACCTTGTGTAAAATGGCTCCTTGAAGAATATATTCAAGACAGCAACATTGTCTGAAGTGTAGTTGTACAAGTATCTTGCCAGCCTCTCATGTTCAGGCAACAGCAATTTCTTATTTGGAATCATGGTAGAGTTTTGGTCATTGTAGCAGAGTTTTTTCACAAAATAAAGGTCAGTAATTTCCTGGCAGGTTGTTGTTGACTCATTATTCTGCCAAAAAAAATGTTATCGAACTCTAAACCTCAATTACAATTTTTGGATTTAACTTGCTTGCTCGAAAATCTTTCTCCTCGACTCATCTCTGCAAACTTTCAAAGCCAGTTTTTCCAACACAAGACAAAATTCAGGCCTATCAAGAAAAGTTTCCCAGATTGGAAAAACAGCATAGGAGGGTGCCATGCTTTGCAGTTGCAGTTTGCATCGAGTCTCACAATGTAAACGTCTAAGTTGAAGATCAAAATTCATATTTAGACACATCTAAAACTCTTGTCTTTTTTGTGAGGTACCTTGAATCATTGCTTACAGCATAAGTCATGTCATGTTCACCTTCCAAAGCCATTCTGTCAACCCAGTGGTTGGAACAAGTCAGTTGAGCTCCTGTACAAATGGGCAATCTTTTTTCACCATATGATGTTCTGAAGAAAGGTGGAAAACATTCACATTCCTATAAAAGAAAGGGGAATGAATAAAATGACCCAAATTAGAAATATTTTTAAAATTTGCTTTGAATCTTGCAACAAGAGAAAAAAACGTGCAAGAGAATCATTTTGTTGCTTTTAAGTACTTTTGCTGCCAATCCAGGGTCAAAGATTGCCTGGGGTTCCTGGGTTTGAGCCCATGACCTTATGATATTCTATATCTGTGATAGTATAAGAACTAGTTTGACATTAAAAGGTTCCTTACAGATAGCTTCAAAGCATCCTTTTCATGTAATATTTAAATATTCTTTTTCCAGTTAAATGCCCATTCTCCCCCAGGGGATCCCACCTTTTTGAAAGTAAAATATCTTTTTCTTGTCAAGCACCTTAAGCCCTACACAGAACCTCTACAGGTGCCCCTTACCTTTCTTTTCACACCTCCCTTACTCATCTTAACATCTTTTGAAATAATTTCCCTTTTCAAAGCTGAACACAGATAAAAATATTCCTAAATATAGAGATGTATTACTTAATAGTTTGCACAAATTGCTCAAACAAGCATGGAATTTTTTAATATATTTGTATTTAAGGTCAATGAATATTTTGTTTGCTTGAAATTAGATGGTGTAAAATTGTTTTTGACATTTACCTTAATAATTTCAGCAATGACAGCTTCGTAGAAACAGTTTCTGATAGAGTATCGAAATCTCTCTATCCACAATAAGTTCTTGAAATAAAATTCATCATCAACATAACAATTCCTTTCCATAGGTGTAAATCTTTTGAGGGAAGCTTCTGTGGCATTTATAACTGTTGCACTCATGGCTGCAAGAGTCTCAGTTCCTATACGGAAGATAATAAGATGAAAGGGTGCATAATAAAACATTTTTAGCAATCTCTTTTACCTGGCTTTATATAGTAACCATCTTGTTGCATTACAGCTTTGTCCCTGGCATCAACCACCGCAATTTTGAACCCCTTTGCAGACCGTGGGAAATAGGCATAGTCATAACTCTCAACATCAAGCACAACTTTAAGACCTCTATTTTCCCCATTTCTTGTTCCAGGTGGAATATGGTGGAAAAAGTCTGCCTTGTAATCTGAAGGGTTCATTTCACGTGTTTTTTCATTCACAAAATCCTTTAGAAGCAATTTTTTATGGAGTAGCAATTAAAAAATGGTTCATTGAAACTGGCATCAAACTTACAAGGTATGGAACAATTAAACAGCATGCCCCATAGTCTGTTATACCCTGAAAAGCACCATAGAACTTGTGTCTCACTGTTTGGCTCCATTCTGTCATAATTTCAAAGAAGGGTTTATTAATCAAAAATGCAACAGTTTGACTTTGAAATAAAATTTGCCTGTGTATAAAATCATGTCTGAACAATTTTGTGATGCAAGAGTTACAAAACTTGAAGTATTTTTCCAACCATATTTTTGTCCTAGTTGATTCTGAAATATTATAATACTCATAGGTCAAACCCTTAACTTTAGGAAAATTATCAACCTTTAAACTTTCCAACACAACATTATTTGTAACTTTAAGTTGGTCCTCTGGCTGGCCATCAATAAACTCATCGAAAAGTAAAGCAATTGCATCTCGATTCATCAAAATTGAACTGTTTCCGTCCAAATTCAAGCGTGAAATAAAAGTCTTTGAAACCTATGAAAGTGAACAATCTGAACAATCACTTTGACCACAAAAGTCATCACATCTGGTTGAAGAAAAGGAAAAAAATTGATTTGGTATTGGCTTAGATTTTCAATGGTGGTGTTTTAAAAAAAACTACATCTTTTGTCCTGAAGGCCTCTAGATTGTCAAACTAAGAACAATTTTTTACTGTAAAAAAATACAAGAATTTCTCTATTTAGCAAATTTTTTTCATTTATCATCAAAACATTATTGTCTCAAATATTACTTTAACTGAAATCTTCAAGATATTTATCAGAACTATTTTTGTCAGAAAAAATTAACATTTTGGCTGCATGAGAATTGACAAAATTTCATATTTGGCATTTTTGTAAAAAAAAAACCTGATGCAATTCAACCAAAGACTTGAACAAAAAATTTTTCACTTATAATTTATTCAAAAGTAATTGTCATTATTTGCATTATTCAGATATGATGAATGAAATGTTTTTGTGTAATTATGTCTCCCAGAACAAGATCTGTGAAAAAATCATCATAATATAGCTATAAGCAGATGGTTTTGTTTCAAAAATATTGAAAATGTACAATGCAGCCAATTTTCACTCAGAAACATGAACCAAACAGAATACGTTTTGGGAAAAATTCATTGCTGTTTGGTCAAAATCAAGAAACATTAAATGATTAAACACATATTTTATTCACCTACAAGTTCAAACTTTACTACATACAAAAATAATATGTTGAGAATTTCTCAAGTCTTGCAATTTTTTCTTACATATTTTTTAAGGAAAAAGATCATTTCTTAAGATAGATTTAGTACTTCTCAGTTAAAGGAAATCTATTAGGAAAATGTCCAGGAGGTCTGTCTGATTCTAAATTTGAAACTTATTTTGTCAAGGACTTTTTTGATGTGAACTTCTATTTTTGACTGAAATCAGTTTGCCCCTAGGGTTGCCTTTGTTCAACCGCAAATTTTTCAAGAAATAATTGTAAAGACTTGCCTGGTTTACGTTGCAGATAAATATTGAAGGAAATGTGATGTCTTGGAGTGAAGCAGTTGTTGTGTCAATGCTAAATAAATTTTTTTCAACTTCTGAAGTCTTGTGTATATTTCTTTGCATTAAATGTTACCTGGTGAGAGTTTTTGCATTCAAAAATTCAACAAGATTTTTTATCATAAAATATCCACAACCTCCAAATGCTGCTAGAGCCACCACAAGCCAAATGCTTGACCTGGCAGACCCTATTTCTGAATAGATATACTTCCAACCATGGAAAGATGTTGTCAGGCAGAACCTTTTTACTCCTGTGAACTCCTTCATTTATTCTGCCAAAAGTGATTCCAGCTTTATAAATCACATCAACAATCATTTGATTTTAAGCCTAATTCTCTAATTTCAATTTGGAATTCAAACAGAAAGCATTTTAGTAAACACTATCATTAGGAGAATTTGAGAAGTGTCTTGCATTTTTAGACTTTCAATGAATATTAAAATCTCCCTTACTGAGACAATTGATAAGGTTTTCGTTCTGGTGGGTTAAAAAAGTATTGAACTGAACATCTGAACCTCTTTGGGAAAGGGACTGAGCCAGAGAATCTGTAATGGAATTTTTTAAGTACGCCTTGCGACTCGCGGTCATTAAAGGCACACTTGGTGGTTTTTTATCTTTTCTTTGTAGTTTTACCCGGGCAGGAGTCAAACCCGGGTTGCTGGGATAGAATTCTAGCCTCATACCACTTGACCACCCTGACTCATTGTCAAAACAGTCCTTGATTTGAGTTGAGAAATGTACTAAAACATGGGCCTTTACATCACAAGCTGTGTCCCCTTTTTTAAAGAGTGAAAATTATTTACCTTATCAGTATTACCCTTATTCCCACTGAAAATATTCTTATATGGTGACCAAAAAGAGACTGAAAGTCATAATTGTTCCAATACCCTTAAAGAAATGTTGTCTATGAATGCAGGGGCTTTGAAAAATGACTTTTTTCCAGTCACAGAAACTAAAAGCATGAAATCAGTTTATTTGAAATTAGAACCGATTGAAGAAGTGTCATTATGGATTCATTCAAAAGATTTCAAGTGCATGAACACATAAACATTCATCAAAGAAATGGAATTTGAAGAAAAAAAGGAGCTGAAAATGCTTTTTAAAACTGTCATTGATTTTGATTTCTTTACTGTGTAACTAAATTGTTGTCAATACTTTAAGTTTTGACATATGAATTGGTGTCATTATCCAGCTGTGAAGGAAGTTAATGAAGAACAAATCAACTCAATGCAGTGTATTACAGATTTCTAAAGACTCAAAAACCTTTTGTTGTGATTGAAAATAACGAATATTGTGAAACATAAATTCCAGGCAAAAATTTTGTAACTTTGAAAAAAAGACATTTTTAAATCAGTCCAGATATGCTCAGAGATTTATTGGAAAAGTTCTTCAATTATAAATTTCGCAATAGGGAACAAGAAAATCTTTCAGATTGGTTGAGAATTGTCTTTTTAAAAATTTGAAAGCTCTTTTTTTTTGGAAAGTTTAATTAATTTTAGTTTAATTTAAACACTAAGAACTGCTGAATTTCTTCATCGATAATCATTTCGCAATTTTACAAAATTGTTGTCACTTTAATTTGTTACATTGGGTTACTTTAAAAAAGTGAACATCTGTTGAGATACTTCAAAGTTGAAAAAATTTTCACATTAAGTTTTAATTATGAATTGTGACAGATTATGTTAGAGAGACCCTTGAGTATATATTTCTTTATCAAGATTTAAGGTTACACTTTCCCTAAAATGATTTGATTGTAGTCAACATTTTTCTCTAAAAACATTTGTGTGCACAACCACAAAACCTTAAAATGAAGAAGCATTCAGTACTTTGGAATCAATAAAGCGAAAGATATGAGAACTGACCTGGAAAGTATGGAAGAGTCTGGATCTCACAAAAAAGGAATACAGAGTCAGCCCATCCTGGAAAGTAAAGAAAGAGATGAGAAACCCTGTGACAAACATAACAAACATGGAGACAATGCTTGACCACTCCTCTTAGAAAACGCGTCGAGACTTAAACCAATCAGGAGAATTGAGGTCTGAAATCTGTCTAACCATTCACGACATACATAGTGAGCAAAACCCTTGGACTAACCATTCAGAAGCCCACAGGGTGACATCAACTGTTGTCATTTTGAACCAATCAGCAACTGACACGTTTATAAGGGCAACCGATGCTGAGACATGAGAAGGGGATATCTGGTGTAGAGACATAGCTTTATTTAAACCTAACTAGGTTCACCAGGGATGTAATTTAAGGATCTTAAGAGACCCTCATCTTTTCTGGAGATCTCTCTTACCAGGAGACCCACAAATTCTTGATAAGATCAGAGAGAGAAAGATTGTAATCATTATCAATCACTTTTTATTTGATCAACCACTTTTAAAATACTCACATTTTATTCCCCTATGGCACAAGCCACACTCCCTCATCTTAATTGTGATAGTTAATTCCTGTAACTGACCATCTTGACTCATTTATTTTACTTCCATTATAGTTTAAATCTCTGTCTATATGAAAGATAATATATTCAACATTTTTCATAATTGATACAACTTTTAAGCCAGAGAAATGTCAGAACACTACTTACAAAAATTACTTGAAATTTTTTTTGATGTCAATTGTTTTAACAAACTCTCTTTAAAGACTGAAAACTAAATTGTACTCGAAGCCTGAAGCATTTCCTTTATATTTGGAAATTGTTTTTTCTTCCAAATTGTCACAAGAAAATTGAAGTGTAATATTTCCTCATAAAACCTTTATTAAGCAAGTAAAGTATTTGCCTTTACAACTCTTAGAGATTCCAAACATAATTTTTTTAATGAATCATTATTTCAACTAATTAAAACACGTGTTTCTGGTGTAAATGAAGGAGAAAACAAAGATTGACACGAATGTAAAAACTGACGCATAAAAATGTGAAAAAATGACATTTTGATGCATGGAAAAAATTCATTTCAAACCAACTTAAGAATTTACTTTCACCAGCCATGTGGCAAATGAAATCAGACATTCAAATGAATAAAATTAATTGCTCAAGTGTTTGAAAACTAACACTATTTGCTTATTTAAAAAACAGGTAAGCTAAATATCCACAGGGTATTTTTTTAATCAAAGGTATTTCATTGTGTACAATCAATAAATCTTCTGTGAATCTACCAGGCAATTACAATTTATTGATTATGTGTCATAAATAAAGCAGAACTTATTAACTTTTAGCTAACCTCTAAAATTGTTCCCATGAACAAAACCATTAGTTACAAGAAAACACATTAACTCTTTTGAAAAGAAATAATAGTGACAATTCGAAACAAACTATTTCGTAAGAAAGAATCCACTAAGCACTGATTTTGTAAAGAATTTTCAGAGGTGATTTAAAGGGTTAATTTTGTCAATCTCATTTAAAGAAGTTTTTAGTTGATTAGTAATAAGTGCCAACTCAATTCAAAGCTTACATTTTCAATTTCATTATCTGACAATTTGATGACAACTGTAGAAATCATTGCTTTGACAACTGGCTGTGGACTGGGAGGGTAGGGTTCAATCCCTGGTCAGGGTAAATCTTTGACTCCAGGATTTGTCTAAAAATAATCATCTAACATGATGGTTACCACAGTCAGGATTGATGGTTGTGCGGATCACTTGAGTTGTTGGGGTTGTTGTAGCTCATTGCTATGACAACTGCTGAGAACTGGGAGGTACAGGGTTCAATCCCTGGCTTGGGCAAAATCTTTAACCTCTGGATTTGCCTTAATTAATCATTTCTGTGAGACAATTAACTCTGTCAGTATTGATTGTTGTGCAGAGACCCGTTAAGAATGATATTTAAACTCATTTGTTCACATTTATCAATTGAAAATCCAGCCACCTTTAGACACAACTTTCAGTCAAAAATGAACTGTCAAAACTATTCTCATTCACTTGATTTGGTGTTAAAATAATCGTTTCTTAACACAAGCTCTCTTTATCTATTTATAAACAAAAAACCGGATTTAATTATTATAGTAATACAAAATAATTACATCAGAAAATACTATTCCCAAAAATTTAACCAGGGATAATTCAGATGCCTGTTAGACACAAAAACAGTTTAGCGGAATTGTTGTAAAGTCTAATACTCTGGTATTTGAAGAATCAGTTCCTCAACCGACTAAAGCTGTCAATCAATCAATCAATGAATCACATACTTTTAAAAAGATAAATTTCATTGTGATCATGTAGATTTGGTTGCTTTATACGGATGTTGAAAGTGGCTGAGACAGGAGTCAAAGTTGGGGCACAATGGTGATGGTCCAATGTGATACCACTCTGTAATTGTGACTCCCTGAAAATTTAGTTTTAGTGCACTAAAGACCATGTTTTTGCTTGGGTAAGACAAACTATGGTCATAACCTCTTGATTAGTTTGTGTGATCCAATGTACTGAGGACTGACCAAGTAAAGCTAAACATTGATTTGGTGGAATGTCTGGGAGACCTTTGACCCCTTGGCCAGATATGATGTAGTTGCCTCTAATTCCTTTCCCATCAAGGTATAGATATCCAAGAAGTCATTGCCAAAATCTAAAAACTCTTACATAAAGAACAGATGCCCACAACAGCTCAAGCATAACTTTGATTAATTCAGATTGTATGCCTGAGTCCTTTACAGATGAATAAATAAAATGAGGAAAAATTGCCTGCAAAACCACTGATTGAATCCATGTGTGTATCCCTGAGATTGAGGGATATGACAGATCGCCTAATTTCAAAATTGCCTAATGAGAATTCACCTAATCTAAATTACCTACTGATAAATTGCCTACCTTACTAAATTGCATACCTGCAAAATCAGATTACCTTCCCTACCAAATCACCTAAAGAGAAATTGCCTACCAACAAAATTGCCTACCTTACTAAATTGCCTTACTATGATTCATTGTGCATCACGCCCACAATTTTAAAGATAGAGGAAAGTTCAAAAATAAGATTTGTAGATAAATGATTGGACTAAAAAACTTCTTTAATAAATTTTCCTTTAGCTTTAAAATTGTGGTAGATGTGAATTTTTAAAGAAGACTCATTGAGTTTTTTCGAATTTTTTTCTATGTCCATCTGAATTTAAGGTCAGGTCAGGTTAGGTTAACTTTAGTGAAACCCATCCTCTGTTTACAAAATAGTGAATACTCTGAAGAATCAAGGAAACCTGGAACAATAACTTTACAAATAATAATGGGAATCAGAGCTGATAGGTGACTTCCTAAAAATATGAAAATCCATAGAATATCTTTTTCATCTTGTAACTAGGCCAATCAAAGTCCAGTTATTTATCACAAAGTCCAGCACAATTCCTCTGGGTTTATTTATCAATTTTGGTCCCTATATGTCCATAGAGAATTCTTTCTTCCTAACCTTCTACATTTCAAGTGAATTAGCTGATTTTTGTCTTTTATCATAATTTTCCCTCAAAAGAATAATTGATGTATTTTAAGCTTGGCAACAACCAAAAAACCTCGACTGAAAGGTCAAAATTTTGTGACAAAAAAGTAATATTTGTCCTCTTTTTCAAGGCTTTTTGAATTAAGAAAAAAATATTTTGGTTTGTTGTAAAAATTCCAATCTTGTGAAAAAATCCAAGCAATTTTGCACATTAAATAAAGCAAAAACTCTTCTAGAAAAATAATTTCAGCAAAAGATTTATTTCAAATTTGATCATTGTGAAATTCTAAATTTATAACTTGAAGAATGTTTTCAAATGCTCCGGATTGTTTCATCACTTTGTAGTCTACAAACATCTCTTTAAAGGCTAGAAAGTCTGTCAGGGTAAAAAGCATCTCAAAAACTTCCCCATCAAGTTCAGCCCTGCGAAGCTCTAAATCTATAAAGGAATTGAAGACAGCAATTATTTTTACTCTCTGAAATGGATTCTCAATATTCCTGATAGTTATCGCCAATCTATAATATTTTACCTTTCAAAAACTCTTTCATATCAAAATTTTCTACTCTTCTTTTCAATTGTTCCTCAATAAACTCTTCCACGATCTTAGTGTATTGATGATAAATTTCAGTGTAAATCAATTTGTTCTCTTCAATTCTCTCATCAAAATGTTCATAGTTGGATTTAAGAAGTGATTCCTAGAAATCTACAAATTATCTACAAATAAAAAGTTCTAACTTAAAGAATAATCACCTGAAGGTCTTGAAATTGTTCTCCTATCACAATGTCTTCAATACATCCAATTATATTGTCAAAGTCATTGCTTTCATCACCATGATCAATTGCTATCTAATGTGAAAATGTCAATCATAGATTATGTTTATGCCATTTTGAAAGTAAGACAATTTTAAAATTACCAATTCAGGTGCCAAATTTTTCCTTATGAGGATTTTCAGTGAGCAAAACTACTTACTTATTTTCTTACCCTAGTATTGTGACACCATTATTCACAAATCAAAATATTTTTGATGCAAATGTTCAGTGCTTTCCTAATTACACTAAAAGACATTTCAAGATAGTTCATCACCTTTCCTTCAATTCCCACCCTTTTAACTATAGTACATTACAAAGGATAGACATGTCCCCTCGATACACCCGCCTAAGCCTTCCCTTATTTGATCATTTTGGTTTAATCCATTACTGATCCAAGTCCTTCCTTTATAAAGGACTGCCTACCAATAACCAGTTCAGTATTGATAATTTTCTTCATTGGGCAGGTCATCTCTGGGTTCTAGAAATACATGTGCAAACTCAGAGTAGAGTATTGCACTTACCACTACTGCAAAAAATGATCATTATTTTGAGGGAAAGTATCAAATTTTTACTATTGGGCAGACCAATAACTGCAATTGTAAACCTGATTGTTCAAGCTGAATGCCTGCTAAGGCTCAATCTAGATTTCATTACTCAAAGATGTCAATAAAATGAAAATACTAGTGATGGGTCCGGGTCGGCTTAGGCTAACCATCTTTGGTTTGGGTTGGGAAAATTTCCCCTAAAAATATCAAATTTTTCAATTTTTTTCCCTTCGGGTCAAAAAATATCTCTTCGGGTCAAGTCAAAAGTACCCAGGTCAAAGGTGGGTTGGCCTCTTATTTACTGCGGGTCAAAAGTATGCTTGGGTGGGGTAGGGTCGGGTCAGGGCCCATCTCTAGAAAATACAGAAAGATTTCTATTAGATTGGGAAAAACATAAACTTGCCAAGTCTTCCTCTTCTTCTTGAGCAGGTGGAATGTTAATGGCATTATTAAGTAGATGTTGGCCATGGTGCAAATGATCTGTAAGGATTAGAACAAACTTTGTTAATAGTTTCTTAATGACACCAATTTGAATAAAATGATGCAGCCTAATCTGCATCCCATATTAAAATGAGAAACTTTTTTGTCTTCTCTAACTTAAGTTGTTACACAAAGCAGTCTTTTTATGTTTCATAAACTTTCAATTTATTTGCACTAGGGGTTTAAAGTGTCGCATCCACCATTCTCTGTTGTCTCTCTTCAATGTATATTTTCTAACTCATCATAAGGTAATAAAGCATTTTGTAATTGCCTTATATTAAAAGTGGGGTTCGGCGCTGCCCAGGACAAAAATTTTTTTGACCAAATTGTATCCAAACAT
>Ga0194133_10007385_pt1 | contig 13217 bp, 4 predicted proteins | sample TA2KigOf40mmetaG_FD_155448 | JGI IMG/M metagenome (GOLD analysis project Ga0194133, IMG submission 155448) | Freshwater microbial communities from Lake Tanganyika, Tanzania - TA2015055 Kigoma Offshore 40m | ecosystem: Environmental > Aquatic > Freshwater > Lake | place: Tanzania: Lake Tanganyika...
AGAAATTTCTTACCAAAACTATTATTATTTTCATTTTGCAAAAACTTGTATTTTGTTGCTTCATTTTTGTGTGAAAAATAATCTTTTTTCACATATGTTTCATATCTGTCAATTTTTTACTTTACCCAAAAATGATTCTTACCTGAATGATCAGATTGTAGGTAAGTTGTTATTTTTTTCATTAAAATCAGCACTTAATTTTTCACGAATAAAAACACACAGAAATTAGTTAATGGTTGTAAGAAAAATGTCATCTATATTTATCTGTTGACGGTTCAACGTTCCAATTCACTCTGAGAAGGGAACTTAACAGCGGGGAATCTTCCTCCCTCTTCATAGGTTTTAGCGCCCAGATAGAAGTCAACGAAATCAAATCTCAACCGCTTGATGGTTGGCCTGTGATCCAAAAAATAAAGTAAAAACGGGGCTTCATGATGATAATGATGATGATGAAATTTCCACCATGGTTAAAAGTGATTAAAATTGAAGAACTATTCGTAAAATAAACATTTTTTAAATCATTTTGATGTAAATAAGTTTGGTTTAATGCGACTCTTTTTTCTATCAAAGTGGTTAAGTTATTTGCTCTCAGTCCTCATTTGAGTTGACAGAGGCCAAGTTGAGGCCAGAATCAACTAACTCTGAGCCTTTCCCGATGCCTGTTCACTGTGGTGCCATAAATGACAGGGGATATGTGAAATCGCTCAAGTACAAAATTGCCTAATGAGAATTCACATAATAAAAATCACCTACTAAGAAATCGCCAACCTTACTATATTGCCTAACTACAAAATCGACTACCCTACATAATAACCTATAGAAAAATTGCCTCCCAACAAAATCGCCTACCTTACAAACCCTGCGGGTAAGTAAGGAGGAAACCATGCTTTGGGGGGGGGTCTAGTGATGGGTCCGGGTCCGCCATTTATGGTTTGGGTTTGAATCTGGAAAATTTCCCCTAAAAATGGCAAATTTTTCAATTTTTTGCCCTTCGGGTCAAAAAAAATCTCTTCGGGTCGGTTCAGAAAGTACCCGGGCCGGAGGTGGGCCGGCCTCTTATTTACTGCGGGTCAAAAGTAAGCTCGGGTCGGGTCAAGGCCCATCTCTAGTTGGGTCAGGTTAGGTTAGTTTAACTATAAATGCTCTTTTAGTTAAAAGGAGGGGTTAAGCATGCTTCGCATGGCTTGGAAGGGGAAAACATGCTTTGGGAGGTTGGTTGGGTCAGGTTAGGTTTGGTTTGGTTAACAATAAATGCCTGAACCCAACCTGAACCCAAGCCCAACCCAACCCAAACCCGAACACCAACCCAAACATGAATCTGTCAGCGTTACCATTGGCATTGGGGTTGGGTCAGCATCGGGGTCATTGTCATGGTTGGTGTTGGGGTCAGCATCGGGATTGGGATAAGCATTGGTGTCGGATGCCTTCTCAGGTAGGCGTTAGCGTTGACACGAGAACTCTATATTCATCGCTTTTCTGTTTATACCTTCAGCAGTATTCCTGCAAAGAAGGTTTGCATCTGTTTCAAACATAGCTTATAATGTCAACATTCACATTGATCACTTCTTCAAAACCAAAAATCTATTAATACTAATAGCATAAATAATGAATCAATGACAGTTTTGAAAAAAATCAAGTCATTGTATAATTCACTTGAGGCATTTGGTTTTGAATAATTGAGAGATTATTGAGGATATGAATGCAAGTGAGGTGTGGCAAACCTACCTTTAAGCATATATGTATACCTTCGATTCGGTCAATAAATAAAAGGCCAAACCCTAGGATAATCTTTCAAGGAAGTAGCTTAAGAGATATTTTAAGCTGCAGCTTTCAAACAACTAGTCAAACGATATCTTTAAGAAAATAAAGTGGAGTTCAAAATTGATTTTGTGGCCACAGGAAATCGGAAATAATCCCAATTTTCAAAAAAAAGTCTTCATTTATTTCGACATATCTAAACAATCTCGTTTTCAAATCTCTCAACAAAATATTTTTTTCTTTTGATTGGTCAAATTCCATTTTGGGAAATGTTTCGTGTTGAGTGCCAGAATGGAAAAAAAAGTAAATGAGAGTCTACTATTTTTTTCTATTTTCATCATTAAAATTTTGTGAATAGGTCATTGTGAAAGGTTAACAAACAATATTGCTAAAAGATAAACAAACTTTGCTGATAAGTTGGTGAAAAATTTTCCACCTCAGATCGGCATTTCCTTCATAAAGGTTGTTTTTAATAAGCTGCAAAGATTTCCTGACGCAAAAAAAATAGTTTAGATTATTATTATTGCCATTTCAGGGTCACATTGGCAAAATTCATGACGCAAACAATTGCGTATGACGACGCGTAAATCAGGTAAATGTTTATGCAAAATACTTGGCTTTAATGCAAAATGTCATTCAGAAAACAATGTCAAAATGCAAGTTTTTTTTCTGAAACATATTGGAAAGTTTAGGAGGTGCAAGCAACCTTAAAAATATGTCAGCCATCAAAAATCTTCACATTTTTTAAAAGCTACAAAAAACACAATAATAAAGATGGCGCTACTAGTTTTTCACGAACAAGCTCTTCCCGAATGCGCTTTCCCACTGCAGTTTTCCTACCATGAGCTTTTCCCAACCAACTAAGTCTCAAATGCATTTTTCCTGAGCTTTTATGACCTGGATGACCGCAGGGTTAGGCCCGGGAGGTTAAGTGTGCCTTAATTGCAATTCAGAGATCATTATCAAGATATTAGTGATGGGTACAGCTCAAAATTTTTTGACACGGATTGGGTCGGGTCAAACTTTTGTTTCTTGGGTTGGGTCGGGTCAGCCTTATTTGGTTTGGGTATGGATAAGGAAAATTTACCCTAAAAATGTCAAAAAGATGTCATCGGGTCGGGTCGAAAAGTACCCGGGTCAGAGCCAGGTCAGCCTCTTATTTACTGCGGGTCAAAGGGTCGGGTTAGGGGCCATCTCTACAAGATATACTAGGGGGTTTATTACTAGGTCAGATTTTTTGAACTTTTATTTACAGTTTACATGAAACAACTGTGACCCCATCCCGCAAGCGTGGGTTAAGGTCAGACTGGGTTTTCTAAAGAAGTTCAATATATAGGTCACAGTTAACTAATGCATTCTTTTGCCTTTTTAAACCAAAGATACTGCATACAAAAGACAGCCTTTTCTGATAAAAACCCTAGTCTTGTCAAGCGAGGGAGCAGAGGGGTCATGGCATGAGGGTGCAGAAGGGGTTGGGAGGTTTAGCCTCTCTCAAACTGTTTAGTTATTATGTTAAAGGAAGAAAACAGATAGATAGAGCTGTAAATCAAAGAACCAAAGTTTTGTTCTCAGGATTTCAAATGCGAGAATTTCCCTGAGCTGGGCCAATTCTTGTAAAAAAATAGCTGTGATGATTGTCAACCAAAGCTCTAGAGATGGGCCCTGACCCGACCCGAGCTTACTTTTGACCTGCAGTAAATAAGAGGCTGACCCGGCTTCGACCCGGGTACTTTCTGATCCAACCCGAAGCAATTTTTTTTTATCCAAAGGGAAAAAATTGGAAAATTTGACAGTTTTAGGGGAAATTTTTGAAATTCAAACCCAAACCATAAATGGCTGACCCGACCCGACCCGAGCCACAAAAAATTGACATGACCTGACCCGGGTCAAAAATTTTTGACCCGGACTCATCACTAGAAAGCTCTCCTCATCCATATGGATGTTTGCGATCTTCCCCTTCATCTCACTGTACCCTGATGCATAACATCCCCTTTTTCTTATAATGGTTTTTCAACCTGCAACCAAAGGTTGGCACTTGGGATCAATCCACCCAAGTGAACCCATAGATACAATGCACAGCAAAGAACTGATCTGTTGAGCTCGAGTGACCCAATGGCATAAGCAAACTTTGCTGAAGACTAGAGATTGGCCCTGACCCAACCCAAGCATACTTTTGACCCGCAGTAAATAACAGGCCTACCCCCATTTGACCCAAGTATTTTTTGACCTAATCCGATAATGTTTTTTTGACCCGAATGGCAAAGAACTTAAAAAATTGGGATTTTTAGGAGAAATTTTCCAGATAGGTGGCCCGTCCCAACCTGATCCGAGCATCAAAAAAAGACCCAATCCGACGCAGATCAAAAAAACTTTGATCCAGATCTTTCACTACTGAATACAGACAAAAATTTGACATACACTCAACCACTTCATGCTTTAAACATAAGATACATGAAGAGATTGGGCATGCTAAAAGAGATAAACAAGATTGGTGAAACAACCACTTCTACTTCCTAAATATCTCTAATCATTGACAGTCTGATTAACATCTTGGATAGAGAATATCGGTCCATCTAGGGCTGGGTTACGAATACAGATGAGATTTGAACAGTGAAAAAAACCCAGATTGTCAATTCTGCAGAACTTTTTTGCAAACGATTTGTTGTTGCTGTGATATTGCTCTTTGACAAATGCCAAGACTTTGACATGAAATCTTTTGGCAAGTGTTTCCAAGAAGTATTTATTATCGTTTTTTTGTGTTAAAGTTGTTCAAAAATTGACAACGACATTTCCTTGTGTGCAAGGATATCAACCTGAAAATGCTTTGACCCTGTAATTCTATACACAAGATCATTGCAAATATTAACTAGTTTTATGGAACGAATTTTATGGCTATTTAAAATTGGGAAGCATTTGGTTGCGTGGGACAATCTCAACATTTTTTTCGCATACTGAACCTACGCTGTTCATCTTGATGAACCTTCAATTCAAGTGATACAAACTGGAATTATCAATGAAAAACAAATTGCTTATATATAAGTATTTGTCATGTTAAGCTTGTTGCAATCCAATCAGATTTTTTTGATTCAGAGAAGGCAAGGACATTTGTTTTTCAAGTGAATCTGAGGGCTTTACTGCTAGGAAAATGGCACCTGATTGGTGAATTGCCATGCTAGAACCTAGGATTTGTGTTTGTATATCTTTAACAGCTTTATTTTGCTTGCTATGAAAGGCTATCAAACACTGGTTGCATTAGTGGTACGTAGAGCAAACATACTGGCTATTAATCAATTCATTCATATTTTATCCCAATCAGATTTTTTGATTCAGAGAAGGCAAGGACATTTGTTTTTTCAAGTGAATCTGTGGGCTTTACTGCAAGGGAAATGGCACCTGCTTGGTGAATTGCCATGCTAGAACCTAGGATTTGTGTTTGTATATCTTTAACAGCTTTATTTTGCTTGCTATGAAAGGGTATCAAACACTGGTTGCATTAGCGGTACGTAGAGCAAACATACTGGCCATTAATCAATTCATTCATATTTTATCCTAAGATGAGTTTGAAACTAAAGTCTATAAATATATCAGAATGTCTGTTTGTAACGCTTATGAGTTACAATTACTTTACTAACAAACTTGATTTGAACAAACAAACAAATGGCTACATCTTCCTAGAGGGACTCGTGTCCCTCCTCTTTTCCAATATGGCCTTGCTGGTGGCTCGCCAATAGATGATCTAAGTGATGTGGCTCACGCTGATATGCCAAGCAATGAGGTCAGTGAGTGATTAGTTGATACTGATTTCAGTCGACGTCAACAGACAGGAATCACTTATGATTGGGTAATCCAAGGTCTTCTTTCACTGTGCTGAGATAGGATAGATGGATTCCTGACCCCAATTCTTCTAATTAAGGAGTGGTTGTGAATTGTCCATACATGTCTGCACTGTGTAGAATCTATTGTGTTTACCATGGGGTTTCACATACCTTTCTTTGCTTTCCTGTATGGAGCGACTCTACATTCCTTATGCTTACGAGATCCTGACTCTCTAGTATTTTTTTAGATAAGGTCTCAAATCTTTCTCCTCGCTTCTCTTTCATGATCCAAAGCACTGAATGCTTCTTTGTTCGAGGAAGGTTTTGCAGTAGTGCAAACAAGTATTGACTACAGGTCTGGAATAACCTCAAAGTTACTTTGTGCGACCATCTAAGTTTCTTGGCAATGTATTAAATCCTTTGGGTAGCATCATAAATCATGTATTTGTGTATAATGAACAATAAATGCTGCATCTATCTATCACTTTTTTGCCTACCTCTTAAAATAGGTCAAAAGTTATACCCTCTCAAATTCTAAGACAATTCTGCCTGTCAGAAACTGGTCTTGTACTCTTTTACAGAGGCAGTAATTTTGTGTCCTGAACATTTTAGTACTTCTGTGGGAATATCAAGATTCAATGAATTGGTCTTCAAGACTTTTCTCTAGTAGCCATGAAAGGCCAAAAATCCCTCCAAAAAATAGTGAACTGTTCCTCATCAGATTGAAAAAAATTGGCATTTTATGAGTTGCAAATCACAAATAAATCTATTTGATTCCTCCCCCAAAGTAAGAGGCCATATTATTAATCCATAATTACCCACTTATCAGCTACATGACCCTAAGACCTTGTCAGAGATTTTTCAGAAGAAGGAATCTGTCAAGGACATTTGTGTCAAAGATCTGTAGGTAATCAGACTTCAATCAATTAGAAACAAAAACAACCCCCCCTTCTTCCCCTTTTTTCTCAAAGTAATTGGAAGTCATTTCTGGCTTCAATCTTCCCCAATCACTAACGTTAAAGTATATTTTTTTCGTACAGCCCTAGGCATTCTCACTTTCTGTACATCTACTACAGTAATAAAAGTCCAAATTGTTTACTTCATTCCAAAGAAACTGGTCAAGTTGATTCAGCCAAGGATATATGAGAGATGAAAAAGTCTCTTTTCATTGAAACATTGAGCGTCGATTTTTGCGCTTTCAGAAAACGCCATTAGGCAAAAATACTCAGTTTAAAAATCTGATAGGTTCGAGGATTTAATTGCCTTTTGGCATGTTTGTCTTAGGGACATTCATATCTAGATATATTTTCCAAGGGAAATTTTCAATATATGCACACGCATTTTAAGCTTTGATGACAGACTAATTTGGAATTTTTGTCAGGCAAACTGAAGGTCTTTCTTTTTTTTCAAAAAAAAAAATAATCCGGCAAACATTAAATATAATTACCTGCATGTAGACTTTGGATAGTCAAATGGCCAGGTGGTCAACAGGAATATAAACTACAAAATCTTGAAGAATTTGGAGAATTTTTCTGAAATACGATGTCAGTCAATTAAGAAGCAAACTTGTGGCCAAAGGGACCCCAAGTCATGTGAAAAATAGTGATAAGATAGATTCTACAGGGTGGCAAATGTATGGAGTTTATTAGTTAGGGTGGTAAAAACTTTGAAGATTTCATATCCTGGTCAAAAATCAACGAGCAGATCTGTAGATGATGACCAAGTTGACAGCCAATTAAAGTCAAGGAAATTCTGTTGCTGCTTTTTGCTTTTCTTCTCTCCCCTAAAACAGCTCTTTTCAAGGATGAATTTCCTGATTCTTACTCAATCAAGTCAAGCTATAAATGGGCAATTCTAAAATTGTCAAAAGAGACCGAAGTTGGTACTAAGATAATTCAATTAAATATGGTGCTTCTGTGTTTTAGCTTGATTTTGTGAATACATTTGTGTAAATGTCACTAATAATCATTTTATAAATCCTATTACTTTTTTGTAACTCAACTGCATGTGCCTCTTTGCCAGGTACAGCTTACAATGAAGAAGATTTCAATGGGTTTTTTTATCACCAAAATTGAATGCAGCTCTTTATGGATGCCTAAAGCAGGCTTTGCATCGATCTGAACCTTGCATAGCCTGGTCTTAAGAACCTGGCTGGAGATCTGAGGACCTTGCACCCAATTTCCTGCATTTCAAGGTAACCCCCTTGACCCAAAATTGACTCATCAAGAAAAGTAGAATTATTTCAAAGCCAGGATCAAAAAGCATCTTAAATTACAAAAGCTTATTTTGAAAATAAACATATATCTTGTTTCCAAATATCTTGGGGTTGTTTAGATACCTATTCTGTATTTTAAAAGTATAGGAATGTCTCTTTTGTAAATGTGGTTGAAATCCTAGTGATTACAGCTAAGACTGAGAAAAAAATAAGATGTTAGATTAGTGGGTTTGACCTTAAGCTTTGCTGATAACTTTAAGCCCAAGTGGCAAAAGATCAAGGGACTCTCAGTTTGAGTATTAATTATCAGAATGATCTATAAAAAAGATGTTGTAAATTCATTTTTTGAGTCAAATATGCACAAAGTGTTATTTTGGTGTTTAATGTCTGATCAATCTGTTGTTAATGGGTTTACATTGGCCAGATAGTTAAGGCAAAAGATCAAGGGACTCTCAGTTTGAGTATTAATTATCAGAATGATCTATAAAAAGATGTTGTAAATTCATTTTTTGAGTCAAATATGCACAAAGTGTTATTTTGGTGCTTAATGTCTGATCAATCTGTTGTTAATGGGTTTACATTGGCCAGATAGTTAAGGCATCAGACTACTAACCCTAAGCCCTTAGTTGAGGTTTAAACCTTTAAATCTTTCACTTTGGTCTGTAAAAAAATTAGATGAATGTCATTCATCCATATAATAATGCAATTTCTCATCTGACATGAAATCACACTCAAGATATTCATTCGAATATCAGCAAAAGTCAAATGTCATTGTGGTTGAGTGGTAATGCATCTGGTTGAGAATCAGAGGGTCTTTGGTTTGAACTCTCCCATGACAAGTAATCCTTGATCCTGCATAGGCACATAAAGTAAATATTATAAAAGGATACACAGCCATGATAATCAGTGCCATATTTGACTGCATCTTAAAATAATTGATGTATCATTAGAAAGAGTCACTGCAAGATTTTTCTGTAATCAGAGATCCATCAAACCCAAGATTTTTATATTCTTAGCCACTTAACATACCCATTAGTCCACACAGTTAAATTTTATTTATTCATTTTTGTACTTCTTCTTATCAGGGTGTGAACTTAACCTTGCACTTGGAAAAGTAAGTGACTTTTATGATGGAATGGGCTTGGCAACTGTTTCCCAAAATGTGTGGGATTTTTCTGCAGCCCTCTGAAATACAAGTACATTGCATGGAAAAAACACAACAACACATTTGAAACAGGTTTTCAAATCATCCCCCTCTAACCATCTGAATGGAAATTATTATTATTTTATAAAAATATTGCTCCGGAAAAGATTGTGTTTAAATAAATCAATTATGACTCTGATTGTTGTCACATTAATGGTTTTTCCAGGCTACCAACTTGGCCCCATTAGAATTCAATCAAATAGAAGGTCTCATTGTGGTTGTTGGGCCGGGGACTTTGAATAAGATTGAGCATTGTTGGATGGCAGAACAATTTCTAGGATGTCAATATATATATATATTTTGCTGAGCGTATCAAATGACTCGAGATCTTAACAAATTAACTTTTTGTCCTTGCTTCCTTAAGCCCCATAAATTCTCACTCCCTGAAAAAAGTGAGTTGTCGCTGCAAGCCATTTTGGGTTTCCTGTGTCAGCTTTGAAATCCCTTCACAATAGGCTTTAGAGATTCTTATTATTGTCTTTAAATCATTCAAAAGTGAGGAAGTGACTGTTGATTCAAAAACAAACAATAATAAAACAAGATATAAATTTTTTAGTTTTCAGAACATGGGTATAGGTATGCCAAGATGTTGGGAACATGTAACATTCTTGTTGAGAGATTCTATTGGGAATGTGGAATTGCCCCTTTGAGAAGTAAAAACACTCTGACAAGATTTTCTCATCCTAGTGAAATCAAAATACAAATGAAAATGACTTGATTTATTACCTTATGTTGAGTTGGAAAAAAAGAGACAACTGGGAATGGATATTCAGGATGGGGCCTTACTTACACATGCGATGATATAATTGGACACAAGTATTACTATGGATAGAGTAAGGTCTCTGAAGGTTTGAAAACTACTCTTGGCTTAGCTACAAATTTGTACCTATTTTACAAACAAATTTCTAGGGGTTGTCTTTTGAAACTTTGATGTAAGCAGCTTCTTGCATTGGCATTTTTGAAAAAGAGAGAGTGGTCCCTTTTAGACGTACTTAATGCACAAAAAACTGCAAGAAGCCTTTAGAACATGCACTTTTGCTGATGCTTAGTTGCTTGTCACATTTACATTTACACTCTATTTGAGGGGCTGCCATATAATTAATTATAATTTGTATAATGAGCAATAAACGCCTTATCTATCTATCTATATGGCACATTGCCACAGCAACTGGCTGGGGATTGGAGGGCCTTAGAATTGTGGGTTTGAATCCAGACCCTGGCAGCACCTTCTGACATCCTTTGACTCTGGGTTGCTAAAAAAATACAAAATAGTAATAAAAAGATTCAAAGCCATGAAAAAGTGTCTTCATGCTTTGCTCAATGCTGAAACTATAAAAAAAATTGTGAGGAAAAAGTGCACCATCTGGTGGTGAGAGGTTGGGTCAGTCAGTGGCCAAACTGGGATGGGTCACACTGATCGAGGCGTTGTCATCTTAAACAAATTTGCATTGAGAAGATCAGGATAAGGCAAGGATCAGTAGGCAAAGTGTGGAAAGGTGCAGCACCTATGATGCAAAAGTGAATAGGGATGGATGTTGCAGAAAATAGGGAAAGGGTCTGCACTTCTGGGATTTGGGGTACTCCTGTGGTAGTGGCAAGCATGTTACCATGAGATTCCTATAGGACAAGATTTATCAAGGGTGGATTCTCCAGATAAATTGAAGTCCAAGGGTGTGTGTTTCTTTCAAAAGATAAGAAATAGATGTGTAAAGGTTAGCTGCTTTGGTGCATATAACTCACTCTCATAACCAAAGGAGCTCAACCTTCATTAAGAAACGGTTTTATTGTCTCAAAACAGGTTTCTTTTTCGCACTTTTTTACACTCTTCATCTCAACCAGCATCGATTAGCATAAAAAAGTTTTAATGAAGCTTCTTAGATCAGATAAAGTGACCCAAATTCTAGCCTGATAAGTTTTTTTTGGCTTCAATCTGATCATATGAAAAAGAATTGGAAAATGACTCAACTATATTTCTTTTATGTGATTGAGATTAGAGTAATATGAACTACCTTTCAGCAACCAAAAGTTTGTTAAATATTGTTTTCTGTTTTCTTGAATTCGAAAAGGGAGTTAATTTGAAAGTCTATGTTAATTTTTCAGATTTTCGAGATTTAAAAAACACATGTTGCACTTATCTGCGAGTGGAGCATGCCAGTATAAACATATGCCTTTCATGCAATGATATATTTTTAATGCAAATATGTTCATTATATTCACAGTTTCCTCAAAAGTCATTTTAAGCTTTTTTTGGTCTGCAACTTTTCATTCCCTCTCTCCACAAGTCCAGATGGCAACTAAAGGGGGCTATTCTTATTGATACTTTTTCCTTACATTGCTGCCCATTTAACATTTCCATCCCAGAGGGCTGGGTTTGACTCCCTCTCGGGGTAACTCTGAGAGGGCAACAAGAGCTAGCCTTTCAATCATTAACCAGGTTCTTTCAAAGTAAGGCTGCAAAAGACTTCACAAAGCAAAATCAAGCAACCAAAGCATTAAATGCCTCTTGGAAACAGACTTCTAATCTATAAGTGAATTTAAATTTTTAGATGTGCTCTGTAGAAGTGGCTAAAGTAAAGAAAGTCTGGCTGTTTGAAGGGCAAAACTCAAAGCACTGTGCTTGAGACTGAGAACTAAGGTTGTGGGTTCTATCCCCGGCTATGCCCAACAATTTTTCAAAACAAGATTGCAAAAAATCAACAAGGCATTCATAGTCAGGGCTATAGTTTTCTGCAGTGACCTATAGATATCATTCTATGTGTACTGCGATACTCTAATAAACGTATTGATTGTGGATTAAAATTGGATGAGTTTATACTGCACAAGAAATTGTTATGATTATGTAAGGGATAATCATCGCCAGATGATAATAATACTCAAGATAAGAACCCTGATTGATATACATTGTTTATTTCAAACCTCGACCCTCCACTAGAGATGGGCCCTGACCCAACCCAAACTGAGCATACTTTTGACCTGCAGTAAATAAGAGGCCAGCCCGCCCTTAACCCGGGTACTTTTTGACCTGACCAAAGGAGATTTTTTTGACCCGAAGGGAAAAAATTGAAAATTTGACATTTTTAGGGGAAATTTTCTAAATCAAAACCCAAACCATAGATGGCTGACCCAACCCTACTCAACCCGACCAGAGCCATTAAAAATTGACCCAACCCGACCTGGGTCAAAAGTTTTTGACTCGGACCCATCACTACCCTCCACTCTTATCCTCAAACAAACATTTTTCTTGAGCAGAAGTTGACCCTAACCATATTGGGCCCATCTGTCACACCTAGTTAACTACATGGCACTTGAGATAAGACTAAAAGGCATGCATAATAAATTTCACTGCCATTTAGATTTTGCAAAAGTTAATTTTTTACTTTGTTTTCTGGTCGTGAAGATCCTTGCAATGTACAAAGTCATATTTGTCACATAAACAATAAGCATTTGAAAAAGAAGAAAAGTTTCTGAGTTTTGCACATATGGCTAAAGACAGAGAGAAAAAAAATACAATCGACTATTGTCATCCAATTTTCAACATGATGCCACCTCAACTGAAACAAACATTATGGAAATTGATATTTTTCTTTTCAACTGAGAAATGATCCTTGAAAAAAAAGTTTCATTTCAACTTGAGCTTCGAGAAATTCGTAGATTTAAGTGAAGCAAAAAAATTAATATTCGGAAACAGGTTAAAATTACATGGCAAAATGTAATTAAAGAGCAATTTTGAAGATGAATAATTGTTATTAATTATGAGAGTCTTTTTTTCTCAGAGGATGCTTTGAGGAAAGATTTTTTGACTGAAATTAGTATTAAATACAGACATATATGAGCCTGCAATTACATCTGTAAATGTTTAAATGCTTTTTTCACCACAGCCTATAAAAACATTTAGGCTTTTTCATAAACTCAATCTTTGGTGGTTAAAAACGGAATCTTTAAGCTTAACATGTCAAGGGCTTTAAAATAAGCAGAACTGTTTTCTGTTGAGAGAATTCCTTGGATAAACAAGAAAAGACCACTTCTTTTAAGGAAAAGAATGTGTATCAAGATCTTTACTTAAACCAACTTGCCCTTTGTTACAGAAATAAAAGGATTTGATCTGAACTTCAAAAGAGTCAAACATAAAATGTATAATAATGGGATCAGTTGTCAGATATTGTCCAATTTGTCAGCAAACCCTATCAAAAAAAGTGTCCCACCGTTTTGCCATAAATTGTATTTT
>Ga0194133_10007387_pt1 | contig 13213 bp, 11 predicted proteins | sample TA2KigOf40mmetaG_FD_155448 | JGI IMG/M metagenome (GOLD analysis project Ga0194133, IMG submission 155448) | Freshwater microbial communities from Lake Tanganyika, Tanzania - TA2015055 Kigoma Offshore 40m | ecosystem: Environmental > Aquatic > Freshwater > Lake | place: Tanzania: Lake...
CTCCACCATGGCCCGCACGGCATCACCATGACCCTCGCCCAGCACTTTGCCGACAACATCGCCCAACGTCATGATCTTCTCCGCCACCGCCTTGGACCTCCTTCTTGTGTTCGCAACTACGAAAGGACCACGGCGGTGGTTTCGTATTCAAGCCGCCGGCGGATTTACACCAACTCTAGGGACGTGACCTTCGGATCAGGCGAAGGGTCGACGGCGAAGTTCATACCGATGCCTGCAAGCCCGGCGATCAGGTCGTTGCCGGAAGGCAGGGGGCAGGTCTGGTGTCGCCAAGGGGGCATTGCTGCTGGTCCGCTGCACCTCGTCTGCTGGGGGGATGGCGCCGGTGCACACTCTCCTGTTTGGCGCCAACACTCAGAGCCCTGAGTCTTGGTTGTTCTGGTCGGGCCCCACGGGCAAACCGATGCGCAAACTCGTCAGGCTCCAGTCCCAACCAACGGCCACAGCCAATAGGCCCACCAGACCAGGCTGCCCAAGAGAGTCACGGTGCCGAACGCCACGGCAAGGCGGGACAGGCGGAGCTGCCTTTCGAAGTTCTCGTTCAGGCTCCGCCACCTTGCCTGCTGTTCGGTCTGGCCCTGACGCCAGGCGGCCATCGCCTCCGTAGCGACACGACACTCGTCGGCAAGGCCTGCCATTTCCTCCGCTCGGCTCTGGGCATCGGCCTCATGCTGATCGAGACGGACGAGCAACTCTTCGAATCGCGTGATCGTGCGGGTGGCATCCTCCATGCGCCGGAACACGGAAACGGTCTGCCTGTTCACCTCTTCCAACTTCTCGGAATTCCTGTCGAAGGCCCGCAGAACGTCGTCGGCGCGTGAGAACTCGGGCTCGAAGCGGGCAGCAAGTGCCTGCAGGTGCTCGACTTGCTTCTGTATCAGGGTCGTCGCTTGCCGAGCCGTCTGATTTTCGCTGTCCAGCGATGCCAGGCGCTGCTCTGCCTCCGAAAGTTGGCGAGTACCCTCCTCCTGCAGGCGAACAGACTGTGCCTGCAAGGTCTCGAGTGTTCGCTCGACGACCGTGATGCCGCCGAACGACTCCAGTTGTTGGAGCTGGGCACGCAGCGACTCGCTCGCGCCCTTGGCTGCCGCGACGGAAGGAGCCAGTTCCTGAAGTTGCTTGCCAAGGCTGCCCACGAGAGATTTCGACTGGCGGGAATCCCGATCCAGCTGACCGAGGATGTCCTTCAGCGCGACGAGGACGACCTCGGCTTGAGCGAGATCCTGTCTGAGATCGGCCTGCAGGTGCTGGAACTCGTCCGCTCCGGCTTGCAGGCGATGATGCCAACGGGAGATGAGTTCGGCCAGGCGGGAAAGGTCGTCCGCGACTTCCAGATCGGTCTTCATGGGGTCTCCAGTGGCAGGTTCGAGGCGAACGCCTTGGCGAGCGCCGTTTCAAGGAATCCGGGAAAGGTCGGAAGTCCGGGGAACGGATAGCCTTCGGGCCATCCGGCACCCAGTCGGGCATGGTGAAGAGCCGCCTCGAGGGGACGTCCCTGGGCCTTCAGGTCGGCATCAAGCGTCGCCATCAGGCGCAATCGAATGCCGGGATCAAGGTCAGCGTGCTCTCTCTCCAGCAGACCCCACGCCTCTCGCGTCCGGCGCGCCGCACGAAGGGCGAGGATCAGCAGCTCGAAGCCCTCCGAATCCTCCTCGGCATGATGACGCGAAAGGGCAACGACCCGCTCGAGGGCAGCGGGCGCAAGTTGGCGAAGGTGCTCGATCGCTTCGCGTTCGAAGTCCGGCGGGTCCATGCCGGCGACCTTCAGCGCCCGATACGTATCGCGATAGGGTGTGCCTGCTGCACAGCCCAGCAGGAGCCGACCCATCAGGTCTTCGCCCATCAGGTCGTCATATCGTACTTCGCTGCTGGCACTCAGGATCCAGTCCGTGGCCTCGTGCATGCTGACCTGATCGCAGTTCCGGAAGGTCTCGGCGCCCACCCGGGCAAGGTCGGCCGGCGTCAGGACCACGAGCAAGCGGGTCCTGACCCGGGTGATCAGGGTGTACCAGTTGTACAACTCGTCCAGGCGGAACGGTCCCTGCCCGTCAAACAGGCGATAGGCGATGCACGCCTCGAACTCGCGTCCCTTGGCATTGTTGATGCCCAGAAGCAGCAGGCGGCTTCGGATGGCATCCGGCAATCGGCTGCGAAGATCCTCGTAGTTGCTCGTCAGGACCTTGGCCTCATCCGACAACTCCAGGAACAAGGCGGGCAGCGTGTCCCCCTCGAGGCGCGTGTGACGATGCTCCGAGAAGGGCTGGAAGAATGCCTCCGGACGATGCTCCTCGGGAAGGACAAGGAAGCGTACCTGCGGGCCTCCGAAGAAGGCGTGTTCCGGATCGGCCGATGGGGGCGGCAGGCGAAGACCGGTACCGCGTGCAAGGTCTTCCGCCAGGGCGTGGAATCGATTGGCAAACGCAAGGATGTTCGACGAGTTTCGAAAGTTCTGCCTGAACTCCTCGGGGCGCCGCTTCAGGACCCCGAGCTGATTCAGGCGGTCCCAATAGAAGCCGGTCTGGCGGATCCGTTGGTTGAGATCGCCGAGAAGGAGCAAGTAGGTCCGGACCCCAGAGGCTTCCCAGTGCCGCCGCACGGCGTCGAGGGCCTGAACCTCGGCCAGAAACAGATCCTGGACTTCATCCACCATCAGGAGTGCATGACTGGCGGACGGCGGAGGTGGCGGGGCGGCCGACACCCGCCTCGCAGCCTCGATCCGGGAGAGGGCGCCGTCCAGGTGCCCGTCGAAGGTCGTGCGTCCGGGGGAGGTCGGATCGAGTCGATTGAGCAGCTTCAGTGTCTTGAGTCGGTCTTGGGATTGGTTGAGCACGACGTCCCTGTCGCTGCCCTGATCGAGCACGAACCCTTGGAACAGCAACACGTCGGACGCATCCAATTCCTCAGGATCGACCCGCTTCCCGGACCGACGCACCGTCTCGGCCACGCGCTTCAGCGCGGCAAGCTCCTCGGCCGGGGTGGCGAGCTTCAGGTCCGGAAGCAGCAGGGTCCATAGGCTGCGAAGGGTTGAGAGAACGAAGCCCTCGGGCCTTTCCGACAGGTGCTCGACCTCCTGGACGACACTGAATTTCCTGAGGTCGAGCAAAAGTTCGTCCGGGGCCACGAGCCCCACCCACCATCCCTGCTCGAGATGGAGACGAGCACCGATCACGGTGGCGCAGACGGACTTCCCGGTCCCGGGCGCGCTCTGGATACCGGCGACCCTGTGATGGTCGCTTTCTGACAAGGTATTCACCAACGCGTCGAAGACCTGGCGCTGGCTGAAAGTGAGTTCCGGCCGGAACCGATAACCGCCGTAGATGAATTCCTGCCATCCAATCGTTCCATCGTCACGATATCCCGGGGCATCCTCCTGAATCTCGAGGTCGCGTTCATCTGTTTCCGGCTCGCTGACCGGCAGTCCCGCCAGTTCGGCAATGTCTGCGTCGGCAGGAAGCGAATTGGTCTCGAGGCCAAGGTCGGAGTAGTCGACGTCTCGCCTCAGCCGGACGGCCCGGACGTGGATCTGTCGGTCCCCGGGTGACCACAGGATACGAATGGGCTTGAGCTTGGTGCGGAAAAGCCCGCGTTGCGCCCCTGCCAAGGGGACCGAGTTTCCCCATATGCCATTTCGAAGGTTCTCAAGCAGCCGACGAGCCTTCCTTTGGCAGTCGGCATCCAGTGACTGGAACTCCCTTATGGCTCGCGGGTCGTAAACAAGGTCCAATGCTATGGTCGTCCTCGATGGGCAATGATGTTTTTTACTGCTGATTCGGTATGTGTCATATGCATACCCTGCCCGTTCGGATCCCGGACCGAGGAGTGACGAAGATTTCCATGCCGAGTGATTCTGTGCCGGATGTTGACTTCAGAACGCCGGGCATCTGGCTTCTTGCACCCCTGGTGGTTGCCGTGATGGCGGTCGGGATGGCGGCTCTCGCAAGGCCGGGAGCTCCTCCCGTGAGCAACTGGGTGGCAGAAAGGGTGGCGAGCCGCTGGATTGCGGGCGATTACCGGGGCATGGAGAGGGCCGTGAATGCCTACATCCATCTGTCGCCGCGGGATCCGGAAGGGTATCGCCTTCTCGGCATGAAGCACTATTTTCAGGCCCAGCAACAATCGGACGAGCCCGCACGTGCAAGACATGAAAAGCTCAGGGCGGCGGAGGCCTTCGAGGCTGCCCTTGCGCGCGATCCCTCCGCAATCGAGCCGCTGTTCAACCTTGCCGTCGTTCAGCGCGACCTCGGCCTTTCGTATGGGGAGCACCAGCAGGTCCAAGCGGCGTTGCGATCCTTCAAGCGGGTACTGGAGCGGCCGGACGACGAGCGCGGAGACCTTCAGATCAAGGCGATGACCTTGCTCGGTTCCCTGAGCGATGAAGGGACCATGAACCTCCGACCCGTCCTCGAGGACGCAAACCGTCGGTTTCTGGCGCTCGGAGACATCCAGGCCCTCCTGAAACGTGACCCGGACGATCCGAGACTGCTGGCGCATTTGGCTGAGGGTGAAGCCAAGGCCGGAGAACGGGCCGCCGCCAGTCGGCTTCTCTTGCGGGCCTGGGCACATTCGGGGGACGAGTCAATCCGCGCTCGGTATCTCGCCGCCGACGATGTCCGCTGAGGGACCGGCCCAGGCCAGCGAGGATCGCTGAGGCCTCGGGCAGGAAAGCGCCATTGCGTCAGGGTACGATGCAGGCGATTCCGCCCGGCCCGACCCACGACCAAGGCCCCCGATGCCGCAGTACTACGAATTCGAAGTCTCGTTGCAGGATATCCAGCCAAGGATCTGGCGGCGCTTCCTGATCCGCACGACCGCCACCTTCTGGCAACTCCACCAGGCGATCCAGCACGGCTTCGGCTGGCGGGAGCATCACCTGTGGGAGTTCCGCATGCCCACGCCTGAGGGCCGTCCCATCGCGGGCTTGCCCGATGGCGAGGAGTACGAACGCCCCGTACCGCACGCAAGGACCGTCAAGCTCGACACCTACTTCACCGGGAGACACGCCGTGGAGTGGTGCGAGTACCAGTACGACTTCGGCGACGACTGGACGCACGACGTGAAACTCATCTCGGTGCGCGCCGACAAGGAGTCCTTCAAGCGCCGGCTCCTCGACGGGGAGCGCAATGGTCCTCCGGAGGACTGCGGTGGGACCACGGGCTACGAGCGGATGGTTCACTTCGTAAAAACTGGCGAAGACCTTCAGGACCTTGATCCCGAGGGCCTCGCGAGATGGCTCGGCGGATGGCTCCCCGATGCCTTCGTGCTCGAAAAGGCGAGGGCCGTGTTCGACCGGTAAATCGGCCACTGACGCCGGGAAGCAGGGTGCATCTTGCCGGCCAGGTGGTCCCGCGCAAGCCCTCGGCCCCGCCGCAACCTTCCCCTCGCCCCCGTCAGCCCTCCGCCACCTCGAACCCCGTGATGTTGCGTTCCTCTCGGCTGAACGTAATCCCGACGAGCGTCACGGTGACGCCGGGTGCCCGGTACTTCTCGGCGTAGCCGCGTGCCTGCAGCTGTTCCAGCGCCCGGCCGTCGGGCACCTGCTCCGTGACCTTGAACTCGAAGAGATACACCCGCTGCCCCTGGCGCAGCGCGAGGTCGATGCGTCCCTTGTTGGTGGCGTCCTCGACCCGGATTTCCTGGCCCAAGGCTGTCAGGTAGCTGTAGAAGACGCTGACGTAGTGGCCCTCGTAGCCGGCAAGGGGGCTGTTGCGGTACCAGTCGTGCGGGATGCCGGCGAACAGGGCGTGCAGGACGTCCCGGATGCCATCCGTATCCCCTGCGGCCAGCAGGTCCGGCAAGCGACTTCGCGCGATGCTGCTGGTGGTGCGCGGCACGCCATAGCCCGCAAGCAGGCTTGCATTGAGGGCCGATTCGACCTCGCGGTTGGGGTAGCCCAGCGTGTAGAACCACTGTCCGTCGCCAATCTCGCGGACCTCGTGGATGGTCAGGTAGCCCGCCTGCCAAAGCAGGGCCACGGGTTCGATGCCGTCGACATCGAAGGCCCCGAGCAGTTCCTCGGACGACGTGAGCCGAGCGAGGTCCGGGGTGTAGAAACGATGCTTGGCCAGATGGTCCACCAGAAAGGTGGGTGTGCCGGTCTCGAACCAGTAGGACTTGTACTCCCGCTCCTGAAAGAGCAGCAGCAGGTCGAAGGGGTTGTAGACGGCCTCTCCACGCCAGTTGTAGCCGTTGTACCAGCGTCGGATCCGCTCACGGTCCAGCCCCTCGAGCTCGGGCGCGAAGACCGTGTCGACGTCGGGGTCGGTGTAGCCGCAAATGGCCGAGTATTCGGGGCTGAGCGTGATGTCCCGCAGGTTGTTGAGCCCCGAGAACAGGCTGACCTTGGAGAATTTGCTGACGCCCGTGATGAAGACGAACCGCAGGTGGGCGTCGGCATCCTTGAGGACGCTGTAGATGTCGCGCAGGCCGTCCCGCATCACCCGGGCCCTGTCCGGTTCCGTCAGGTTGTCGAGGATGGGCTTGTCGTATTCGTCGACCAGCACCACGACGCGTTGGCCGGTGCGGTCGTGCAGCACCTCGATGAGATCCATCAGGCGCGGGGCCGCATCCGTGAACTGTCGGGTCACCTGATGGAGGTGTTCAAGGCGGGAAAGCTGCTTGTGCATGCTCGCCGCCAAATCGTCCGGGCATTTGAGGATGCCGCTGCCAAAGCTCAGCCGCAAGACGGGATGATTGACCGACCAATCCCAGTGCTGCTCGGCATGCAGCCCCGTGAACAGATCCTTGTTGCCCTCGAACAGCTCCTTGAGCGTATCGAGAAACAGGCTCTTCCCGAAGCGCCGAGGCCGGGACAGGAAGTAGTGGGTCCCGCGCGCGACCAGTTGCAGGGCCATGGGCGTCTTGTCGACGTAGTAATGGGCATCCTCGCGGATCTTCGCGAAGGTCTGGATCCCCAGCGGCAGCTTCTTCCGTGGCGTCGCGCCCATGGGCTTCATCTTACCCCTTGCAGGTGGCCGCGCCATGGGCGGGTGTCAAGACCTGGCGCAGTCCCATGGGCCCGAGGCAGCCCCTACCCCTCAGCCACCTCGAACCCCGTGATGTTCCGTTCCTCGCGGCTGAAGGTAATCCCGACGAGCGTCACGGTGACGCCGGGCGCCCGGTACTTCTCGGCGTAGCCTCGGGCCTGCAGCTGTTCCAGCGCCCGGCCATCGGGCACCTGTTCCAAGACCTTGAATTCAAAGAGATACACACGCTGTCCCTGACGCAGCGCAAGGTCGATGCGTCCCTTGTTGGTGGCGTCCTCGACCCGGACTTCCTGGCCGAGGGCCGTCAGGTAGCTGTAGAAGACGCTGACGTAGTGGCCCTCGTAGCCGGCAAGGGGGCTGTTGCGGTACCAGTCGTGCGGAATGCCGGCGAAAAGGGCGTGCAGGACGTCCCGGATCCCTGCGGTGTCCCCTGCAGCCAGCAGGTCCGGCAAGCGACTGCGCGCGATGCTGCTGGTGGTGCGCGGCACGCCATAGCCCGCAAGCAGGCTGGCATTCAGGGCCGATTCGACCTCGCGGTTGGGATAGCCCAGCGTGTAGAACCACTGTCCGTCGCCAATCTCGCGGACCTCGTGGATGGTCAGGTAACCGGCCTGCCATAGCAGCGCCACGGGTTCGATGCCGTCGACATCAAAGGCCCCGAGCAGTTCCTCGGACGACGTGAGCCGCGCCAGATCCGGGGTGTAGAACCGATGCCTGGATAGATGATCCACGAGGAAGGTCGGCGTGCCGGTCTCGAACCAGTAAGACGCAAAGCGACGCTTCTGGAAGAGCAACAGCAGGTCGAAGGGGTTGTAGACGGCTTCCCCCAGCCAGTTGTAACCGTTGTACCAGCGGCGAATCTGTTCCTGGTCCAAGCCGTCCAGTTCGGGCGCAAAGACCGAGTCGACGTCGTGGTCGGTGTAGCCGCAGATGGCGGAGTATTCGGGGCTGAGCGTGATATCCCGCAGGTTGTTGAGCCCCGAGAACAGGCTGACCTTGGAGAATTTGCTGACGCCCGTGATGAAGACGAACCGCAGGTGGGCGTCGGCATCCTTGAGGACGCTGCAGATGTCGCGCAGGCCGTCGCGCATGACGCGGGCCCGGTCCGGTTCCGTCAGGTTGTCGAGGATGGGCTTGTCGTATTCGTCGACCAGCACGACGACGCGTTGGCCGGTGCTATCGTGCAGCTTGCCAATCAGTTGCTTCAGGCGTCCCCGGGCATCCGGCAGTTCCGCAGGCAGCCCAAACGCCCTCTCGAAGGCCAGCAGCTGCTCGTGCATGCTCGCCGCCAAATCTTCCGGACTTTTGAGGATGCCGCTGCCGAAGCTCAGTCGCAGGACGGGGTACCTGACCGACCAGTCCCAGTGTTGCTCGGCATGCAGCCCCGTGAACAGCTCCCTGCTCCCCTCGAACAGTTCCTTGAGGGTGTCGAGGAACAGGCTCTTCCCGAAGCGCCGTGGTCGGGACAAAAAGTAGTGCGTCCCGCGCGCGACCAATTGGAGCGCGATGGGCGTCTTGTCGACGTAGTAATGGGCCTACTCGCGGATCTTCGCGAAGGTCTGGATCCCCGGCGGCAGCTTCTTCCGTGGCGTCGCGCCCATGGGCTTCATCTTACCCCTTGCCGGTGGCCGCGCCATGGGCGGGTCCGGCAGCCAAACTTTGCGTCGACGAGGGCGGCACCTTGTCGGGAAGAGAGGCATCTGTCGGGAACAACCCGCCTATGTCCCAGCCTTTTCAGGCAACCTCGGTCCCCGATCTTGCCTTTTCGGCCAACCCCTCTGGCCGCTACCTCATCGGCTCACCCGATGCCGAGGAGCACAGCTTCGACGACGAGGCCCGCCATGAGGTCCACCTCGCCCGGTCCTTCCTGATCCAGGCGCCCCCCGTGACCCAGGCCCAGTGGCGGCAGCTGATGGATACCGAACCCTCTCGCCTCAAGGGTGACGACAAGCCGGTTGAGATGGTGTCGTGGTTCGATGCCATTGCCTGCGCCAACGCCCTGTCGCGCAAGGAAGGCCTGCCCGAGGTCTACCTCGAGGATAGCGCCCCCCGGGACGACCGCCGCAGTGTCTACGAGACCCTGGGCTATCGGCTGCCGACCGAGGCCGAGTGGGAGGTGGCCTGCCGGGCAGGCACCTTGACGGTTCGGTATCGCGGTGATGTTCCGGCGGGCGTGGCGGCCATCGGGTAGACGGCCGATCTGGGCTGTGGGGGAACCTTGCCGATCCGCGGAAAACAGGCTGACGCAAGGGGGTCTATAAAACAGGACGGGCAACGTGGCCAAGTGAGTTCACGATGTCCACGGCCCCTACACCGAGGACCTCGCGATTGATCCGGCGGGTCCGGAATCCGACGAGACGCGCGTCGTCCGCGGCGGTTCGTGGAACAACGACGCCATCTTCGCGCGGTTGCCCTACCGCAACGACCCTCTCGAACCAGATATGCGTGACCGATTCGTGGGGTTCCGGCTGGCGCGGACGGTAATCGTCCGACTTGAGTCCACCTCACCAGTCGCCGCGCACCTTCACCTGCATCACCTACCGCCCGGCCGTCATGCCATCCTTGGTCGTGCCCGGCCCCTCTGCTAGGCTGGACCCATGGCTCCTGATTCGACAGCCCGACGTCCGCTCCCACCGGTACTGCTCGATCGCTTGGCGACCGATGCCGGGGAACTGGAGGGCCTTCAGGCCATCGTGCGATTCGGAAGCCACGGTACTGCCCGCCAGCGGATCGACAGCGACCTTGACCTCGCCTTCCTCGGATGTCGTCCGTGGCCACCGTCCGTCTTGGCTGATCTGGCGACTCGCCTCGATCCGCTCTCCGATCTTCCGGTCCAGTGTGTCGATCTGCGGGCTGTGCCTGGCCTCGTGGCCCTCGAGATGCTCGAGGATGCGGAACCCGTCCTGGTCCGGGATGCCTTGGCCCTCGGGCTCTTCCAGACCCACCTCGATGCCGAGCGCCTGAACCTGGCGCGTTGGCGCAGCGGCATTCTCGAAGACATCGCGCGCAGGGGTACCGTGCGTGGCGGATGATGTCCTCTTGGCCAAGGCCGCCATCATCGAACGGTGCCTCGCTCGCGTAGCGGCCGAGCTCGAGGCTGCAGGAGAGTCCTTCGCCCGTGACCTCACCCGGCAGGATGCCGCAATGCTGAATTTGCTGCGGGCGTGCGAAGCCGCGATTGACGGGGCCATGCGCCGGGTCCGACAGGCGGCATGTGGCGTACCGCGCGACGCCCGTGAGGCGTTCGCGCTGCTCGAGGTAGCCGGTCTGTTACCCACCGCGCAGGCTCAGGCGCTGCGTCGGATGGTGGGATTCCGCAATGTCGCGGTGCACGCTTATCAGGATCTCGACCCGATCGTGACCCTCGAGGTGCTGGCGCATCATCAGCGGGACCTGGCTGACTTTGCCCGCTGGCTCGTCTCCGAAGCCACGCGTGACGAGACCGGCACTTAGGCGCGCACCGTCAGCACTTGCGCCGAGTCCGTACCCAGCCTCAGCAGCCGACTGGTCGTGGCATCAGCCGCGCGTCGCCCACGGCATGAGCCGGCGGACTCGCTCGTCGCGCAGTCACAACCCGCCCCACATCATGGCCCCCAGGAAGACGGGAAACAGCGTGTGGCTCAGCAGCGGGTCGTTCACCCGCAGATGCGCAGCCACACCCCGCCCCACCCAGCATCTCCTTCAGCACGATGGTTCCCGGCAAGGCCGTGAGGGGAAGGGCATAGAGCAAGGCTCCCGTGCAATCCAGCACCCCAGCGTCAGCAGGTGCTCTCCGGGCCAGCCTCGGTGCTCCATCGACGGCAGGGCGACCTCGGGCATCAACAGCTTGGGGCATCCCGAAACCAGCAGCAGGAAGGCCACGCAAAGGCTACTCAGCACCCCGTCGACTCAGACGGTCCGTGTGGGCTTGGCCTTGGCGGGTTCGGCATCGTGAGACAAGCCAGACTCCTTGGCTGGATGGCGCCATCCTACCGCGTGGCTCGGTGTTCCGAACCAACAATTCCCGGGTAAACTCATTAACAGCAAAGTCTCTGGCATTCGTGTCGTATGGTGTGCGCAGAAGGAGTCTCGGAATGTCAAGCAAGATCAACCGTCCGTCGGTGGGTGGCACCGGACCCCTCGATCCGGGCAGGGCCCGTTCAGGTCTCCTGAAGGGAGCTGGGGCCGAGGAGGCGCCGCAAGGCCGCGCGGCAGAGCCCGCCTCCAAGCCCACGGCCAAAGACCGCCGGAGTGCGGCCAAGCAGGTTCCGTCCGATGCCGGTCAGGCGGTCAAGGGCGAAATCGACAGGATTCTCAAGAATCGTCGAAAGCCCGAACCTACCCCTGCGGAAAAGCCTGAAATCGGTGTGCAGACCCTTCGGTACCCGGAGGGTGGCCAGCCAGTTCCGCCGCCGGCCCAGCCAAAGACCCTTTGGGAACTAGAGGGCGGTCAACCAACGCTCAATGGCCCGGTCTATAAGACTCGTTGCTCCCCAGAGGGCGGTCAACCAACGCTCAATGGCCCGGGCAAGAAGACTCCCGTCGGGGATCTCTCCCGTCTCCTTGAACGTCAACCAACGCTCAATGGCCCGGGCAAGAAGACTCGTTGCGGCCCAGAGGGCGGTCAACCACCGTTCAATGGCCCGGGCGCCAGGACCCAACTCGCCCCGGAAGGCGGCCAGCCCACCCCGGACCCCAAGCCCGCCCAGACCCAACGCTTCCCGGAAGGCGGCCAGCCCACCCCGGACCCCAAGCCTATCCACAAGCATTTTCTCGGGAAGAGGGAAGACTGACAGGCGCCTTGCAGTTCGCGCCTTGCCTCAGGCGCGGTCCCACAGGTAGGCAACGAGCCGCTCGGTGACAGGGTGGCCCAGCAGGTCCTCAATGCCGAGATGAACCGGTGTAGGGTTGCATTCCAGCAGGTACCACTGGTCGTCTGCCGTCCGGATCAGGTCCATGCCGCAGTAGGGCATGCCCGTGACCTTGGCGGCCTTCAGGCACAGGCGACGGACGCTCTCGGGCAAGCGCAGGCTGGTGAAGCCGTCTTCGTTGCCTCGGTAGTCCAGGGCCCGGGTCCTGATGTGCGCGGCCGAGACCACAGCGTTGCCGACCACGCAGACCCGGACATTGTCCCCATGGATGTGTTCCTGGAAGATGACGGGCGCGTTGCGCAACAGTTCGAGGCGCTCGGGTTGCAGATCCTCGGGCCCCAGCGCCCGACAGAAGGCGCCACCCGACACCGGTTTGTAGATCACCCGGCCACGGGCGGCGGCAAAGGCCACGACGTCTTCCGGCCGGTTGGTCACGAGCGTGACGGGCAGGGGCAGACCTGCCCGCCGCAACATGGCCAGTTGCAAGGGTTTCAGGATGTGCTGATCGAGCGTCTCCACGGGGTTCACGACCGTGCCGCCGCCCAAGGTCACGCTCCGGATCCACGACGACACTGTAGCGTACATCTCGCGCTGCGCCAGGTAGCACGCACGCCAATCCTGGAAGAGATTGAAGTCGCCGTCGGGCATCCGGAAGACCGGAAAGCTGAGAAACAGGGCGCGCAGGTGCCAGACCTTGACCTCACGGACATCCACGCCATCCAACCGCACCTCGTCGTCCTCGAGGCTGAGGGATGTGTGCTCCGGATAGCGCGCGTTGTCGAGCCACACGACGTCCCCACCCCGATCGCGGATGAGCGCGGCCATCCGAAGCAGCGTAGGATCGGCGCTTCCGCCGATGAGGCCGATGGTTTTCATCGGTAATCTGCCGCCCCCGGCGTATAGAAGTCGAAGTTGCCTAACCCGACGAACAAGTCGCTGCCGATCAGTCGGGAGCTGCCAAGGCCCTGCACCATGTACTGCTCGTTGGCCGGATCGGCTTGCAGGGCGCGGGCATGAAGGATTCGGTCCTCGGCCTCATCCGCTGCTAGGCCATTTCCGGAGTCTTGCTGCCTGAGCGTGTGGTGCCGCTTGGAAGGCTGGTTCATCCAACGTCATGTACCCGACCTGGCAGGGCTCTGTGCGTTACGGGCAGGTTGGAGCCTTGGCTAATCATTTTTAACATGGGTTGGTGTACGATCCAGTCCGTTTTCATCACTTGATCCCCGCTGTCCTGTTGGCCCTTTCGGCTTGCGGTCGCCTGCCATTGCCGGCCACTCCGGCCACGGCTGCCGCCACCATGGTGGCTACCGCCGGGTCGCCCCGATGGATCGTCGCCGCCGGGCCCGGTGGCCTCTCGCCGCA
>Ga0194133_10007391_pt1 | contig 13205 bp, 15 predicted proteins | sample TA2KigOf40mmetaG_FD_155448 | JGI IMG/M metagenome (GOLD analysis project Ga0194133, IMG submission 155448) | Freshwater microbial communities from Lake Tanganyika, Tanzania - TA2015055 Kigoma Offshore 40m | ecosystem: Environmental > Aquatic > Freshwater > Lake | place: Tanzania: Lake...
TTCAAAAGAAATACTCAAAAAACTAAAGTTATATCCAAAAAAATGTCATCAAAAAGAGTTTCACCAAAAAGAAAAGTTTCACCAAAAAGAAAAGTTTCACCAAAAAGAAAAGTTTCACCAAAAAGAAAAGTTTCACCAAAAAGAAAAGTTTCACCAAAAAGAAAGGTTTCACCAAAAAGAGTTCAGATTAAAAAAAAGATTTCACCAAAAAAGGTTTCACCAAAAAGAAAGGTTTCACCAAAAAGAAAGGTTTCACCAAAAAGAAAGGTTTCACCAAAAAAAGTTTCAGCTAGTAAAAAAAGAATTGTTTCTAAAAAGCAAACAACGTTCAAAACATTGGCGAAAAAAATAGAAATGCGTCGTGTAGGTAAAAAACCAAGTTTTATGGAAATATTATTTGATAAAAATAAGGAAACAGATAAAAATGTAAAAAGAAATAGTTATGGAAAGAAACGATCTTATAAAAGAAGAAGATCATTAAATAAAAGAAGAAGATCATTAAATAATACAAAAAAATCCATGTATAAGTTAAAAGATTTACAAAAATTGTCAAAAAAATATCATACAAGAAAGAGTGGAACAAAATCAGAAATAGCTTTACATTTATTGAAAAGAAGAAAACATGAACTAAAAAAAAGTGAAAAAGATGAGTTAAAGAAATTACTAATATAATAAACAACTATATATAATATGAGTTGTTTATTCAATAGTTTAAGTTATTTTATTCCAAATGTTGACAGCAATTCAATTCGTCAACAAATTTGTGATTATTTAGAACGAAATGAACCTATAATTGATGGATTAGAAACTAATTTTATATTATCAATGGAAAATCTTAATTATATTTCGAATATGAGACAAACTTTTGTTTGGGGTGGAGCAATAGAAATCCAAGTAGCATGTAATTTGTGGAATTTACAAATAAATGTACGTAATTATCGTGATTGTAAAGGCCAAATAATAGAATTTTTGCCCATAGTTAGTAGTCCAACTCGAATAATAGAATTAGAATGGAGTGGAGGACATTACGAACCTGTAAGAAACTATTGGTAAAGATACCATACTTGATCACATCCTCCTTTACCAGGAGTACCTGGTTTGGCAGAAGGTCCTCCTCTAGTACCTCTTTCTCCATAACTTCCTAAATTATGTGGCCATACACTAAGAACATAACTTGTTGTTCCGTAATATGAAGTATTATATGATCCTGTACCATTGACATTTACACCCTTGAAGATTTAGAACCGCACATTTCTTATAACTGCGTAAAAAAATGAAAGGAAACTTCAAGGTTTGCCTATTTCAAGGCATGTAAATTTTGATTTTGGGAATTCTTCTAAAAACCCTGATGAGTTTTTGCTTCTTGATAAATAAAAAAGTATTATAAAATATATATGCTTACAATACTTTTTACAAATGCCCGTAATGAGCCAAATATTGCCGAATGGATCGCTCATCATTTACTTTTGGGGTTTGATAAAATAATAATTTTTGATCATCAATCAGTTATTCCAATATATAAGCAACTATCAGGAATTAATTTTGATAATCGAGTATCAATTATGAGAATATCAGGTAGAGGTAATATTAAGCAATCATTTGGTCAACATGCTATTCAAATAGCAAAAGGTTTAAACGCTGATTGGTTTCTATATTTAGATGCTGACGAGTTCATATGTCTAAATAATTTTTCAGACATAAAAAATATGTTAAATACTTACAATAATGTTGATGCATTATGTATCAATTGGCTAATGTTTGGATCAAATGGTCATAAAGAACAACCAAAAGGGCTTCTAACGGAAAATTTTATAATGTCAAACTTAATATTAGATCAACATGTTAAAACATTTGTACGTCCAAAATGTGCTATAAATGTAAATTCACCTCATAATTATATAATATCTAATCCATCAAGAGTATATGCTATAACTGGTAATAAACATAGTAAAAGTCCATTTAATCCTGTTAGAAAAACATTCGATCAAGTACCAGCATATATTGCTCATTATTATGTTCAATCTGAAGAAGAATATAGACGACGTAAATGTAGACCAATGGATGATGGAACTCCTCCTAGACCGCTAACATTTGATTTTACTACATCTAACGAAGTAATTAATGAACAACTAAAAAATAAATATTCACATAAAATAAAAGTATTTTTGAAAGATTATAATATTATATTGTAAATTCTAATATGTATTTATTGTTTTAAGCTGAACACATTTCACATATTTCTTCTTCTTTAGTATTGACTTTTTTGTTTTTTTCAGGTTCAATAGTAAATTGTTGTGCTTGATGTTTGGCCTTTCGTCGTAAATAGTATATCCCTGTTTTTAACCCTTTTTCCCATGAATAAAAATGCATAGATGTTAGCTTGTTATAAACAGGATCTTCTATCCATAAATTAAGACTTTGACTTTGGCAAATAAATGCTCCTCTATCTGCTGCCATATCAATTAAATGCTTCATAGGTATTTCCCAAACAATTTTATATTTGTCTCTGATATGCTGTGGTAATTGTGTTAATTGCTGAATAGATCCCTTATTAGCTACTATATTATTCTTAACCTGTTCATTCCATTGTCCTAATTCAATCAGTTCTTTCATCAAATATTTATTTACAATAACAAACTCACCTGCTAATGTACGACGACTATATAAATTACTAGTAAGTGGTTCAAAACATTCATTATATCCTAGAATTTGTGATGTAGATGCTGTAGGCATTGGAGCAACTAAAAGTGAATTTCGTAGTCCATATGTCATGATAGATTGTTTCAATTTAGTCCAATCATAACGATCAGGTGTAGGTTCTACTGACCACATGTCAAACTGAAGAATTCCTTGTGACGCAGGAGAACCTTTGAATGTACTATAAGACCCAACAAGATTATCATCTGTAGTGTTTTCAAAATATTCTAAATCATATTCATTTGTCAATATTTTTTCTAATTCTAACTGATTATTTGTATCAGGAAGAGAAAAAATTTTTTCACCAATTTCTTTAGAAATCTCACAAGATCTTTCAAGTGACGCATGATAAATAGTTTCAAATATTAGTTTGTTCACTTCTTTAGCTTCTTCTGAATGAAAAGGTAAATCCATTAATATAAACGTATCAGCTAATCCTTGTACTCCAATTCCAATTGGTCTGTGACGTAAATTGCTGCGTCTTGTTTTTTCTGTAGGATAAAAATTAATATCGATCACAATATTAAGATTAGTTGTTACCACTTTTGTAACACTGTGAAGTTTATCATAGTCAAATGTTTTTGTTTTATGGTTAACAAATGCGGGAAGTGCTATTGAGGCAAGATTACAAACAGCAGTTTCTTTATCATCAGAGTATTCAATAATTTCTGAACACAAATTTGACGATTTAATGGTGCCTAGATTTTTTTGATTTGATTTCTTGTTTGCCGAGTCTTTGTATAAAATATAGGGTGTACCAGTCTCCATTTGTGCATCCAAAATAGCGAACCATAAATCACGAGCATTAATTGTTTTTCGAGCCTTTCCTTCTTTTTCGTATTTTTCATAAAGAAATTTAAAATCGTCTCCATATACGTCGCTTAAACCAGGACACTCATGAGGGCACATTAATGACCATTGACCACCCTTTTCTTTAACACGTTCCATAAATAGATCAGGGGTCCAAAGAGCATAAAATAAGTCTCGGGCTTTCAATTCTTCATCTCCATGATTTTTTTTGAGTTCCAAAAAATCAAAAATATCAGCATGCCATGGTTCTAAATACATTGCGAATGAGCCATTGCGCTTTCCACCTCCTTGGTCAACGTATCTTGCTGTATTATTAAACACTCGTAACATAGGAACTAAACCATTAGATACACCATTAGTTCCTTTAATAAATGAACCTTTTGCTCGAATGTTATGAATATGTAGACCTATACCACCAGAATATTTAGAAATTAAAGCACAATCCTTAAGTGTATTATATATTCCGTCAATACTATCTTCCTCCATGGCAACTAAATAACAACTAGATAATTGAGGTCGTGAAGTTCCTGCGTTAAATAATGTTGGAGTAGCATGAGTAAAAAATTTTTGCGACATTAAATCATATGTTTCTTTAACTAGGTTCCAATTATGTTCGCTACAATCTAATGAACCATGGATACCAATTGCTACTCTCATCCACATATGCTGTGGTCTTTCAACAATAATATTATTGACTTTAAAAAGATATGCGCGTTCTAATGTTTTGAAACCAAAAAAATCTATTAAATAGTCGCGATCATAATCAATATATTCGTCAATTTGTTTCTCAAATTTCTTAACAAATGTCCATAGACTATTAGAAACAAGAGGATAATGTGTTCCGTGTATATCTCTAAAATTATACAACTTTTCCATGACATAAGAAAAAGAACTATCTGTATTTTTTTGATGATTTGATATCACAATACGAGACGCAAGGGCACCATATTCAGGATTTAATGTTGACATTGATGCGCATTGTTCCGCAGCTAATTCATCTATCTTGGTTGTAGATATAGTATCATATAGTTGATCAATCACTTTGATAACGAGTTGTTGATAGTTGATTTGAATATTTGCTTCTTGACCTAACTTTCTTATGCGATTAAGTATCTTATCAAATGCGATTTCTTCTAATTTACCGTTTCTTTTAGTGACACGCATATTGACATTATTTTCTACCATTTTATATAATTATCTTTATAATTTTAAATCATTTTAAAAGATAATATTTATTCATATAAATATTTATATATTTTGTTGAAAGATATTTATACAAATTAAAATATTAATAAACTATATATGAAAAACAAGGTTATTGGTGGAATTATTTTTTTATTTATTATACTTTTTTTAGGTATATTTTTAGCGCCAATGATTGAAGGCTTTACTCCTATAAATGGATACAAATCAAACGATTTAAAGACACCTGGTGATTTTCCAGTTTCTGTTGATAATACAATTCTAAACGACTTTCCTCTTATTGGAAAAAATGATGTGTCTAGAGAAAGTGCGTCTGACATGTGGTGGCGTTATCCATCATTTGGAGTAGGTTCATTTAAGCAAATGACAAATAATTTGAGATATTTTAAAAATCCAGATATTGGTATTTGTACTAGACCAGAATTTTGCGGTGCTTTGTATCATGATATTCATAATAAAACCAATATTGTTACACCATTACCAGAAGCTGAAGAAGGACCTGGAGCTAGAGTTGGTTATTTTAGAAGCGAACCAAATAAGCTATTTTGGTCTATACCAACAAATGAAAATATACTTTATTAGATGTTCAAAGGAGTATAGAAAGGTTAACTAATAAAATACATTTTTAATATTTTGTTAGTATATGGATAGTTTAAGACCTGCTAAGAAACCGAAAATATTGGGGTTTATTAAAAAAGGCACAACAGAGAATATTATTAAAGAACAGTTAGTTAAACCTAATTTTATTCAAGTAAAAAGTACATTCTTTACATATACTATAACTAACAAATATAATAATGTTTTAAACACAAATATAAAAAATCAATTTATTAATGAAATCATGAATTTAGATCAATTTATTAGTTTATGTAAAAATTTGTTTCCAGATTTGTCAACTGAATATAAGATACATATGGAATTACAACGTATTTTACCCAAATTATTTTGTAAAAGCATTGGAGAAAAATATGTTAGTCGAGTACTTGAAAAAGTTTTTGAAATAAATTTAGAAACTGATTATGATATGTGTTTTCTTATAAACAAAAATATTATTGAAACTAACGTTAATCAAATAACTGATGTTATACAAGGTTTTGCTATTGTTCAACGTGGTGAATGTCCAAAATATCCAAACACATATTGTTTAAATTTATTATGCGGTTCATCAAATAATTCAGGAACAATTCTATTTGGATTATATTTATATAGTATACTGAACCATCCAAAAAAAGAGGATATAAATTTAATTAAAGAAAAAAACGTGTATCCTGATAGTTTAGAGAGAGAATATTACGGCACACCTGTTTCATATAGAGCATTATTGGAGCTTAGTGGTGGATATAAAAATTTGGCGGGATTGTGTCTTTATAGCAAATTCGGACTAAAGGCAGATACAAAGCTAAGTGGACGGTTTTCAAATTGTTTTCAAGACATTTTTAATTTACCAATGATAAGAGAACTTAATTTAACAGATATAGATCAAATTATAAATATTGTTGTAAAAAAAGATAGTGGGTTTGAAAAACCTATTTTATGTAGATACACAGACAAAAAGGTTCAAAATACATTGTCTTTATTATATACATTAAAATTAATTAGAGAAAAAGAGTATCAAGAGACAAATGAAGAAATTATATTAAAAAAAATAGAGAATATTAAAAATGATATAAAATTTATAGAAAATTTACCTCTTAATGTTAGTTTTGAAACAAATGAAGATGTAAAAGAAATAAATGATATTATGACAAAAATATTTTTTAAATTTTCATATATTAATCGTGTCTAAATCAATGTCTGAACCTAAATCTAAATCTAGTTCTAATGGTTCATCTATTTTTACAACATTGATCTTTGGTTTAATAAACTTTAATAAACAATTAGTTCCGATATCTAAATTTATATTATCTATATTTTTATCTCCATCTTTTTTTCTCTTATTTGGAGCTCTATGTTCATAACCTGTTTCTCTTTCTTTTTCAACAATTTTCCAAAGTTCTTCTAATTCTACTACGTTACTTTGAAACCATTGTCTATTTCTCTGTACAAGTACACAACTATACTCTGATAATTTCCAGTATATAAATTTCATAAATGTGTAATTATATTCTGTTCCTTGATATTTATCTAATATTTCTTCTTCCCATAACTCAATATCATTTTTAAATACTATTGAAAGTGGTTTATAAACATAAAACGGCTTCCCTTCTTTTGTATGAAAATATACTATAATTCCTTTATAATTTTCTTCTTTAGACAAACAAATATTATCTGATTGTTTATTGTTATCTATATCTTCTAAAAATTCAGTCCAATTATTATATTCAGTAAAACGAGTTTCTAAAAAATCACATTCATCTAAATCACACACTTCCATTTGTAACTGCATTTGTATCCAATATTCTTTTTTAGGTATTCCATCTATTTCTCTGTTTACAATATTTTTAATTTCTAACATACGTCCATATCGTTTTGATGTAGGTTCGACATTGATTCCATCAGGTGATGCTCCAAGAAATTTATATTTTTCATGTTGAATACAACCAAAATCTTCTATTTTTGTGTCGAATAAATATTCATAAAAATTAACAGACAATGGTTCATACTTTTGACCCCAATGTAACGTTGAATTTACATTAACCATTTGAATAGTTTCATGTTCTACTATGTTATCATCATCTACAATGTGATTTGGAATAGATTGTTGTTGGCATTTTTCGTAAATTAACTGATTTTTTACGTTTTCATTTTCAAACGCTTTGTATGCGTTACTAGCAGTAATAAGATTACGCCTAAATTCATACCATTCTTTTGTTCTCTGTGCAGGTTGTACTTTGGATCTAAGAATGTTTAATTGTTCTTCAACGAATTCGTAGTCAGGATCCTGTAAAATACATGTATTTGGCCAAGATCTAATAGGATAAATATGCTTATAAAAATCGTTTTTAGCACACTCAATTATATTTTCTAATTCATCTTCGGAGTCATCATTATAGAAAATATCACTATCAAAATGACATCGCATCAATTCGTTTATATTTTCATCAAAGATATCCTCAAAATCAGGTTCAGTAATTAGTTTAGGATATTTTTCTACTAATTCTTCCATAAGATGTAGACAAGTAGTATATATTTCTATGGAGTCATCATCATTGAAATAGTGTTCTCCTTGTATTGGATATATTGAATGTAGTATATTTTCTAAATCTGGCAACAAATGAATATAGTTAGACATACTTTAAATAATTAATTATAAATAATCTTTATATATTTATAATTTTCAATTTTATTCATCTTCTGAATCTGAACCACGTTGAACTATATTTTTAATGGTACTATTAATGCTTTTTTTAGGGCCCAAACTTTTTATGGTAGAAACGCGTTTATCTATATTTTTTAATGTATAGTTATTTGTTACTTTATTAAACTGAAGAGCAGGTATCGATTTAATCTCACCAGTCTCTTTATCACAAATTACATCCTTAACCCTTTGTAACTTACCTCGTTCAAGACAGTCTTTGAAAAATGTAATTAACTGATTATATTCTATATCTGTCAACTTTTCAGTTTCCTTGTATTTTAATGAGAAAGTCTCAAGACGTTTTAGTTTTGTTGTTTTATCTAATTTACTCCAAGGTTCTCCTGATTTATTTAATTTAGTTTTTTCTAGAAAATTATCGATATCCACCATTGTTTTTGTTTCAGGCCAATTTGATGAATTGTTTAATATATTTGTTTTATATTTTATGGTATTTAATTTTTTATCAATATCTGGTTCTTGCATAATTCTTATATACATATGTAAAATTAGTTTTAACTCAATTTTATTAATAATATTTTATTATACATTACAATTTCTAAAATTATTTACAATAAAATTATATGGATAATAATATTAAAAAGATTTTAATAGCTCCTCCAGAAATTAAAAAAAAATCAAGTTCTTTAACAAACCAACTAACAAATAATAAAAATATTATTTCTGAAAAAGAAAGAAAGACCAAAGTTGACACATTTAAGTGGGATTTATCATCAAATAATCTAGAATATTTGGAACAACTTCAAATATTAAACGAATTATTAGACGAAAATTGTATAATAGACACTCAACCTAAAAAATACTTCGTTAAAAATATCAAAGGAAAAATTCAAAGCTATAGGCAACAAGATTTATTAAAACATAAATTTGATGAAAATAATTTTGTTAGTTATAATACTATTTTACAACTATTAAAAGAAACAAAAATGCTTTGTCATTATTGTTCATGTGAAACATATGTTTTGTATGAATTTGTTAAAGAGATGAAACAATGGTCTTTAGACAGAATAGATAACGAAAAAGGACATATAAATAATAATTTAGTAATAGCTTGTTTAGAATGTAACTTAAAACGACGAAGAACTAACAAAGATAGTTTTTTATTTACTAAACAATTAGTAATTACTAGAGAAGGATTAGATACAAATAATTAAATATAGAAACGTTTTACAAAATTGTTAGTTAGTTTAAATTACATTTATAATTACCTAAATTATATTATGTATAAAGAGAGAATAATACATTTTTGGAAATGGAGTTTAGGAGAAGGATATTATAAGAGTGCCAGACCAGAAAAAAAACAATTACATGAAGAACCAGTGTTTATAAATAATGATGATAATGCTGTTCAAAGATCATTATACGAGGATAACGATATGATAGATATTACAAATTCGATATTTTCTAGAAATAATCTTAGAAACTCTTCAAAAAGAGAAGATTTAGATAATAAAATATCTGATAGAGAAATGATAGCACAGAGAGGAATAAACCCTTTTTTAACGAATTCAAGTTATGTTAGTGATATTAATGCTAGTGACGTATTTCTAAAACCTCAAAATACGTCAATGACAGAAGTAAAATATTGAAATTATATCATGTAGTTATTTTATATACTCTTTACACACATAGTATGTAACAATCTATTAGCTAAATAAGCCAAAAACACATTCACAAGCATTAAAACAGAATTAACGACAAACATCATATTTAAACGCTTATAATTAAATATTAATACAGAAACAAATGCTGCGGCGCTAGTAACAAAGATGAAACCAAATAATATTGCTAAAATATAAAAATAATAACAATATTCTCTTGGCAAGGGTCCAAAATAACGATCCATAAAATCGGACATTTATATATTTTTATGAGAAAATATTTAGGAATTTACAAAATATATATGCGTTAAAACTACTTAAATAAATTAAGTAAATTAAAATAACAAATATGACAGCAAATTATACAACTCAAAATGATTTATTGTTAAAAAACTTGCTTACATTTTACAAGACAAGCGATGAAAATGGAAATTATAATCCACTAAATAATTTAGACAAAATGTTAAGAATTATTAGTGGTGAATCTAAAATTTCATTAAGAATTGTAGATTGGTTTGCTACAAATTATGCCAAAAAATATTATACTATTTATTCTCTAGATAATGATGGACTTGATAAACGTTTTAAGGTATATGATGATTATAAGCTAAAATTAAAGGCATATTCAAAGAGAAGATTTGATCCATTTTGTCGTTGGGATAGGATTAGTATCCCTTATACAAATGGGAACTTAATTGAGACAACTATTGGTCAACTAAACTTTTTCAAATGGGCAATTGAAAATAAAGTTGTAGATTATATTGAAAAGAATTACGAAACTATTGAAAAAGACATGAACTCACGCAATAGTACAAGTAAACGAAAAGAAATGAAATTAGACAATTCTTCAACAAAGACAAGAAAGAAGAGAGAAGAATTATCAGTTTCAGCAACTAAAAGTATTAAGAAAGAAACTGTTGAAATTATTGTAAAATTTAACTAATAAATATTGAATTATTTTATATGAATATAAATAACATTCAAAAAAGATTTTTATTATTTCTATTAGGTTGTATTCCTACACGTATTTTGTTAGTTATTTTGTCAATGAATAAAAGATTATTACCAATTATGGGGTACTTTGCTCTTATAATTTCAATAGGATTTTTTTATTTATATTTTAGTGGATCAAGAAAAACAGGACCAGAAGTATTTGGAGATAAAATATGGTGGAATTCTTTGAGACCAATACATGGAATTCTCTATTTTTTATTTTTTATAAATGCGACTATATATCATAACCCATTGTCATATTTATATTTACTAGTTGATGTAATACTTGGACTAAGTAGTTTTGTAATATATCATTATTATAATAACGATTTTTCAAATTTAGTTTAATAAATAAAATATATATATAAAAATAATTTATTAATTATTACTAATAAATTATTTAGAATGGGTCAAAGTACCTCAACTAATAGAAATGTAAATTTTGAAGATATACAAATGATTATGAAAAATCCAGAATTATATATTTTGATAAATACTTTACCAATAAGTCAACAACAATGTTTAATTTCATATACCGTTCCAGCTGATGATGAGGAAAATATAATTAATCGACATTTAAAAGAATATAAAGATGTAAATATTGTAATTTATGGAAAAAATTGTAACGATGAAAGTGTAATTAAAAAATACAATCAACTAATATCTATGGGGTTTCAAAATGTTTTTTGTTATACAGGAGGTTTGTTTGAATGGCTTCTACTTCAAGATATATACGGGGATAAGTTATTTCCTACAACAAAAAAAGAATTGGATATTTTAAAATTCAAATCATCGTCTACATTAAATATCAGATTGCTTAAATTCTGAACCAATGTATTCATATTGATTATCATAAACAAAATGATTATATGTAAATGGTTGATCTTCTAAATTGCTTTTATTTTTTAATCCTATATTTGCCAACTGATCTGCTTTTTTATTTTTTGTTCTAAGAATATGGTTGAATTCTATATACTCAAAATTTTTTTTAATTCGTAATACTGTACTATGAAATTCAATTAGATTAATAGCTTTTACATCGTATTCACCATTAACTTGTTTAATTACTAACTGACTATCTCCAAAAACAATTAATGAATTTATATTATTTTTGATTGCTTGTGTTAATCCAACGATTAATGCTCTGTATTCAGATTCATTATTTGTGGCTTTGCCTATATAACCGCTGTAAGACCATATTTCAGAACCATTTTTATCATAAATTACCGCTCCAATTCCTGCTTCACCTGGATTTCCCTTACTACAACCATCAAAGAACAATATATGATCTGCCAAAGGATATATTTTTGTTTTGTTCATTTTTGTTTATATATTTAATAAATTATATAAAAATATTTCAATTTATTTTTATATAAAGAATTTGTAATAATAGATGTTTTTTGTAAAAAAATTTTATATCTTAATTTTCATTCTAATAGCTCTTAGTAAATTTGTTAGTTGTGATACAGAATGTCCTAATATAATTTCTTTTGGTGATCGTAGAACTAACAAAAATACTCTAAGATTAGTTCAATATAATGTAGAATGGCTTTTTATAGATTACTGTAGTAACTCAAATTGCCCAGGAAATGGATGTACTTGGAAAACACTTGATGACGCAAATAAACATATGAGCTATGTGGCAAACGTAGTATCTCAATTAAACCCAGATATATTGAATTTATGTGAAGTAGAAGGTTGTGATGAATTAAATTTCTTATTGGAGACAATGAATAAGTCTTCAGATTATAACCCTTATTTAAAAAAGGGTACTGATACTGGAACGGGTCAGAATGTTGGACTTATAACAAAGATTGATCCTGTAATTAGTTTGTATCGTAGTGATGAAAAAGTTACTTATCCAATTCCAGAAAGTACTTGTAACTATCTAGGTGGTCCGAGTAGTACATCAGTATCTAAACATTATATTACTGAATATAATATCAATGGATACAAAATAGCCTTTATTGGAGCGCATTTAATTGCTATTCCAACTGATCCAGCACGTTGTGCTCAAAGAGAAGCTCAGGCTCAGATACTTCAAAATATTATATATTCCTATTTAGCAAAAGGTTATGAAATTATTGTTTCTGGTGATATGAATGATTACGATGGAGATGTATTGGATATTAATTCTGATATTCCATTATCATCTGCGTTAAGTATAATGAAAGGACAAAAAGGGTTAAAAAAAGGATTATATAGTTTGACAAATATAGCAGTAAAAATAGTTCAGTCAGAACGATATTCTGATTGGTACGATTCAGACAATAATTGTAATACAAGTTCTCAAAGGGATTACTCGATGATTGATCATATTTTGATTAGTCCTAATTTGGCAAAAAAAGTAGTAAATGCTTATATATACCATGGATATAAAGAATATTGTGGCAAATGGGACTCCGATCATTATCCAGTTGTTATAGATTTCTCATTTATTTAACAACATATATACATATAGAAATTTTCTAATGAAATACTTTCTAATGAAATACTTTCTAATGAAATACTTTCTAATGAAATACTTTCTAATGAAATACTTTCTAATGAAATACTTTCTAATGAAATACTTTCTAATGAAATAC
>Ga0194133_10007393_pt1 | contig 13204 bp, 8 predicted proteins | sample TA2KigOf40mmetaG_FD_155448 | JGI IMG/M metagenome (GOLD analysis project Ga0194133, IMG submission 155448) | Freshwater microbial communities from Lake Tanganyika, Tanzania - TA2015055 Kigoma Offshore 40m | ecosystem: Environmental > Aquatic > Freshwater > Lake | place: Tanzania: Lake Tanganyika...
ACTCGCTATTCGCTTTTACGATTGCCGACTGCCGCTTGCCGCTCTTACGAACACCCCGTCGTGCTTCCACATGTGTCGCACTTCAGGCATGTGCCGTTACGAACGAGTGTGAAGTTGGCGCATTCGGGGCAGCTTTCGCCGACATAGCCTTTCATTCGCGCTTCCGCGCGTTTGTCGAAGGCCTTTGCTGGTTTTGCCACAGGCGCTTCGAAAGCGAGATTTTCGACCGTGCCGACAGTCACAGGTTGCGCGGTTATGCCCAAGCCCTGTTCGAGTTCGCTTTTGAGCGCATTCGCGCCGACTGTTTTTGGCTGCGCCATCGGCGTGCCGCCTGACATCACGGTCAAGCGATCCGTCTTGGACCGCACGAGACCGCGCGAGACTTGGCTTGGCACGAAGCCCGCGGGTGGTTTCGATTCACTCTCGCCACGACCCAACGCATCATGCCCAATCGCTTCGGGCGCAACATGCGCGAGATCGGCGCGACCCAAGTACGAGATCGCGAGTTCGCGGAAGACGTAATCAAGCACAGATGTTGCGTTTTTGATCGCGTCATTGCCTTGCACAAAGCCCGCAGGCTCAAAACGCGTGAAGGTGAAGGCTTCGACATATTCCTCGAGCGGCACGCCATATTGGAGGCCAAGCGAGATGGCGATGGCGAAATTGTTCATGAGAGAACGGAACGCCGCGCCTTCCTTATGCATGTCGATGAAGATTTCACCGATGCGACCATCTTCATATTCACCGGTGCGGAGATAGACTTTGTGTCCACCGACAACCGCCTTCTGCGTGTAACCTTTACGACGATCCGGAAGTTTTTCACGATCACGAATGCGCTCGAGGCGTTCGATGACGCGCTCGACAATCTTCTCGGCAGTGGCCGCCGCGCGTGCGGCAGCGGGTTGGGCAACAAGCGCTTCCACCGCATCATCCGCTTCATCTTCATCATCAGAGATGACGCTTCATCTTCATCATCAGAGATGAGTTGCGAATTCAAAGGCTGCGAGAGTTTCGAACCATCGCGATAAAGCGCGTTGGCTTTGAGCGCAAGTTTCCACGAGAGCAGATACGCCGATTTGCAATCCTCAACGGTGGCTTCATTCGGCATATTGATGGTCTTTGAGATCGCACCCGAGATGAAAGGCTGTGCTGCCGCCATCATGCGGATATGGCTCTCGACCGAGAGATAGCGCTTGCCGATGCGGCCGCACGGATTGGCGCAATCAAACACGGCATAATGTTCAAGCTTCAAATGCGGCGCGCCTTCAAGCGTCATCGCACCGCAGACATGAACATTGGCCGCTTCGATGTCAGCCTTCGAGAAGCCGAGAGAGGGGAGAAGTTCAAATGACGGATCATTGAGCTTCTCTGCTGACACGCCGAGCTTTTGCGTGAGGAAATCTTTGCCAAGCGTCCATTTGTTAAAAACGAATTTGATATCGAAAGCCGAGCCGAGGCTCTTTTCAACCTTCCCAATCGTTGCGTCATCAAAACCCTTCGCAATCAAAACCCTTCGCACGCAATGTCGTGTGATTGATGCCTGCGGCTTGTGCGAGCGAGCCATGGCCCACAGCGTAAGCTTCGATCTCGGCGATTTCGTTTTCTTTGTAGCCAAGCGTGCGGAGCGCTTCTGGCACAGCCTGGTTGATGATTTTGAAATAGCCGCCGCCTGCGAGCTTCTTGAATTTCACGAGTGCGAAATCAGGCTCGATGCCGGTTGTGTCGCAATCCATGACAAGACCGATTGTGCCGGTCGGCGCAATCACAGTGGCTTGCGCGTTGCGATAGCCATGCTTTTCGCCGAGCTTCAAAGCGAGATCCCAAGCGGCTTTCGCGTGATCGACAAGGCGCGTGTCTTTCACCGAAGCATGATCGAGCGGCACAGGGTTAACCGCCAAGCCTTCATAGCCTTGCGCTTCACCATGCGCAGCGCGACCATGATTGCGGATGACGCGGAGCATGTGTTCCGAATTATTCTTGTAGCCCGGGAAGGCACCGAGTTCGCCCGCCATTTCAGCCGATGTCGCATAAGCCACGCCGGTCATGATGGCCGTGAGTGCACCGCAGATCGCGCGGCCTTCATCGGAGTCATACGGAATGCCGTTGGTCATCAACAGACCACCGATATTCGCGTAGCCGAGCCCGAGCGTGCGATAGCGATAAGAGAGTTCGGCAATTTCCTTTGACGGGAACTGCGCCATCAACACCGAGATTTCGAGCACGATGGTCCACAAACGCACAGCATGTTCGTAAGCGGCGATGTTGATCGAGCCATCGGTCTCGCGGAATTGAAGCAGATTGAGCGACGCAAGATTGCACGCCGTGTCATCAAGGAACATATATTCCGAGCACGGATTTGATGCGCGGATCGGGCCTGATGCCGGGCATGTGTGCCAATCATTCATCGTTGTGTTGAAGTGCAAGCCGGGATCAGCTGATGCCCACGCGGCATAACCAATCTGTTCCCACAAATCGCGCGCCTTGATCGTCTTATGAATCTTCTTATCGGTGCGACGAATGAGATTCCAATCCTTGTCATCTTCAACAGCGCACAAGAATTCGTCTTTCAACGAAACCGAGTTATTTGAATTCTGACCGGCGACCGTGAGATAGGCTTCTGAATCCCAATCCGTGTCATAGGTCGGGAAATCGAGATCCTTATAGCCTTGCTTTGCGAATTGAATGACGCGCTTGATATAATTGTCCGGCACAAGCGCACGGCGGGCAAATTTAATCTCGCGCTTCAAAGCGGGATTCTTTTCCGGATCAAAGCAGGATTCAGCCGGACCGTCGCAATTGACGCACGCCTTCATCACGGCTTTCAAATGTTTCGCAACGACTTTCGAACCGGTGACGAGCGCCGCCACCTTCTGCTCTTCTTTAACCTTCCAATCGATATAGGCTTCGATATCGGGATGATCGACATCGACGACAACCATCTTCGCCGCACGACGTGTTGTGCCGCCCGATTTGATCGCGCCTGCCGCACGGTCACCAATTTTCAAGAAGCTCATCAAGCCTGATGATTTACCGCCGCCCGCAAGCTTTTCGCCTTCGCCGCGAAGCATCGAGAAATTCGAACCCGTGCCCGAACCATATTTGAAGAGACGCGCTTCACGGACCCAGAGATCCATGATGCCGCCTTCATTTACGAGATCGTCAGCAACGCCCTGAATGAAGCAGGCATGCGGCTGCGGATGCTCGTAAGAGGATTTCGATTTTGTGAGCTTGCCGGTTTTGAAATCGACATAGTGATGGCCCTGTGAAGGACCATCAATGCCATAGGCCCAATGCAAACCGGTGTTGAACCATTGCGGCGAATTTGGCGCGACCATCTGGCGGGCGAGCATATAACGTTGCTCATCGAAGAAGGCTTGCGCGTCGTCTTCGCTCTTGAGGTAGCCGCCCTTCCAACCCCAATAGGTCCAGCAACCGGCAAGGCGATCAAACACCTGCTTTGCGCTCATCTCGGAGCCATAGCGTTCTTTCTCGGGTAAAGCGGAAAGGGCTGCTTCATCGGGAACCGAACGCCACAGGAATGACGGGACATCATTCTCTTCGACCTTCTTCAAACGGGCAGGCACACCGGCTTTACGGAAATATTTCTGCGCGAGCACATCGGCTGCGACCTGGCTGAATTGTTCGGGGACTTCGATATACTCAAGACGGAACACGATGGATCCATCCGGATTGCGGATTTCACTGGTCGCTGACTTGAAGGCGAGGGAGGAATAAGGAGAAAGGCCAGCCTTCGTGTAAAAACGTTCAATCCGCATTTTTCATGTCCCAATATGCCGGAATTTTTCCGGCCGGCCGCTTCGGCGACCCTTTTCCACTCTATCAATCGGCCTGCTCGATAAGCCCTCATTAAAGGGCTCTTCAAGCCGCAAACCGCCCCCTCTCCGATGGATGCTCTCCACCGGACATTGGCCCTTTTCAGGGCAACGCCAACCTTCGGAACCTGCTCCTCGGGCGCGCCTTGCTGACGGGATGTGCCCCGTTGGCTGCCTGTGGATAACGTGCTCCCCGGCAACCAGCGCAACAAGATCGGACCGTAAATCTGCCCCCCGATCTCGTCAAGGCTTTCCGTCTAGTCCTAGAGTTAAATTTTGATCTCACCCCTATATGTTGTGGGTAGATCTTAAGAAAGCGTGAATTCTGGGGATGACTTTGCAAGTGCTTCAGCTGAAAAGGGAATTTCCCTTCGGACGCCTAAATATTTTGGATTCTGAGTCTGAAATTAAAACCTAAGGGGGAGGTCGAGTCGTCGCAGGCTGGTCTTCAAGTCCCCCGAGCGAGGTTGCGAGTCGGCCTCAAGATCCCGACTCGAATCGAGTCTGTGACAGAATTATGAAACTTGCGTTTCAGCAGACGGATTTGCCGCACGTTCTTGCCGCTTTGATCTTATCGGCGAGCGCTTCTTGGCCCACGGCACCCACAATCACCCCATCCGCCACCACAAAAGCGGGGGTGCCGCCAATCCGTAGCTGGTCGGCGACGCGCATCGTGTTGCCAAGGAGCTTTTTGATCTCGGCCGACTCGATCTCTTTTTTGATTTTTGCCGGATCAGCGCCGAGGCTTTGCGCCACTTCTATGGCGCGGTCTTTTCCGATCCGGCCTCGCGATTCCAGAAGTTTTTGATGAAATTCCATATATTTAGCACCGGTTAACTGACTGCGCACGGCAAGCGCAACTTTCGAGGCTTCAACCGAATCCGGCCCTAGAACGGGGAAATCCCGCAAAACCACCCGCAATTTCGGGTCGGTTCTCATCAAGCCCATAATGTCGGCCATGGCTCTTTTGCAGTAGCCGCAGTTATAATCGAAAAACTCTACTAAAGTAACATCGCCCGTCGGATTGCCAAGCACGACGCCGTTCTCCGCCTTGATGAGATCGGGGCTAAGTGACGCGACCGCCGCTTTTTGGGCCTGCGCCTCAGCACCGCGCTGTTTCTTGTCGAGTTCGCTGAGCGCTTCTTGGATGAGTTCTGGATGGCTCATGAGATAGGATTTCACGATCTCGCCGATCTCGGCCTTTTTGGCATCGGAGAAAGGTTTTTCGTCTGCCCCGGCCACGCCAGAGGCCAGCGTGAGCGCCATCAGGAAGAAGAGGGGGCGTGCAAATCTCATGGTCATGGCCTCTTGAAGGGGGAGCGTTACAGTCAGTTCGACTTTGGCTTACGATAGTTAAGAATGTCATCCGCCTTTAATGCCGCAGGCGAACCGGCGGGCAATCGTGCCTTTGCTTTGCCCGCGTGATTGACCGCACTTTGCATGTCGCCCATCAGCAGCGCTTCTTGAGCCGCGCTGAATTCGGCCATGCCGATATTGTCTTTTTTATTGTAAGCGATGGCGAGCTGTCGCCAATTCTCGATGTCATTCGGTTCGCGCTGGCTGGCATTCGTCAGTTCACGAATGCCTTCGTCGAGCAACGTCTGATCGCCGGTTGCAACAAGAGCGCGACCCAAAAGACCTCGGATCAACCCCGAGTCCGGCATACCCCCGCTCGCACGGCGCAATGCGGAGACCGCCTCGCGCGCTTGGCCAAATTCGAGCAAAACCTGCCCTCTCAATTCCCAGAAATAGGGATTGCTCGGTTGGTTTTTCAAAAGATCATCAATTTGTGCAAGGGCTTCCGAGACTTTCTTATATCGATAATTCATGATCGCGCGGGCATAGCGCGCGGGAAGGCTCATATCCGAGATCGGATAGCGGCGAACGACCTCTTCGCCTTTGGCAGCAAATCCATAAAGCTTCGCGCGCATCATTTCGTGACGAGCGACTAGAGAGACCGGATCTTTCGCAGCAAAGACAGGACTTGATGTGGCAAGCTGCTCGAGGCTCGCGATACGATCTTGCGGTGCCGGATGGCTCATCAAATAGGGGTCGACCCCGTCAAGCTTGAACATTTGATCATCCGAAAGACGCTTGAACGTATCAACGAGCCCTTTTGGTGACTGTTTGGTTGCGGCGAGATATTTAATCGCTGCGCGATCAGCGGCTTGTTCCTCTCCACGTTGATAGGAAAGCATAGAACGAACAGCGAGTTCTTGCGCGCCGAGCATGATACCCATGCCGCCATTGCCGGCATTCATGTTGCGGTTTCCTGCGCCTGCGACCATGGCGCCGGCGCCGAGCACTACGCCAGCGGTCGCCATCATCTGCGCCATTCCGGCGCGCTCACGTTGAAGGGTAAGATGGCCGCCGGCGATATGACCGGCTTCATGAGCGATGATGCCGATGATTTCATTCGGCGTTTTGGCTTCCATCAAGGCACCAATATTTACGAACATTCGCCGACCAGTGGTGACGAAGGCATTAAAGGACCGGTCATCGATCAAAGCGATTGTGATCGAGCCTTTGGCGATTCCAGCGGCATTGAAAATTGGCGCGGCATAGTCTTTGAGAAGCGCTTCGATTTCGGCATCGCGAATGACGCCAGACCGAGCTTGGGCTTGAGCGGGCAGCGCACTCATGAGGCTCCCGAGATAGGCAACTGCCAACACGACCCCACTATAGGGTTTTATGAATTTTTGGATGTGAGCGGTTGAAAAGGAAATGCGCACAAGAACCCACGCGGTTTGAAAAAGAGACCGATATCGTCTTTGGGCCGAAATTGTACTTGAAGCAAGGCCGAAGCATGGCGACCTTTGCAGAGAATGCAAAAGCTTGCCCAAACACGCCTTTCCCCTTACATCTCGCCGCCGCAAACCGGAAACAGCCTTATGTCGGACTTCAAGCCTAAATCAGATTTTCTGCGTGTCCTTACCGAGCGCGGCTATATCCATCAATGTTCCGATTTTGCCGGACTTGATGAGAAAGCGCGTAAAGAGCGGATTAGCGCCTATGTCGGTTATGATTGCACGGCGCCCTCGCTTCATATTGGAAATCTGATTTCTGCGATGATGTTGCATTGGTTGCAACAGACCGGTCATCGTCCCATCACGCTTATGGGTGGTGGTACGACGCGTGTTGGAGATCCTTCTGGCAAAGATGAGACGCGTAAACTTCTCACTGTTGATCAGATCGAAGTGAATAAGAACAACATAAAAGGCGTGTTCTCGCGCTTTCTCAATTATGGCGTGTCATCAAATGGCGCGATCATGGTTGATAATGCCGAGTGGCTCACAAAACTCAATTATATCGATATGCTTCGCGACATTGGTCGCCATTTCTCGATCAATCGCATGTTGACGATGGATTCGGTGAAGAAGCGTCTTGAGCGTGAGCAAGAACTCTCCTTCATCGAATTCAATTACATGATTTTACAAAGCTATGACTTTGTTGAATTGTCACGCATGCATGATTGTTGTTTGCAAATGGGGGGCTCTGATCAATGGGGTAACATTGTCAATGGTGTTGAGCTCGGTCGCCGCATGGGATCGCAACAATTATATGCATTGACAACGCCTTTGCTGACCACAGCGTTGGGTGCAAAAATGGGCAAGACCGCATCAGGCGCGGTGTGGCTCAATGCTGATCTTTTTAGTCCCTATGATTACTGGCAATATTGGCGCAACACGGAAGATGCCGATGTCAGCCGTTTCTTAAAACTCTTTACAGTTTTACCGCTTGATGAAGTCGCCCGTCTCGCTGCGCTTTCGGGGTCGGAAATCAATGAAGCCAAAAAAGTTTTGGCCACGGAAGCAACGGCTTTGTTGCATGGTCGTGAAGCGGCTGATAAAGCCGCTGAAACAGCGCGCAAGACTTTCGAGCAAGGTGTTGCCGCCGATACATTGCCGACGGTTGTAATCAGCCGCATCGAACTTGATGCCGGTATTGGTGTTCTTACAGCGTTTGTGATGGCGGGACTTGTACCTTCAACCGGTGAAGCTCGTCGGCAAATTCAAGGTGGTGGATTGCGCGTGAACGATAATCTTGTGAGCGATCCGCGTGCGGTGTTGCGTGAAGCTGATTTGCGCGACGGCGCGATCAAGCTCTCAATGGGGAAGAAGCGTCATTTCTTGCTCAAACCTGAGTGATCATTGTTGTTTCGGAACATCTGAAGGCGGTTTGACGCCTTCACTTGGCGTGCGATCTTCAAACAGCTTGCGTAAGAAACCGGGGGCAACCACAGAAAGTGGATTATAGCTGATAGAGGGCGATGAAAGTTGTCCAACAGCGCGATAATTGATCGAGAAAATTCCCTCATTCTCGCCGCCGAGTAATTGTCCAATGATTGGCAATTTATTGAAAAGATTATTCACAATATAGGCAGGCACGATCGCGCCACGAAGATCAATTCCGTTTTTTGAATAATCGATCGTGCCTTCAATCGATGCGCCAATGACCGGACCCGATATCACGCCATCTTTCACGGTGATCTTACCTGATCCTAGTGAAAAACTTGCTGCTAGCCGATTGAATTGCACATTACGTGGATCGGTAATGATGGGTTTACCACCCGGCGCACCTGGCTGTGCATTTAATTGAGCGAGAACCTCTTCATCCAAAATGGCGAAACGTCTGATTGTAAGGTATCCTTCAAGTGGCTCTCCCGTGGCAGCGATTTGAAGAGAAAGCGCGCCCGTATTCATTCGCTTATAGATATCCGTAAACCTCAAGAGTGCACCGGCGTCAGAACTTTGGATCACGAAAACAGGTTGGCCATTCTCACCACGTGCTTGTTGCGCGATCACAATTTGTTGTGCGAGCTTCCCGTCAATGCGTAAATCTTTCAACGCGCCGCCTTTTGTCTGAATACGGATGTCGGCATTGCGCATCACTTCACTGTTAAAGCCGGTGAGTGTCTCGACCTTGAGATCGAGTTCGATATCTTGTCCTGATGTCGCTGAATTTTTTCCAGGCGCGATAACTGCTTTGATTAATGCGCGTCCATCGAGAGTGTCGCCTTGGATTTTTATCCGATAGCCTTGTGATAAGCGTTCAAGACTTGCGGCTATTTTATCGCCAGGATTAATCCGTAATTGCGAAAGCGTAACACCTTTTAACTCACCATCAGGCGATATCTCGGCACTGCCCTTAAAAGAAGCTGAGGCGTCATCAAAGACCAAATCACCAAGTTTGATACTTTGATCAGGCATGAGAGTGAATGTGAAAGTTGCCTTGCCTGCTTTCCCAGCAGGTCGCGTCCATCCGGGAATGAGTCCGCTGACAGATGATTTTTGAAGATCGAGGTCGCCTGTGCCGCGAATTTTCTGACTTCCAATGCCGGTGAGCTTTAGGTTCAACGTCACAGGACCATTCAAAAGATTTTGCGTGCGCATTTGTTTTTTCTCGCGCACGGACTCATCAATGATCATAGAAACGGTTGCTTCTTGTGCCGTTGCATCTTTCGCCTGGCGCAGTTCGAATTGTGAAGTGGCGCCGCCCAAAAGTCCTTCGCCATTAATCAAAAGACCTTGGCCATCGACCTTCACGCGAACGGTACCATTATCGAGGGGTTCACGACCAAAGGCATGGTCCATATGAAGATTTTGAAATACGCCATCGGCGCTGACATTGATCTCTTGCGGCTTCAGATCAGGTTTTTGGATAAAGTTGAGTTTAATATCCATCTGCATGGTCCCGGTTGTTTGTTTGGGATCCAGAGAAGGAGCTGTAATGGATTTTAACATGTCGGCTTGCATGGCGGTTGCAAATTCGGCGGCTCCGCCTTCAATTCGAAGTGCAACATTAGCAGGTGCGGGCACGATATCAGTATTGGGGACTTTGTAAGTGCCTGATGGGATTGCGAGCGTACGTCCTTCAGGCAATTCGATTTGACCCGCGTCCATTTCAACGCTTACTTTCTTGCCCGACGCGAATACACGTCCGCGAGTATTGATGAAACGCGGTAGTCCTTTGTCGACACGAATTGTTCCGTTTTGAAAAGCAATCTCAAGGGCTACAGATTTATCCGGTATGGCTTTGCCGGCTGCCGCCGCTGCGAAACTTTCAGGATCAAGATCGAGAGCATATCTTGCTTCGCTCATCATGCCGCCCTCGATCGCTTGACCGAGATAGGCGCGGACTTCGGGAACAAGAAAGCTGGGCCAAAAGGCAAGAAGATTGAGCGCTGAAGAATTTTCTGCTTTCAAGAACAGGCGCAAACCATCACGTCCATCGGCCGCGCCGAGCAAAGCATTCCCGGTGAGCGCGAGGTCGGGCCCCGAATTCCCGGTGAGCGCGAGGTCGGGCCCCGATATTTCAATCGCGTCAATTCTTGTGGCGCGGAAACCTGCTGTAACGGTTCCATTGAGAGAAAAGCGATCAATGGCAACGGGTGGACGACCAGAGAGATCGGTCATCAATGTAGCGCCACCGCTTCGTAATACGAAGTCCCATCCTTCGTCGGGTAAATGAGGAAGGCGTACTTCGCCGCTGATACGCCAATGCGTAGTGGCATTTGCGAATTCGATGAGGGGAATGACAATGCGTGAGCCGTCATCGGAGAGAGAAAATTCGCCCTTAACTTCATCGACGCGGATGGGAGGCGCGCGCGGATCATCAAGGATGATTGTGGCGCGTCCGCCTTTGATGGCTCCTTTTAGTGCCGTGAGTTCGCTTTTGCCATCCACTTCAGCTGAGAATTCAAGCGATAAAGGCATGTCGGTGCGCAAGGGAATGCTACCACGTTCGGCAAAACCAAGAAGCTCGGAGACGCGAACATCCGATGTTTTCAAATTTAATTGCCGCGTTTCGCCCGCTTTCCCTTTTAAAGACGCTTCAACACGCCAGGGGCCATTATCCGAGTCGGCACCAAGATCGAGTTTGATCTGCTGATCGGACATGCGTTCAAAAACAAGCGAGAGCTTCCGATAGCGAAGTGATCGACCTCGACGCTGATCATCAATGCGTAAGATGCCATTGCGCAGAGTCGCTTTCTCAAGAATGTCAAGGGGTCCTTGCTTGAGAGAGAGCGCATCGATAAAGGCGCCTATCGCGAGAGGGGCGGCAGTCTGTGGATCGATCTCGGGCGTGGATAACTGATTGGGAACTTCGTTTGCTTCTGTCGCCTCAATCAGATCTTCCGAGATGGCAACCGTGCCATCGGGTTTGATGGTCACCGCGACGAGCAAACCGGAAAGTTCGATGTCACGAGGAACGATACGACCGAGAAGCAGTGACATCCCATCAAAGCCGATCTCGGCGCGGGGAGCCACAACAACTGATTTTCCGATTTCGTCACGAATGACAAAGCCGTCAATATGAAGATGAAGTCCGCCGACCACCTCGCTGATTTCGGCGCCCGAGAGAGATACGGCATAACCTTGCGGTAAACGGCTCTCAATACCAGAAGCAATTTGCCGCGTGATGAATTCTGATTTGATTGGTCCTGATGACAAGGTCCAGAGACCAAAACCGGCGACAAGGCCAATAACAACCAGGAAGAGACCGACAATTTCGGCAACAATGCCGATGCTGAGCATCGAGAGATGAAAGCTCCAATGGCGCTTTGCCTTAACGGCCGACAAAACGCTTTTGTCGCTAGGAGCAACATTCAAACCCTCATCTCTTTGAGGTGCGTCTTGCGGTGGTGGTGTGTCTGTCATTCTTTTTTGATCTTGTGCACTTACAAACTTTTGGTCCGCAACGGTTTAGTCGCCAGTAGCTAAACTAAGCCTGTCGAACATGAGGCAGGCTCTATCAAATAATTTTGCATCGAAAAAGGCAATCCAGGCAGAAACATGGTGCGTAATTTACCTGCGACTATTGATTCGAAGAAAGGTTACCTCATGACCATAGCGCTTTTGGTTGGCGATCTGGCCCCAAATTTCACATTGCCCGGCGATGGCGGGTCGGAAATTTCTTTGTCTTCGCTCAAAGGTCAGAAGATTGTCCTTTATTTTTATCCGAAAGACGACACTTCGGGCTGCACCAAAGAGGCGATTGCCTTTAACGGCCTTCGTAAGTCTTTTGAAAAAGCGGGCGCGGTGATTATCGGTGTTTCACCGGATAGTCCCAAAAGCCATGACAAATTCAAAAGCAAATATGATCTTTCATTTCCTCTCGCCTCGGACGAGTCAAAATCAATGCTGGAAGCCTATGGCGTCTGGGTTGAGAAGAGTATGTATGGTCGCAAATATATGGGCGTTGAACGCTCAACATTCTTGATCGATGCAAAAGGCACAATTGCGGCGTTATGGACAAAGGTCAAAGTTGATGGACACGCTGAAGAGGTCTTGAAGGCCGCTCAAGCGCTTTGATCATTTAGTCGATGTCTTCAACCTCGACTGTCCCGCCATAGACACGTTGCGCCAGAGCCGCTTCCATATAGGCGTCCAAATCGCCATCAAGCACATCGCTGGGTGCGCTTGATGTAACGCCAGTGCGGAGGTCTTTGACGAGCTGATAGGGTTGAAGCACATAAGAGCGGATCTGGTGACCCCAGCCGACATCGGTTTTTGCAGCCTGATCGGCCATTGCCTTCTCTTCGCGCTTTTTGAGTTCTTGTTCGTATAGGCGCGCGCGCAACATGTTCCAAGCGGTTGTACGATTTTTATGTTGTGAGCGTTCTTGTTGGCACGCCACCACAATCCCAGAGGGAATATGCGTGATACGCACAGCGGAGTCAGTCGTGTTAACATGCTGACCGCCTGCGCCGGATGATCGATAGGTATCGATCCGGCAATCTGATTCTTTTACTTCGATATTGATGCGATCATCAATAACTGGAAATATACCGATCGACGCAAAGCTTGTATGACGGCGCGCGTTTGAATCGAATGGCGAAATGCGCACTAAGCGATGAACGCCGGATTCGGTTTTTAACCAGCCATAGGCATTATGCCCTTTGATCAGAAGGGTGGCACCTTTGATGCCCGCTTCTTCACCATCGGATAAATCCATAACATCAACTTTGAATTTTCGACGCTCGGCCCACCGCGTATACATACGCATGAGCATGCGCGCCCAATCCTGGCTTTCTGTTCCACCGGCGCCAGAATGAATTTCAAGATATGTGTCATTCTGATCGGCTTCACCGGACAGAAGCGATTCAATTTGGCGACGCGCGGCTTCAGCTTGCAAAGCGCGGATCGACTCTTCTGCTTCAGAGACAATCGATTGATCGCCTTCAGCCTCGCCCATTTCAATCAGATCCTCTGCATCGCGCAGATCTGATTCAAGGCGATTGATCGCGCCGAGCGAGTCTTCAAGCTCGGTGCGTTCGCGCATCAGCTTTTGGGCTTTTTCCGGATCGTTCCAGAGATCAGGGCTTTCAACAAGCGCGTTTAATTCGGCAAGACGTCGCGTGGCAGTAT
>Ga0194133_10007396_pt1 | contig 13200 bp, 10 predicted proteins | sample TA2KigOf40mmetaG_FD_155448 | JGI IMG/M metagenome (GOLD analysis project Ga0194133, IMG submission 155448) | Freshwater microbial communities from Lake Tanganyika, Tanzania - TA2015055 Kigoma Offshore 40m | ecosystem: Environmental > Aquatic > Freshwater > Lake | place: Tanzania: Lake...
TGAACAGATCTGCTTAGTTTTGCCTGATCAATAAGACAAAAATGAAGAGATTTTTTCAAAAAATTTATTTTGGCACTCATTTTAGTTGATTTTTTAACATGGCAGTAGACAGAGGTTTAAAGAAACTGATTGTATATTTCCTTCTGTGTCTTTCAGGCAAGAGAGTACTTTGAATGAACCTTCAATTTGATTTTTTTACATCACAAGTATTTGATTTGAAAATATTTTGAGCTTTCATTACTGGAGATTAAGAACTTTTCGAAGATAATTAGGATAGCTTGAGCCATCTGTCCATGGAATATTCCAAAGATGCCAACCATCTGCAACAAATACAATCTGTAGATAAAGACTTGATCAATTCTGGTTAAATATTTGTCTAACCTTTTCTTTTCTGTTTCTGTCTCTGCCATGAAGTAGAAAAATTTCATCCCTTGCTCAGGAGGCATCAGCTCAAACACATGTCGTCTTGAACCCATGGATCCAGTGGACTGAGCTTTGTAGCCTTGGAGACACAATGTGGCTGCATCCAAAATGATGAAAATTACTATTCCTTTAAAAAGATTCTAAAAATTTTTATTACCTGTTGCTGAATTTGAGTCACAATCTGAATATATGAACAAACATGAATCTGCTAGAATACAGAAACGACGTTTCCAGCTGCGTGTCTTGGAATCCTTGAATATTAAAAAAGGGTTTAGCATCCAATATATGAAAAGCTTGTGAAGTCCAGATTCAACTGATGTTGACACTTGATACAAATAATAATGAAAAACACTCTGAATGTATTATTCTGGTAGATATATTTTTTACAATCTAGGGTCAAAGATTGCTGCTTAAAGAATGCTCCTACATAAATAACTGACGATCTGGAATGGCTACTATTATTGATCGATCCAGAATACTGATAGGATGCAAATCCTTGTATATACAGACTGAATTGTTATAGAAAGAACACATTCAATTGGACTAATGGAATAAGCGAGGATGCACCTAGAATAAACCTTGAAAAGACTTTTATTCCCACACATCTGTGACATAATTTCAATTTCCTATTTTATGCCACGATTCGAAGCAAAGGGGGGAGTTAGGAAATTTTGTACAGGGATTTGGGCGTGATGTCACGCGTGCATCTGTCACCTCATACTCCTCCTTACCAGTGAAGCTATAGGCCTGAAATTTGGCAGGCCTAATCCCCACATAGATGGTTCCAAAGTAACAAATCAGATTTTTGAAATTTTGCCTAGATGCTGAGATATTTAAGTTTAGTTATATGGTAAACTAGGTGGGATGGCCCTTAAAAAATGTTGTTGATCAGGATAAGGGGGGAAGGGTTGCTTGGGAGGGTTTGATATTTTTCCTCGCACAAAAATGCCCGTCCGCTTAATTATATATTTTTACCATTGCACATAATTTCCTGCAACCAATTAGTTCAACTTAGTTTTTCTCAGCTTTTTTTTGATGCACTGTAAATACCAACCATAATTTTAGTTATCAACACCTGAATTTTGACCTTAATATGAAATCCACAACTTCGTAACATCACCTATATACTCAGTATCAAGTTTACTTACTGCTGAAAACCCCAACTCTTACAAAGATGTGCTTTCATTTATTTAATTCTGTATTGCTGGAGTTAACAAATGTACGAATGACTTGGGATCAAAACTTTATAAAAATTAGAAAGCATGTACCAGTTTGAAAAGATGTCCTTTACAATCTGGTTTGAGAAATTGACATGGTGCAAGGTTATGACGCTTTTCAGAAAGAACTCTCCATGGATCATCAGCCTTCAAAAATAATATTTTATCCAGGGGTCATCAAGAAATAAGTTCTATATTTTCAATGGCTCACGTGGTTTTGGCTTTGTGCACTTTGTTGTATAATACTGAACCAAGACAATTTTTCCTCTTTCGATTCAGCAGCAAAGTACAAAACTTTATTTGTCAAAGCTGAAGTCTCTTGAGAGGTTTGTTTTTGAGCTGAGAATATCAAACGGAACGTGAAGCTCTTTTCAAGTCCATGCAAATCACTTCCTTCAATAATTGAACAACCTCTCAATAAGATGGCGCCCAATGGACGACATTCCTAGATGAAAAATTTAATACTTAATGAAGTCTTGAAACATAAAGCAGAATTGCAAAAGTACATTTTCATGTTTGAAGAAATAAAGACACGAGTCAGCTCTAAGTATGAAAAATCTCTTGCTCCATTTTGCCTCGCCTCCTTGGAATCCAGGTTGACTGAGTTTCCACAAGTATCCTAGAATAAGATTTAAGAAGATATTTTCAACAATCCTCTTCTTATACATTGACAGTAGTTGATAAACCTGAGAAAATGATTGTCAAAGAATCATCTAATTTTCCCAAAGCAGTGTCAAGGGGATCTTCTGGACAACCAGATTCAGGAACTCTAGCAAGGCCAAGTTCAAGCTCATCGTTCCCTAAAATTTTTAAGTTTAATTCAAATGGTAAGGTTGATATGAGATAAAGTAGACAGGCATTTTTGCTACGGGAAAAATGCCAAAACCCTCTCGTGCGTGGTTTCGTGACTGACAGTCAGCTGACAGGGTTCTAAGTAAAGGGAGTCAGGGTGGCAAAGTGGTAAGGAGCTGGATTTCTATCCCAGCAACCCGGGTTCGACTCCCGCCCGGGTACCTACCACAAAAAAAATATAAAAAAAATAAAAAAAGAACATCAAAGCCGCCCAGTGTGCCTTTAATAATGACCAAAAAAGAAGTCGCAAGGCGTATTTAAAAAATTATATAAAAAAAATGGTTTTTGTTTTTGTCCGCTTGGGTTGTAGGAAAACCTCCTATGCTGGCTTTGTACTTAATTTTAGAGTACAGTGTATGGAAAATTATATTCAGGTATTGGTTCAAGCTGTGTCCATGGAAAATATCAGCTCTCTAGCTTTAGTATTGTGGGAGCTATTAAAAAAAGAGGATGAAAGTTGTCTTTCGTCAATTTATTGACCATATCTTAGCTCCTTAGACAAAAATTCATAAGTCTGATTGGTAATTTTTTTGGCATTAATATGAGGAGTCTGTATGCAAAATTTCAGCCTTCCAGCTTTAAAACTAAGGGAGTAGTTTTAGAATGATGGACGGATGTACTGTAAAAGTGCAAAATTTCAAACAGCCCCTTAAAATACAAAAATTTTATTGATGATTTGCAAAAGCCTATCTCTTTCGCTTTGCTCAAGAGGGTTAACATTTTATGCAGTTTTGATTCGAAATATGAATCAAGGTATCTTTGGTGCTATCATTTTTTCCTACCAACATCTTCCAAATTTCAAAAATCAATTTTTCCAGAAATTAAGATCAGGGTTAGGTTCAGATAGCCTAACAAATACTTTTTTGAAATTTATTGACCCAACAACTCCTACCCCAGTTTTGATTTTTGGGGAAAATAAATTTAAGAAGATGTTGGAGGGAAAACTGCATTCGGGAAAAGTACATTTGGGAAAAGTGCCAAATTACAAGGATGGCAAAAGATTGAGCCCAAGAATTTTAAATGAGGTGACTTTCAAACAAAATTTGCTTTTCCAACTTAAAGGAAAGCAAAGATGATAGTTTTGTTTATACAGTTACCTGTTTGAGCAGTTTTTACAACTTCTGTGTGAGGCAAATCGAGTACATTTATTCCATTGATGGTGAGAATGATGTCCCCGACCTCAAGTTTGCTGGTTTCAGCAGGGGTGTTGGGTTCAATGGCAGAAATCACAACTGGACGCGAACCATGGATCCGGAATCCAAATTCTCCATTGACACGCCGAACACGAACTGTCTTGTTACATTCTGAATGGCAGATATGCAAAATCAAAACACACAAATCAGCCAAAGGGAAAATAAAACATCTTACCAAATGTTTTTTCAAGGATTCTGTTGTACATCACAGCACTAGACTTTCTATGGACCATTCGGTGGGTAATAGCCTGATATTTTTTCTTAAACTCTCGCTCACTCTGAGTAGATTCTATCGAAGCAGACCGAACAAGAGGACCTGGTGTTGATTCTAAAACTGATATGGCACACATGAGGGTCAAAAATAGAAAAGAAAATTTGCAACCAACCTGGACGAAAAGACCCAGAGAGATTTCCAATAAAAGCCCAAAAGTTTTTATCATAGGCTCCAACTTGAAAACCTGAAGCAAATTTTTTCGACTATTAGTTGGAAGAATATTAAGTGAATTGTCAAAACTCAAACTGTTTTATGAAACCAAAAAGATTGTGTAGCACAGACTGTTCATGTAAAAGGCAAAATAGACTCTTGGAACATTCATATAGGTTATGGCACAATGCACTCATAATCCAAATTCTTTTCTTTGTTTCGCTTTCACAATATTTTAATGAAATGGTTCTACTTCTGTCACATTCCTGTTAAGCTTATTTCAAGACAGGTTCACACCTGATCTTTTCTCCCCACACCTTTTGATATCAAAATAGCATTTCTGCACAAGGTATATACACATTCCTCCAATCAGCAAGTGCCGACTTGCTGATCACCCTCATCAGATCCAAGTCTCTCCTACTTAAAGGGCTGCTGTTCTATCAAAAACAGTTCAGTATTGATTCTTTCCTAGATTGATCTCATCTCAATTCATAAACTCTCTCTAGACTACAGCATTGCCCTTGGCAAGATTATTCCATGCCTTAAATGATCTTGACAATTTATCACTTTTTTGCCATTTATCAAAAATTCATAAATATTAAAGTTGAGGCAGAAAATTCTGTTTTTGGTCATTACTTTCAGCCACCCATCCTCTCCCTTTTACACTATTGCCACTTTATTATGGGTTAGATGTATTTTGTAGTTGATTTGATTGGTATTTTTGAGTAACTTTCACATCTTACTCATGGGAAATTGAACTTTGAAGAAAACCTTTTAAAGGAAAAGTTTACCTACATTCATTTTTAAGGGAAAGGAATTTCAGGTACAGAAAAGCTTTTTTTCAGCATGATTCATGAAAACATTTTGTTCCGGGTAATTTCATTCTTCCTATTTCCTTTGTGTCTCATCTTTGAAGCAAAACAAAGAACAACTTTTGTGCATATTTTTTACCATAATTTCTATTCAAAAAGGTATCCATTCTTTCTCTATCATTTTCTCTACCTTTAATGTCATCATCCTCTTCTGTTGAAATCACAATCTCTTCTGAACAAGCAAGTTTGGACAACAGTCTTTCCTTAGATCTGGATCTAATCAGTTAAAAATGTTTTAATGGTAAAATTTAAAGCTTTTTAGTCTAGCTAAGCATTTCAAAATGAACCTGCTTCTACTTCTTGAGCATCCTGATGTCCTACTTGCAATTGAGCCAGATGAAGATTTTCTTTCTGAGAGTCTTTCCAACTTTTGATGAGAGCTTCAAGGAAAATTGTTTAAGTTGTAAAAAAAACCACCAATAAATAATTCATAATCAAATAAAATTCAACATAAAAGCCTGGAAAGGTCTTAAAGAATTTTGAAATTTCATCTTTCAAGTGTTTGTTGAAAATTGTTTAGATCGAAGCTTTGTTGGTCAAAGAAAACTTTTTGCATCTTAAATTAAGATAGACAGTTTTTATTTTTTCCTCACTTGAGAATGAAAAGCTGATTGAGCAAAATTGAGTTTTGGTATCTAGAAGTCTAGATTTTATGTTGAATAGATAATAAATAAAACTTTGAAGGTCCTTACGGAATGGTTGCCAAGGCAGTATCAGGTGGAGAGATTTGAGTGGTTTTCAATAGGTTATTAGGATCACTAAGATTAGTCTCAGATTGGAAAGCCTCAGTTATCTGCATCTTTGGCATGGTCAATGGGGAGAACACTTCTGCTATCAACAGCTCTTCTTGGGGCAGAAGCTCGTTAAATGTAGCCTCTTGAAGACCTCAAAAAAAGTCATCTCCAGTTATTTTTCAAAAGTTTAATTTCATAACTTAATTAACCTTTGCTTAAATTACCAAAAGATCTTTTTGTAGGATGGTGTTCAGGAGAGTCCCCAAAACCTTCAGGTGGTGCCATTAGTGGCTCTTGGCCAGTTTCTTTTTTTGCTGTGGATCAGACAGTTTTTTTAGAAAAAATGTTGGATATAAAATATTTCCATAGTTTCTCACAGCTTTCTTCATTTTCCAGTTGTTCAGTTTTTGACGAATCTCCAACCAAGGATGGATTCCTTGTGACAATAGTTTCTTTATGGACATTTGAAAGATTGCTTTTTTCAGGATCATCTTTTGACAGGTTGGAAATGATAGGCTCAAAAGAACTTCTTATTGAGTCTAGAGGGGTTGTAGCACCAGAACTTTTGCAAAGTTCTTCTGAAGAGGCATGGCAGCTTTGGTAAAAAATAAAATATAAAAAGTCTATAAAATATTTCAAGGCAAAAGATTCGAAAGCAATTTTCAACGAAGCTTTTTTAATCAAGCTTGGACATATTTACCATCCTGTAAATTGAATCACTATAAAGACTCTGGCATTGGATTATTTGATTATAAGGTTTGACTAACTAGGGTACCTGGCATTTCCTGGATTCCTTGTTATTTTCATTCTCTTGATTATATCAAGATTTTTATTAAAAGAAAAGCAAAATGAGTTATAAGCTTGGGATGCACTCATACTCATAAGAGTTCCCTTTCAACAGCAAAATGAGGGTCTCTAGAATGGATCTTCAATCCTCCTTAACTATCTTACCGTTGGCCAATTCCTGTGTGCGGTGAGACTCCCTGGCCTGAGGCCATCAAGGACCCACCCCATCCCTTCGGGTTGGGTAACTGGTGAGTTTGTGAGGAATGCAAAGAGGTGCTTGTGAGTGCAAGAGTTTGAAGAAAAGAGTTGGGATTTAGGTGAGTTTTGTCTATCCCAGGTATTGACATCCCGAGCAAAAATAATGCTGTGTAAGCACGTTTGAATGGGGTGCTAAAACTTTGAGTTGTTTGCACATATTTTATGGGGGTTTACAATGAAATTTGCACTAATAACACGTATATTCCTGTGTGCCTTGTGTAAACATGGGTGATACACTTGAACATTGGCATACAGTGTGTGTCTTATTGTTTGGTAGGGATGATATGCAGGGTTGCTTGCATTTGGAGTCAGTAAATTAAGGTCAATATAAACCTGTTTTCTTCATCACTTAGGTTAATCGTGCCAACAAGAACACGATCATTTACAGGTGTGTTTACAGGGGTTCTCTCGACTACCCAATCCTCAGAGCGAAATCCTAAAAAGTTGGAGTTTTATACAAGGCAATTATAATCTACAATTTGATCTTACATACCAGAATGCATTGCAGGACTCCTGGCAAGCCCTGAAGCTCCCAAGGGCGATTTTTGTAACCGTTCTTCACTAACAATTTTTCTAACAGCTCCTGAACTAGGAGTACGAGCTTTTCCATTCAGTACTTTAGGTTTGGCATCCTCAGCAAGGCAACGAATCTGGCTTTCAAATGCAGCTCGCTTTTTCTTGACATCTCCTAAAGTATTTGAAGTAAAGTCAGATAAAACTTGTATTCATAATTAATAAATTTGTTTTTTTGGATTGAAATACTACTATATAATTTTTGGACAAAAACTGTATAAAGTTGTTTGACAATAGTTGTTCATGTATGTCAACACACAGTGACACCAATTTTTTCCAACAACAAGAAGCAAAAAAGAAACAAGTAGTAAATGAACACCTGAAGAAAACTAAGGTGAAAAACAATAATGTTTTATTTGATTTGCACATTCGATAGATAATAAAAGTATTTTCATCACTTCTTGTGTTGTGTTTTCATGGGAAGGCAGCCTAAGACAGTCAATCTCAGTTTGATTGATTCTGAGTTAGTGGATGCCCCTGCCTTGTGAAATATCTCTACATATATTAAGAACTCCCACTTATCCACAGGCTTCAAGCGACTGTTTAAATCAGCATTTGTTGTGTGAGACTTTGTTTTTTACTTTTTTCATAATCTGAATTTGGCACTTTTCTGGACAAAATGGATGAAATCTTCTTTAGTGTAGAATCATCCGATCTTGATGGGCAATTAACAAGTTTGTGACAATCCTGCCATAAACTTGGAATTTTCTCGATGATCATTCTAGTTTTCTTTTTCCAAAACTGAGGTTGTCTTGTTGATTTTTTTGCAATCTAGGGTTTAGAAATTGCTGGCATGACTGGGGTTTGAACCGATAATCTAAAATCTTAGATCTCAGTCAGATGCATCTGACCTCTCATAAACCATTCTGTATTACTTTACACGAATGTCAATAAGTACCTATGACTCCCACCATCATATAACTGCCCAAACCTGCCCATAAACTTTAGGATATAGTGGCTTGCATGGATTTGCACGACAACAACTGACACCAGCCCCTCAGCTACACAGTATATTTTTGGTGGTTACATATTAGAGAAAGGCCACAAATTACCAGTTCCCATAGGAAGTCTTTGCCACATCAAACTGTTTTCACTTGAAGATTCATCTGGTGAAGTGCTTTCTTCAGGTTGTTTTGCTGATGGCATTGATGATGCCTCTTTTTGCAAATCCAATGTCAACTCTTGCTTTCTGTCAAGGAAATTTCATAAATGATAAAATTTATTTTACTTCAATCATACAAATCACTTTGGCCACCTTAACATTGCTGGGGTTGGTTCTGATGAAGCTACTTGAACTTGATTGTCAGATTCATCCTTACTTCTTTTTTGACAATCAGAATTCTCAAACTCACCTTAGAATTATAAAATTTTGATTAGTCGAAAAAAAAATCATTTTTTATGAATCCAAAGTGAGCCTAATTTATTGAATGTTACCTATGATTAAATAATTTGCTTCTCCCATATCTTTATTTCCTATTTTGCATCCACTATCCGAGTTTTTCCATGGACTTAAAACAACTTTCTGCTCAAAGCCTAACGAAATAGGTCAAAATAAACAACTTTTGAATTCAATCACATCAAAATTGTAAGATTTTTGCTTTTATTTATTCTTTTTCATCACAAAATTATAATATATGTTCTCAATTACAATGCAATAGAAAATGTAGAAGTAATTGAGACTAATCTAGCTAATGACCTGCTTTCTAACTATCTTATTCTGCAGTATTAACAGTAGCTTTTTCATGAAATTTATTTTCAAAAGCAAATAAGGGGATGCTGAAGACTAACGATAAGATACAGTACATCTAAGGATTGAATTGCCGGTGGTTCAATCCTGTGAACCGACCTTTCATCCCAGGCTGGTAAAAAACACAGCAAAAAGCCCCAATCCCAGGTCAAAAAAGGCCTCTAATGCACACAGTAAAAAAGTGCCCTGGCTTTCATTGCGATGCATGAAAAAAAATAACATATGTCATCAGAGGTTTGTTATCAACAGCAAAACATAGTTTAATCAGGTTCCCAAGTAAAGAATTTGGTCAGTTGGATAAAACTGCATGGAAATATGTAACAGTGAAAACTAACCATTAGGGCCTTGAGAACATCATTTTAAATAAACCTGAAGTAGATTTTTCAATACAAATATGACAGTTTCATTTTTCCATTTTAACAAGGCCCAGATGAAGACATTCTACATGGATTTTTCAAGTGTTTTTTGTGCACCTAGGTTGATCTGGCACAAAACTTTGGATTTCAAAACCCTATCTGAGTACTGTGACAATTTTTTTCTGACACCTACATGTTTGCTTTTGAACTGCTTCCCTCCTATTTTCTCAAATGAAAAATGAAAAAGATAATCTCTTGTTTTTGTTGCTCAATTTATTTATCTAATTTCCTCTTCAAACTAAGTGCAGTGTCAAATTACCTGTAATGTAATCTAACCTTGATGAAAAAAAAATGTTTCTTAAAATACCATTGTGAATACAAACACTAACTTATATCACTTGTAGGTATTTGCATCTATACATATAATAATTTTCAAGAGTTTATCACTGCTTTATGATTGGGACAAATTTGTATATTCTATTAGGTTCAACAAAGCATAAGAATGAGTAGCATAACTTTTTAAATTAAGGCTCAATTACTGGACTGCGTGCAAAACTTTAAGCCTTAATTCAATTTTCATAAAACTGTTGTTTTCAGTCAGTATTCATGTTTGTGTAATAAATATGTACTGTCAATCAATTACTCAATAATACCTGAAGCTTCACTGAAGCTTTCTGAACTGCTTGATTTATGTGATCCAGGTGACTTATCCACATCAACTCCACTCTTAATTATCAGGGGTCTCTGTTCAAGGTAGGATGTAACATGCTCTTCTTCGGCATCTTCACTGTTGTCCTCTCCAGCAGACAAAGGATGATTAAGACAAGAAGAGTCCTCTTTGTGTAACTAATCAATGAAATTGGAATTTTGGACATTATCTTAAAGTAATTAAATGGCTGTAAACCTGGAGATAATCTTCTGTAGGAGACTGATGCTCAAACTTCTTTCTCTCTACCTCTGACCAAGTGATAATGTTTTCATCAGAAATTAAAGTTCCTGGTCTGTCATCAATGAGGTCTTGAAGTGAGCTGAATAAATATGTTCAAGAGTTCAAGAAAAGCAAAATGGCAAAAATATTTTGATGCAGACCTGTTTGATCCAAGGGGTGATAGTTTTTGTCCAAGATCAATTTCTAGATCATCTGGATCTTCCTTGCTGATTTTTGAACTTTTGATGGGTGCCAATTCAGGTAAATCACGGTCACTTGGACAGTCATCCCAAACTGGGATGTCTTTACCAAAGTCCAGGACTCCAATTTGAGAGCTGTAATCTGTAAATCAGTAAAAGGAGACATGAAAAATTTGACTTTTTGATTAACTTTCTTTTGAAGGAAGGAAAAAATTAAGGCAATCTCACTGAAGTGAATTAACTAAACAAAACATCCAACATTAAATATTTTTGATTAGTTTTTACTACACATTTAAAAAACACTCTGGTAATATGAGTGTAGAAATCAATTAAGTTATTTTGAAAAAAGTTGGAGTATTTGAAAGTATGTTGACCTCTTTTAATATTGAAAGATTGAAATAATCTTATTTGTCTGACCAAACTTTTTTGCAAAAATGATTAATAAATCAAATTCAAATTCGATGCATTTTTTTTCTAGAAAACAGTCTTATTTTGTTCTAGACCAAGGTTGAGGTTGAGATCCATTTAAAATGTTTAAAAAGCCTTAAAATTGTATGGAAAAATCTATCAAATCTGAAATATTTCCCAAAAATGTCTTGTCAACCATGATTCTGGTTGCATATTGGATCAAATTTAAAGGAAAATTAAAGCATATCTTCGAATTTACTCACACATCTTGAACAATATTTTGATATGTTACATTTTGGGAAGTGTGGAGTAGCTTATGGTAATATCAGGTAGTGTGTTAGGCAGAATCAACAGGGTTGCAGTAGAGATGGGACCCGACCCGAGCATACTTTTGACCCGCAGTGAATAAGAGGCCTACTCGGCTTTGACCCATGTACTTTTTGACCCAACCCGATGAGATTTATTTTGACCCAAAGGGAAAAATTTGAAAAATTTGACGTATTTAGGGGACTGGCCCGACCCGGGTCAAAAACTAGGTTGCATGGTAGCTTCATATCAGAACTATGGGTGAGACAGTTGATTTTCATTTCAAAAATACAATTTTGTCAGGCAGACCAGATTCATACAACTCATTTTTTCACAAGAAAAGTTATTTCTTCATCAGCCTTTGATCCATTAAAATTTTTTGCTTTGTTGGTCAAATACTGAAAAGCATGCTTTTTTAGTATGTTTACCCAGTTGCAGTTATGGTAGATCCTTTTTGAACTAGTATCATAATACTATGAGTTCAAACTTTTGGAATTTGCATAAAACAATCATTTGAAATGAAAAACAGGTTTGCCTTATAATTCGAATTTATTTATCTTTCAACTATATTTTTACCTTTTTTTGCTACCAATTCGTCATTTTTGCATGATCTAAAACGTGACCTATTCCGATCCCCACTATTCATTTCTTCATCTTCCAAAAGTTCACCGTCTGAATGTGACTTATGAAGTCTGTGTGTGTGTGGACGATGGTGGTGGTGGTGGTGGTGATGATGACCATGTTGTATAGTTGTTGGCATAAACCCTTTATCAGCAAAAGGTTAAATATGTGTAGTTGTTAGTAAATGGAAAAAAATCAATCTTCATATGATAAGCTTTTCAAACAAAATAACCAACTAACTTTCAAACTCAATCATTTTTATAAATGAATAGATGATGAAGAATTTTTTTAGTGAAACATGGGTCCAAACTTGTCAAATTATAAGCTAATTTTTTGGACCACTGAACCATTTCTTGAAATATTACCTTGATTTTTTCTACGTTGTGGTGATTCATTAGGCTTTTGATGGTGATGGTGAAGCTGCTTTTTAAGGGTGGGTGGCTTTTTTGGTTGTTGTTGACTCCTTTGAATGGCTATTAGTGCATCATTTGACCCCAATATGTCACTTTGACTCATAGATCTTAGAACCCAGAAATGTGGTTAATAAGCTTTAGTAAAAATGGTAAAAGTGAATGCATTTTACCTGGATGAGATCTTTGGCTTTTGTGGTGGATGCAAGTTTTGATAGTAATGACCATCTGCCATGACAAAATATTCAAGTTAGGAAAGGATGGAGCAAAAATTTTACATGCTATCGACCTTCTTTGAACAGTGTGGTCATTCATTTTAAATTGTTAGACAGTTGGTGTTTGGTGACACCCTTAAACCATTTCTGTTCAAAGTGTCAAATGAGTCTGTCTATAGCGAATTAACTGTTGAGGTTTATGAGGCAGAAATGTCAAAATGGTTAAATACCTTACTTCTTGACCAGATAAGATTTTTGCTAATAAATAGCAAACATTTGTGATTTGAAACCCCATTTTACTGAAAAAGTTAGACTTTAATTCTTCTTTAACATTTCACAACTCTAAAGAGCTGGGTAATTTTTTTCGGGTCAGCCTCATTCAAGTCAATCTGGGTCAGGAAAATTTCCTCCAAAAATATCAAACTTTTCAGTTTTTATCCTATTGAATTTAAAAATCTTGAATACTTGGGTCAAAGCGGGTCTGGGTCCCCCAGGCCAGAAGAAGGCTTGGGTCGGATTGGGTCATGCATGGCCCATCTCTTCACAACTTCCCCCCCCCCACTAGAGATGGGCCCAGACCCGACCCGACATGAGCTTACTTTTGACCTGCAGAAAATAAGAGGCCGACCAGCCTTTGACCCAGGTACTTTTTGACCTGACCCTAAGAGATTTTTTTT
>Ga0194133_10007398_pt1 | contig 13195 bp, 16 predicted proteins | sample TA2KigOf40mmetaG_FD_155448 | JGI IMG/M metagenome (GOLD analysis project Ga0194133, IMG submission 155448) | Freshwater microbial communities from Lake Tanganyika, Tanzania - TA2015055 Kigoma Offshore 40m | ecosystem: Environmental > Aquatic > Freshwater > Lake | place: Tanzania: Lake...
TTAGTACATCTTTAGCCCCAAAAAGAGGCTTTTAAATTGAAAAGAGATTTTTTTGGAGCCTACAAATCGAGTTTACATCTTTTTTGATAACTTTACATTATCTATACCCATGAGTTTGGCGATATCAATTAAATGGAAGTATAAAAATCATCAGCATAAAGTGTGAATTTGACTAGCTTGCACCTTGCTTGCTATCAAAATTGGTAAATTTTGCCTTGAGCAAACTCTGTCCAGCAGATGGTGGAGGTTTGGAACCAATCAAGTTTACGTCCTTTTGAGCTTCATTTTCGGCACCGTTTTTCTTATTCCTCGGACCTCTTTTCCGCCTAACTTTAGCCTCAGTGTCGCATTGTTGGTCTGCAGATCTTTTGGCAGCAGCTTTTGAGGTCGGCTTCTCATGATGTAAGAGGCGTTCGAACAGAAAGTATTGATCCTTTGAAAAAAAATATATATTATGATGATGATTTAATTAAATTCCTTCGCATTCACATTTAAACTACATGTGACACAGCCTTGTTAGAATCAGGATGTAGGAAATGTAATTGAATATAGTCAAAATAAAACAGATTAAACAAAGTTATCAAATTGTCACTAAAAACATTTCCTAGATATGTACAGTATTTAAAAGTTTATGTCAAAAATATATTGATTTAAAACTCATGTTCAGGTGAAGTGTTAAAAAAGGAAGTCTTCAGGTAACAACTGATAAACAAACCTGATTGATTTTTAAAAGACGAAGTTGACTTCTTTTAAGCTCTTCCTTTAAACTTTCATTTGTTTGAATAGTTTCGAGAAGTTTTCTCTTTGTTTTCCTATATCGATCCTTTGCAGCCTGGGAAATTAAACTAATTTTTGAAACCCCTGTAGTGGTAGGGGCTTAATCATTTTGAGACCTGTGCTGATAAAGGTGGTTGGATATCATCTTCTTGAAAGTCTGAATCCGACTCATCCAAACTTGAACTTGTTTCTGAAGACGATGTGCTGGACGATGAAGACGACGAAACTCTAGTCGAGCTCATTATCAAAGTTATCAGGTTGAGTGAAAACTGTCTTTTAACTATTCTATACGGGTTCTATATTTAATTCTTACTCCTGGTTTTCACTCCGCTTTTTTACATTTTATCAAGCCTCTTAGCTTTAAGCGTTCTTACTTTTCTGTAGATTGATCCGAATTCCGAAAATCGAAATTTGTTATTTTTGTCAATTGTTTGTTTGTTTACGTACGCTACCCCGTCAAGAAAGAAAATGGTAGACCCTGAGGATCCTTTGCCATCAGCTATGAGGAGCCAGAGAAGGAGGACCTCTGAGTCTAGGGTTGGATGGTTCAGGATTAATCCTGTTTAAGCTGCTCCAAATTGAGATGAAAATGGATATGCCCTGCTCAGGGCCTTTGGGGAAGGAAAAAGGATGCAAGTAGGACCCCTCAACTTTACCAGGATTGAAGGGTTAGATTGTCAGAGGCCTTATAGGATGGCAACGGCACACCACTCCTCTGATCGAAAAGTCTGACTAAAAGACTGAGTCACATGACTACCCCACCTCCATCCCAGGGGTCCCCTTGGACCATGCTCAAGTTCTGCCACTAAAAATGATCCAGAAATAGACCAAAAATAGAGCAAAGCATCTACAGAACTCAGCCCTCGAGGATTCAAATTTTGGGATATATTTGATCTAGTGATGAGTCAGAGTATGTTGGATGGAAGGACAGTAAAGGCTCCCAAAACCACCCTGTCCTCACATACCTGATAAAGATCAGGAGCCTTGACATTTCACAACACAAAAATGACGGTGCAATCACCTTGGATGCGCAAACCAGACTCATCTCAACCACTCTTTTCCGTACTTCTTTTTTTCCTTTCTGCCCCCCTCACAAGAAACTTGCAAAGAAAAAGTTACTCACAACTATATTCTGGGTTTGGCTATGAGCAGATTATTAAAATGGTGTGAACTTCTCCTCTACAACCAGTGATCTGCAGACCATACCATGTGCAGCTAAGGTTCCTCACTCCAGTACTAGTTGCGGAAAGGGAACAACCAAGAGTTCACCAAAAAGTTTCAAGAACAGTCCCTTCCGCATTCATCCAAAAAAAGACATATTTTGGATTGTGAGTCCCTGACAGGTGAACCCGATTGGATGCAGAAAGGGAACTCCTTTAACATACTTTTGTGATATGGGCATTATATTGTTTGTTTTCACTCGTCAGTCCACAGTGGAGTTGGTTAACCTCATTTAAGTGGTTTTTACTCCGATGAGATAGTTTTTATAGATTCTTTATAACCTGGTGTCTGTGCTGAGGGACAATTATAAAATATGTGGTGTTCCACAGCTCAAGAGTCTGTGCTGGAGGTAATTTATGCTTACAGCTCTAGTATATGCTGGAGTTTCATTGCTCACAGCCCAGCTCACAAAATGTGATGGAGTATTTTCCGATCCAAAAGGTTGGGTATTATGGAAAGGCGAGTCCTAAGCATGTTGACATCCGGTCGAAAGCGGAGGAGGAACTTTTTCCAAGAAAAAGGGAGAAATTTTCCCATTTTTCTTTCACAAGACCTCAACACGTGCTATCTGGTTGAGGACAGAAGAGGAATTTTTGGACAATGGATTAGGCAGTCATGGTAAAAAAAATCACGCAACATAAGTCTTTGATTTTCAGATGAAATCTTCCTTTTTCTACTTATTTTCTACCTTCTGTGATAATTTGAGGACATAGAAAATACAGGAAAATAGCTGAAAAAGGAAGATTTTTTTACCATGGATTAATGAAATGAAAACATCAAAACAATAATAACAAAAAGTTTGATTGATTAAGAACTAAGCATCAAATCAAAAGGAAAAATACTGAAAACAGACCTTTCTATTTGAAAAAAATTATTTTTGAAATTTGGTAAAAATTTTAACTAAACGTTTGAAAGAGTTTGTAAACACAAAAGTCTAAATATGATTTCAAACTTTTCCAATATCCCAATCCCCCGCCATAAGTTCCCAACATTTCCTTTTGTTTATCGACGTTTTCGGTTTTGTTTGGGTTTTTCAGGTTTTGCCGTATTTGGGACTTTTTATTTGCAAAAAAATTTCTCTTTAGAGAAATAAACCAAATAGAATCTGATAATACATTAGGCTTTGCTTGGCTCGGCTTAAAATTATAATACCAAAACAGACAATAAGTCTGAAAACTTTGGTCTTCCTGACATCATTGGTAAGAAAGAATATTGAAACATCAATTTTAGATAATCTCAACAGTTGTGATGAAAGCTCGTTGTTAAATATCACATAACTTAAATTTTCATTAAAAATTTCACAATTGTTTTTTGTCTTTGTGGATCATTATTTTTATTGAATGAAAATATGTGAGCCAAAATATTTTTAGATTGATTATGCACCATGTCCGAGAAAACTGGAGATCAGGCCGCCGAAACTGTGGTCACTGTCATCTATCCCCCTGGTTGTAGAGAGGTATACAAATCATTCACTCTACTCTGGTCAATTAACCAATTATCTATTCACTAATCTGGTTGCAGATTTCCGACGATCTTAATAGTGATGAACTTGTACGTCGCTTAAAAACTCTAGCACACACATTTCAGACGTTAGGACAAGCTGAAGATGAGACAACTTACTCTCAATATGTTCCACTTGCTAATCTTATTGTGGAAGAGTCTTACTTGCGCCACTCATCTAGGTAAGATTGCTTTTTGCCCATTCGAGTAAATGTTGAAAAAGGGCACTATTTTTATGAAAATGACTCATTTCAGGGATGTTCAGCTACTTGTTGCATGTTGTGTGGCTGACATTCTCAGAATATTTGCTCCTGAGGCCCCCTACAAAAGCGAGGATCAGGTATATTTATTTACCTCAAAAACATTTGATAAAATATATGGATCCATTTATTTCATTTTACAGATAAAAACAATTTTCAACTTTTTGATCACACAACTTGGTGGTTTAAAAGATCCAAAGGATCCCGCTTTCAAAAGGTTTGTTTCTTTTTTAAAAATATTTTTACCTGATTACCTTACTTTTATTCATTTATAGGTACTTTTACTTGCTGGAAAACTTAGCCTACGTAAAATCGTTTAATATGTGCCTTGAGCTCATGGATTGCAATGATATTTTCTGCTCACTTTTTTCCCTGATGTTTAAAATAGTCAGTGACGAACATAGTGGAAAGGTAAGACTTACAATTATTTTTAGAATCTTAGAAAAACAGCATTGTAATTTTCACAGATCAACAACTGGTTTTTTTTTCGTTTTTTAAGGTGAAAATGTTCATGTTGGATGTTCTTTGTCCGCTTATCACTGATGCAGACTTCATCTCTAACGAACTCTTGGTATATCTTCGTAAGACTTTAAAAAGATTTCATCTGGAAATATTGAATTGATATTTAGGACCTTATCTTGCTCAATATTATTGAACCTTTGAAAACCCAGCGGAAAAACTCTGCATTGTTGGCTAAAGAAATAATCTCAAAAACAAGTGATACCCTTGAGCCATATATTCAGCAGGTAAGGCAACTCCTTTGAAAATGACTCTAAAATCAGTATTATTAGATTTAAAATTGTTAATTTTCCAGCTCTTCAATGACGTGTTAATCCTAGGAAAGGGAGACAAAAGACACAGTATAGTCAATAAAAAAATATACGATTTGGTAAGAGTGTTTATGATATTCAATTTTATTTAGAGACTAAAGTACAACATTTTTAACGTTGAAGAAGTTGGTGATTGTTGTTTGTATAACTCGAAATTTTGATTCAAATCTGCTGCTTTAATAAATGTTTGTAAATTTTTTTTCATTCTAGTGAGATTTTGAATTGAAAATTGTTTTGTTGTCACAGTTAACTTGCATACAAGAAGAGCTGTATTTCATTGTTTGACACTAGTCTCGGCAAATTTTTCAGATTTATGAGCTGAACCAGATTTCACCGCGGATCCTTTTGAGTGTTCTTCCCCAGTTGGAGTTCAAACTTAAATCTCAGGATACAAACGAGAGGATTGGCTCTGTCAGATTGCTTTCCAGAATGTTCTCAGAAAAAGGGTCAGATCTTGCGATAAAACACAGAGGCCTTTGGAATATGTTTCTCGCCAGGCAAGTTATTGCAGCACCAGATCAATGTTTTCCATATTCTAAGTTAATCTGGGTTTTTTCTAGGTACAATGACATTGCAGCTCCAGTTCGACATGCTTGCGTTCAATCAACTTTGCATTTCCTCCTAAACCATCCTGAGTTACATGCAGACATTACAAAAGAGCTAAAAGCAAGGCAGCACGATCTTGATGAAAATACAAGGTAAAAATTACTGGATAAATATTGAATTTTTACACTGTAAAGTAATATGACTAAAAATCATTTTAGATATGAAGTTGTTACTGCAATTGTTTCTGCTGCTCGTCAAGATTTCAATGTTGTGGCTAAAAATGAAGCTCTACTAAACAATGTAAAAGAGAGAACTCGAGACAAAGTCTTCAAAATAAGGTGGTTTGTTTTTCTGCTTTCATTGAGTCAAAAAGTATCCCTTTGAAACCACATTTATTTTGACATAGGAGGGAGGCTTTAAGCGGGCTTGCCTTGATTTACAAAAATTATTTGATGGACCCTGACAACGTACCACAAGCAACGAAGTCAGCAATTGGATGGATAAGGGATAAAATACTGCACGGTACCATTTTCCGTCATAGCCCTGAATTACGATGTTGTTTTCATGGTACAAAAAAATTGTTTAGGCTACTATATGCAGGATATGCAAGACAGGCTGCTGATTGAGCGACTTCTCAATTCTTGTCTCGTACCTTATGGAATGGAAACTTCTGATCGCATGAAAAAGTTATTGATCTTTTTCACAGCCATTGATGACAACTCTTTGAAAGCTTTCATTGAGATTCAAAAAAATCAAAAATTTGTAAGACCATCGCTTAACCTTGGATGTTTTGTATTCTAGCCTGACATCCAAGAGTTCAGTAAACTTATTTCTATGACCTGATTCTAGGTTAGAACTCAACTGAGAGATTTTGTAAAACTTCATCGATCCCCTAAAAACGACGTTTCCGACAAAGAAATTTCTCAACAAGTTCAAGCATTAAGCAGGTGATGATTCATGAAACTAATTTTTTTTATATCTTGGTAATTATGTTTAAGTCGAATGTCTACAATGCTGTAATTTTTCAGATGTTTGCCTGACCCGACAAAATCGATTGAACATTTAAAAAGGCTTTCCCAACATCTCTTTAATGATGAAGTAAGTTATATTAAACGACAAAAATTTTTCACTCAAAGTAATCCTTCTTGATTTGATTACTACTTTTCAAATTAATTTACCACAATGTTTAATAAAATTTTATAGACAATCATCTCACTTTTCGAGCGTGTTGTGCAGCCAAGTGTATCCTGTAAAGAGTCTACAAAAGCTAGTGTGAGTATTTTGGTCATTCAGACTGCTTGTGAAAAGCAAATGAAACTTTTTAATTTCTCATAGGAAGAAATTTTGAAAAGATTGGGATCTCCCATTATGACGAACTTATACTACAGCACAGTAAAGCAGGTAATAGTGTTTTCATTTTTAGTCTTCATCCTATGTTTCAATCTGGATTCTATTCATTTTTAGCTTCTTTCGAGAGCCTCCTCAGTTATCATCGACCGAGAAGCGATTCAAGAACTTGTCAAGTTGATTAAACAAGTAATGTTATTAATTCTGATAAATATCCATAATCAATCTGATTTTCAGTGTCTATAAAATTATTCTGTTAGTGTCATTTTTATTTATTAAAAACGTTTGAATCTTTTAGATTTTATGTGGAGGAGACTTCTTGAACCAGCTAACTGTTCATGCCAACATGGCAGCTGAACGAAGCCTTAGGCTTCTTTCAGTCTTAGCTTTTGTTCACACACAGCACTTTGTGTATCCGGGTAAAAGGAAACAATATAGACGATTTACTTACTGATGGAAAAACTTTCTCGTTTTTATCTAGATATAATCAAAGAATTGTTGGGGCTCACATCTCTTGCTTTTGAAAACACTGCCCATTCTGTTCTCCTGGCAGTCTCATATATAGGAAGAGATGCTCCCTTAGGTAACAATTTTTTCACCATTTTTGAAGATTGGGAGTTCTCTTTTGGACTCAATCATGTCAATTCACAATACTTTTCAGAGGACACGTTCCCAGATCACTTTAAAAAACTATTTGAAATTTGTAAGAGCTTCATTAATGAAGGTACTCCAAAAGAAGGAAAGCATGCAATAAAATGCTTGTTCTTAAATTGTACCAAATCAAAGGTAATTAGGTTCAATTAGCATTATCTGGTGTTCGTAAAAGTTGAAATTCACCCTTTCTGTTGCAGAGAGAATCATTTGAAGAAATCCTGGTGGTTATCAAGGAAAACTTGTCTTTAGGTAACAGGAAATCGTAATTTCTCTGCCATAATATTTTATGCAAATGGGCAGTTAATTAGAATGTCTCTACTTTTAACTGTACAACGACAATATTCTATTTTAATCTTTATCAATGCAGTGACCTTTCAATCGATGTGGTAATAAAAATGATAACGCTCTTTTTTATTTCTTTCAGATCGTGGCGAGGCATATTGCACAGCTATTGTTGCTCTTGGTCATTTAGCTTATCTAATGCCAAATGCTTTTTCCATCACTGTCAAAAATATGGTCTCGAGAAAAATTGTGAAAGAACTCATCATGAAAGACAATACTGAAGTAACTATTTACTTTTTTCTGGCGTTGCATTTCATTGACATGGAAACCGATTGAAATAGGCTCGAGCAGACAATGAAGAATGGGACGACTTTGAGGACCTACCCTTAGAAACAAGGTGTAAAATTGAAGGAATGAAGCTGATGGCCAGGTGGCTGACAGGGCTCAAATCTGACTTAATTTCCGCTCAAAAGACATTCAGGATGCTCAATGCTTTCATTAGTTGCAAGGGTGACTTATTAGAGGGAGGGAAACCGAAGTTAGTCGCCAAATGATTACCAAATTTAAAAACTATTTCAAATTCTGTTACTCTACCTTCTTACAGCAAATCTGAGCGTGCAGCTTTACGTCTGGCAGCAGGCTGTGCAATGTTAAAAATTTGTGAAACCCAAGATGTCGGTGACGTTTACACATTGGACCAGTTCTACAATCTCTCACTCTTGGTTATTGATCCATGCAAACAGGTTTGCAAGATATAAAAAATTTAGAATTTCATAAATTACCTATCAAGTTTTAATTGCATAGGTTCGCAAAAGGTTCGTTATTAAACTCAACAAAGGTCTAAGTAAAAAGATCACTGATAAGAATCTACCAATCGACTTCATGGGATTATTTGCTCTAGTTGGTTTGGAGGAGGAAAAATCTTTGAAGGAGATTGGAAGACAATGTATAGTTGCGGTATGGCTGTTTTTATACATTTTTCCCATGATGTGGTCAGAATTTTATTCTAATTTCAAGTATAAATCTTTCAGAACATAAATCGGAGAAGAGATTATATAAGGTCTCTCAAATTAACAAATGAACTGGTAAGATTAAAGAAGTTTTTATTCGTCTTGAATTTCTAAAAAATCCCCTGATTACCTTAAAAAAAATTACTTTAGGATGAATCACATTACTCAACATTGCTACCTGATCTTTTATTGACCTTTGGAATAACAGTTCTGGCCCACCATCCCAACTTCAAATCTCACGATGACGTTTTAATGTTAAAAAAGATGCGCACAGCTTTGCTTTATATTATTGATCCATTAGTGGTTAAAAATGAACTTTGTGGTTACGGATTTCACAAATCCCTCATTGAAGAAATCAAACGACATCGTGATGCATTGAACCCTGATGATGAGGCCACAAACAAGGTTTTAAAAATTTTCTAACCAAAACAAATCAACTCTAAGTATTTAAATGATACCAATATATTTTTAACTTTCCAGCGTTTGTGGGCTGTTTGTGACCTGGCACTTGGTATTTTGATTGCAAAAGCTCTCCCTTTGGAGCTGGGAAAGTATCCTCCCAACGTCAAGATCTCAGACATGTATTTTACACCCTCAGAGGATCCCGAGTTTTTAAATAATCAAGTCTATTTACCCTCTGAATTGGTGCAGCAGCAGAAAAGATCTACAAAGGCTAGCTTCCCATTGGCAAATAAGAAGGTAAAATTAGATTATTCGTTAAGTAAAGAAAAATATCAATCAGTAATCCCAATTTTTTTGCAGACTAAGTCTGTGACATCATCCGAAGAAGACTCAGAAGAAGAGACAGAAGTAGCAGAGTTGGAAACCCCCTCAGTTCAACCAACAAATGACGTTGAGGAAGAGAAAAATGGAAAAGGTAATCATATTAAACCAAGACATAAAGATTTCGAACAATAATTCTGTCATGTCTTATTGATAAAAATTTTTACAAAGCATAGTCTTGGATATCATATCATTTTAATGTTTTGGTGCCTTTTTATAGAGGAATCAGCTCCTGAGCAAGGTATCCGACGTGGTGGGCGTAAACGTGGTCAGAATATTATTGTAGAGGACAACGAAGAGATTGAGGAAGCACCTCCACAAAAGAAAGCAGCAGGTAAATTTTATTCGCCTCCTTTTTTTGTTCAAATTTTCAACCGGAAAAATATATTTCAGTATCAAAAGGAAGGCGAGGTCGTCCCCGATCAAAATCTTCTCAAGTTAGCTAGTATTTTTTTACTTTAATACCTATACTGACACCCAACAAAGATAAATTGTCCCAAGAAAATACTTATAAAATGCAAATAGTTATTGAGAGACGTGTATTTTCAAATAATTAATAGTTGTCCGAAAACTTGATTTGGCTTTCATTCTATTCGATTTCTGTTCTTCCAAAATCCACTCTTTGTCTAGTTTGAGATCACACAAAAAATATGTTTCAAAAAAAATCGAAATTTCATCTATTATATATATTTCAAAATTGGTCTTTTAATCATTTTCTTCCCTTTGTAACCTATATCATGATGCAAAAGGTTCGCTTTCTAAGACCAGACTTCTCAGTCTTAAATGGCAAATATTTTTAAAAAAATCTGTAGTTTATTCAGATATATTAATGGGATCAGTAGTATTGCCATTTTCACATTGAGATTGTTTTCCACAAAATCACCAAAGGTTGCAATAATTCAAAAGTAAATTAAATAATTGTACATTTTATTCTCTTCTCATATTTATACACCTTTTATATACACAAAAGTATTTCTGAATCTCAATTATGGTATCACCATAACTTATTTAAAAAACTTTATAGCTCGTGTTCAGGAATTCTGATCGAAACATCTTCAACCCAAGGTTTGACAACGCGTTTTTGCCTTTCGATAGACGTGAGGCATTGAAAGAACGACTTAAGCTAATAATTACTAGGCTTGAGACATCAAGGCCACAGATTCGTTTTCAAGTAAAGGCTTCAAGATTTCTGGCTTAGGATTTTTGTTTCCCTTTTTCTTTCGTACCTAAATAAGAAAAAAAAGTTTTTGTATCGATAAGTAAAACATCTTTTTTTGAAATAAATGATTACCAGGAGGACCCCATCAATTTCATCCATCATTCGAATGATTTGAGCTTGATCAGAGGCGTCAATAGGTGCAACAGAGATATCCCGAACAGCACGAAACTTACCTAAAAAAATATATTTCCAGATTTTTCATTTTCCGTGATTCAGCTTTGATTGACTGGACTTACCGCAGTTGTTAAGGTGCTCGTTTTCCAATCTAAAAAAGTTCCACACAAATCTGCGGAAAACTTCAAGGGGGGACAAAATCGAAGTCAGTAAATCTCCATGAACGTACAGAGTTTCTGTCAAAGAGAGTGAAACTGCCCATCCAAATCTATATAAAAAAAATTTAGTAACTCAAAAGGTTGTAACGTTTTTGTCTCACAGGCAAGATTACCTCAATACAAAGTCTTCTAAGATAGCAAAATAGTAGTATCCTCTAGAAGAATATACAACTTCCTCCCTAAGAAATTTGTTTTCTCCAGCATTCCGGTCAAACAGTCCCCAATCCATTTTAATGTCCCAAGTGTAAGCGTACAAGGAGCTGTAACAAAAATAGGGTTGTGGCTGATAAAATTATTTTAAAGATAAGATAGTTAATTGAGAAGATTAAGAACCAAACCTGAGCACAGATGAGGCTACCCAACAATAAAAAAAAGGATTGTAACTGTGTTCTCCCATTCCAAGATGCATTGTTAATTCAACAGCAGAATTAAGAGACGAGAAAAGCACAACGAAAAAAGTTGTGGAGTATTTCCCAGCATTGACCAAATGAGGAAAAGCCTCTTTCGTGTCACGATAGCGCCGCAAGCATTGAGCAAAACGAAACCTTGAATAAAAATTAAAACATCAACGAACAGTAAACCAAGAATGAAAAGGCTTAGTTTTTTACCATGCAGGTAAACAAGAGACAACCGATCTTGTCCAGTTGTATTTTATGCAAGTGTCAGTGTCGATTGCCTCATGCCAATTGCCTATAAAAGTATTTTGACAGGAGCCTTTCCAATAAACTCAAACATTTGACTTTACCATCTTGCGTGGGATTCGATGTGTAGAAACAAAGTAAATAATGAAAGTCGGTAAAGGCTGGGGCCAAGGAATTAAGCTAAAAAATATTGCATTGCAAAGCTTTTTGTAATTCTGGATTAGAAATATATAACTTTTGTGAAACCTGATCAGCCACCCAGAAATCAGCGAAGCCAACATAAAAAAAGGGAGCTGATGCAATTCTTCCAAGAATTCTCAACATCCAAAATCGGGCCTCATGTCTGAAGGTCTTTGTTGGGTTGAACAAGAAAACTGCCATGAACACAACAAGTGCCAGGGGATTATAAAAGGCCTTGGATAGGGAAAAATCTTCAAAAGACTCAACGATGAAAAATATAAAGACATAACACTCACCGGTATTCCCAAAGATCCGCTGTAAAAAAATAGCAAAACACTTATTGTCCAGATCACACCAAAAATTGCAGCCAATTCCATAAGGTGCTGTTCAGACAAATGGTTACGGGGATCTAATTCGAAAATGAGTACGTGATTGACTCCAGAGGATCTAAAGAAATGCTCATTTAACTAGCAACCCAACAATGTTAGAAGTAAATTTCATGAAAGGTCAGTTATCTTTCTCACCTCCATCCGTAAACGTTTATTCCCATCAAGAAAACAAAAATTATTATCAAGAATGGTCCGCGATACAACCTATAGAGAAGAATGGAAATCATCCATAAATGTTAACATATAAATGCTGAAAAATTTCTGACGAATTATGAAAAACATTTTTTTTGAAAACCTCAAGGCAATCCTTCCATTATTTTTAGGAATTTCAGTAGAAAATATGGCTGACAATACAACAGCTATGATGAGAACGACAAAAGCTCCAGAAAATAGCCCAACCTAAGTTTTCATTCATATATTTTAAAAATATGCCAAGTAAAAGTTTAACTTTTGTAGCCAGTTGATGCTGCCATCAAACATACTTACTTTAAAGGTTGTCCATGGTGACTGTTGCTCTCCCAATGGTGGCACTCTGAGCCTCTTCATGGCCTTTTGCCGATCACCAGACTCCAATTCATTTATAAAACAACTTTCAGTCTCATGAATGAGCTTGTCGATTTCCTAAATAGAATTAGTTTTGTCGATTAATTTTTTCCAATTTAAGTAGCTAGAGTTACTTAGCAAAATAGATATGCTTAAAAGTATAATTTTACTGACAGATAAATGCACTTTTTCCTACCTTATTAGTGTAAAAGGTCGCTGTTTCAATATACTCTGTTCTCCATTTTGCACCAGAATCAGTGTTCAAGTTTTTATCATGTTTTTTAAGAATCTTTCGGAAACCTATGCCAAAAAATTTAATCAAGAATTTTTTTTATTAAATCCTAATAGTTTACCGGTATAGTTGAGATTTTGATAGTTCTGCAAGAGGACAAGGCTAAGGTAGTATTCAGAAAACGCCAGTTTAAGCTCTTGCATTTTACGTTGAGGCATTTTGTAGGTTTGCTCTCTTTTATTACTTCCACCAAAGCTGATGAAACGGGCCTCGCTTTTGTTAGAGGGCTCCTTTGAGCAGTGTTTAATACATTAATTATTGCGCATATACTAAAAATGGATCTTTCTTATCACCTGGGCTGAAGAAAGTTCGCTGGAAAGTGTAGCATACTTTCTTGTAGCCTCTGCTAACTTTTCAGAATAGAAAATATTGATCTTGGACAACTCTGG
>Ga0194133_10007404_pt1 | contig 13182 bp, 10 predicted proteins | sample TA2KigOf40mmetaG_FD_155448 | JGI IMG/M metagenome (GOLD analysis project Ga0194133, IMG submission 155448) | Freshwater microbial communities from Lake Tanganyika, Tanzania - TA2015055 Kigoma Offshore 40m | ecosystem: Environmental > Aquatic > Freshwater > Lake | place: Tanzania: Lake...
GAAGGTGTCGAGGGCACCGACCGGGGCCCGGCCCAGGAGGTCGTCGACGAGATCGTCGCCCTCGGGGGTGAGGCGGTCGCGCACACCGAGAGCTGCGCCGACTGGGACGCGGCCGAGCGCCTCGTGCAGCTGGCCCTCGACACCTTCGGCGACCTGCACGTGCTGGTGAACAACGCCGGGATCCTGCGCGACAAGATGCTCGTGAACATGGGTCCCGACGAGTGGGACGCGGTCATGAACGTCCACCTGCGCGGCCACTTCGCCCCGACCCGCCACGCGGCGTCGTACTGGCGGGAGCAGGCCAAGAACGGCGTCGAGGTGAAGGCGGCGATCGTCAACACCTCGTCGGGCGCCGGGCTGATCGGCAACGTCGGCCAGGCCAACTACGGCGCCGCGAAGGCCGGCATCGCCGCCATGACCGTGATCGAGGCGATCGAGCTCGCGCGCTACGGGGTTCGGGCCAACGCGATCGCCCCGGTGGCCCGCACCCGCCTGACCCTCGAGACGCCGGGGATGGAGGACATGGTCGCCGCGCCCACCGACGCCGCCGAGTTCGACAAGTTCCACCCCGGCAACGTGTCGCCGCTCGTGGCGTACCTCGCCACCGCCGACTGCCCCTTCACCGGCGGGGTGTTCCACGTCGGCGGGGGCGAGGTCGGGCTGTTCACCAACTGGACGCTGCCCGAGCGCATCGTGAAGGACGACCGGTGGACGGTGGAGGAGCTGCGTGAGGCGGCACCCCGCCTGCAGGCCGGCCGTCCGACGATCGCGTCCGAGGGGCTCACCATCGCGGAGACCCTCGCCGGCTTCAACGAGTAGGAGTCGTGCCGTCCCCGGCGGGCGCCTCCACGTCTGCGTCGTCGCGGGTGTAGGCGGACAGCAGTGTTCCGGCCTGACCGGCCATCGGCGCCGAGGCGTCGAACCCGTCGGGGTAGCGCTCGGCGACCAGGCGGCGCATGCCCTCGCGCCACCCGACGGCACACGGACCGGTGATCGCCCGCCGCCGCTCGGCGGACAGGATCGACCCCCGGTGCGTGCCCGGCATCTCGGTGACCACCACCTCGGGCGTGCGTCCGGTCAGCGCACCGAAGTATCCGCACCACTCCTGCGGGCTCACCACGTCGTCCCCGCCCCAGTTGACGACCGTCGTCGGCACCGACGCCGCGCCCAGCAACGCCGCCGCCTGGGTGTTGATGTCGTCCTGATGGATCGGGCTGTAGGGACAGGGATCCCACCGCGTGACCACCGGCTGCCCGGCCAGGATCCAGTCGAGGTGGTATGCCGGGAGCCCCCCGTTCGGGCCGTACGAGGCGTTCATCCGTGCGATGACCACCGGGAGGTCGAAGAGCCGCGCGCAGGTCCGCGCCACCGCCTCCTCGGCGATCTTCGAGATGGAGTACGTGGGCGCGTGGGGTGAGCGCGCGTCGCCGAGCGGGTCGGTCTCGGCGAACGCATGGTGCGGGTCGTCGTGGGGCCGGTACACCGACGCGGTCGACATCACGAGCGCCGCCCGGGCCGACCGGCAGTGCGCCAGCACCAGGCCCGTCCCCTCGGCGTTCACCCGCAGCGCGTGGTCGTGGTCCTCACCCGGACCCTGGAAGGTGGCGAGGTGCAGGACGTAGTCGAAGTCGTCGGGGACGTCGGCGAAGTCCCCTGACGCGAGGTCCACGGCCCGGGTCGTCACCCCGACCGCCTCGACCCGGGCCCGGTCCTCCGGGTTCGCGAAGCGGGCAATGCCCCAGACCTCGTTGTCGTGGGCCAGGTGCTCGGCGAGCGGGAACGCAATCTGTCCCGCCGGCCCGGTGATCAGGATCTTGGCCCCGCGCATGCGCACCTCCGCTGCTCCGGACCACCTTGGCACACGGCACCGGCGCCCGGCGGCGGACGACGGCCCGGGTACGGTCGTGCCATGTCTGGACGTCCCGGCGGCCCTTCCGATCCCCGCCGCGCCACTCCCGGTCGACGGGCCCGGGCGTCGGCCCGGCAGGCCCGGGACCGGGTCGACGCCGCCCGCGCGAAGGCCGAGGCCGTACGTCAGCAGCTCGAGCGGCGCCGGCCCGGCAACCGCTGGATCGACGCAGCGTTCGTGGCGATCGAGCGCGACGCCCGGACCGGTGGGGGCGTGCTCGCCGCGGCCCTGGCCTTCCGCTGCTTCACCTTCCTGATCCCGTTCGTCTTCGTGATCGTGACCGGGATGCCGTTCCTCGGCGATGCCACCCGCGCCGACCCGAAGGACCTGGCCGACACGTTCGGCATGTCCGGGTTGATCGCCCGGGCCATCGGGCACGCCGGGGATCTGTCGGTCTGGAACCGGACCTGGCTGCTCGTGGTCAGCGGGATCGCGCTCGTGTTCGCCGCGCGCGGGCTCGTCCGGGTACTGCGGATCACCCACGGTCTCGCATGGAACGTGCCGGTCCCGCGACTGCAGCGCCCCTTCACCGCCGCCGGGCTCCTCATCGGCGCGATGGCGGCCATCCTCGCCGTCGGCGCGTTGATCGAACGGGTCCAGGACGCCGTCGGACTCCTCAGGGTCATCCCGTTCCTGGCGTGGGGCGTGCTGGTCGTGGGGATCTGGACCGCGGTGCAGGCGCGGCTCCCCCACGCCGACGTCCCCTAGACCCACCTTGTGCCGGGCTCCGTCCTCGTCGCGGTCGGGGTTGAGATCCTGCAGTTCGCCACGACCTACTGGTTCACCCGCTCGATCGGGAGCCAGTCCGAGACGTACGGCGCGCTCGGCGCCGCGCTGGCGATCCTCGTGTGGTCGTACATCGTGGGGCGGATCACGGTCACCGGGGCGATGTTCAACGTCGCGCTCGAGGAGCAGCGGACCCGGGCGCGCGCCGAGCGGCCCGGCCCCGGGGACCGGCCCGTCTAGCATCCGCGCCGTGCGGATCAGTGCAGTCGTCGCCCGGCTCCGCACCCGTGCGGCGTTGCGCAACCCGCCCCCGTGCCCGGCCGGCTGGTCCGTGGCCCCGCCCGACTTCATCGGCCTCGGCGCCCAACGGTCCGGGACCACCTGGCTGTACTCGCTGATCGCCGCGCACCCCGACGTGCAGGGCGAGACGACGAAGGAACTCCACTACTTCCACCGGTTCTGGGACCGCCCCTTCGCCGACGCCGACGCCGAGACCTACGCCCGGTTCTTCCCCCGTCCGGCCGGACGCATCGCCGGCGAGTGGTCACCGGGCTACCTCGCCCACTTCTGGGTCCCGCCGCTGATCGCCCGCGCGGCCCCCGACGCCCGGCTCCTCGTCTCGCTGCGGGACCCGGTCGAGCGCTACCGGTCCGGCGTCGTGCTCCAGGCCGAGACCCGCCGGCCCGGCCCGGCGGCGGCGAGCGCGGCGTTCCGGCTCGGGTGCTACGGACTGCAGCTCGAGCAGGTGCTGCACACCGCCGCGCGCGAGCGGATGCTCGTCGTGCAGTTCGAGCGCTGCATCGCGGACCCCGGCGGCGAGCTCGCCCGCATCTACGCCTTCCTCGGGCTCGACCCGGCGTTCCGCCCGCCCGGGCTCGACCGGCCGGTCAACGCGGCCCGGGCGCACAAGCAGGACCTCCCCGACGAGACCCGCGCCGCGCTGGTCGGCGCCTACACCCCCGACGTCCGTCGGCTCGCCGCCCTCGACCTCAGCATCGATCTCGCGCGGTGGCCCAACTTCGCGCACCTGGCCTGACCGTGCGCATCGCGGTCGTCGGTCCGCTCGAGTTCCCCGGTCGCCAGGGTGGGATGAGCCGGCACATCGAGGAGGTGAGCACCCGGCTCGCCGCCCTCGGCCACGCCGTCACCGTCTACTGCCGGCGCGCCCCGGCCGGGCCCCGGTACCGGGGCATCGACGTCGAAACCGTGCGGGCGATCCCGCGCAGCCCGCTCGACCGGTTCAGTTACAGCGCCCTCGCGTCGGCCCGGGCGGCGCGCTCCGACGCCGACGTCGTGCACTACCACTCCTACGCGAACTCGGGCTGGTCGTTCCTGCCCCGGTGGCGGGGCCGACCCGTGGTGATGACCGTCCACCGGCTCGAGTGGCGCGACGAGAAGTGGGGGCGTCTCGCCGGCACCCTCCTCCGGGCCAACGCGGCGGTGGTCCACCGCGCCGCACGGGCGTTCATCGCGGTGTCGCGGGAGTTCGAGGAGTTCCTGCACGAGCACGTCCCGGCGGACCGGACCGTCGTGCGCATCCCCAACGGCGTCACCCTCCCCGACGCCGTCGACGACGACGCGCCGGCGCGGTTCGGGTACGCCCCCGACCGGTACGTGCTTGCGGTGAGTCGCCTGGTCCCCGAGAAGGGCCTCGACGTCCTGGTCGACGCGCTCGAGCTTCCGGTGGGCGACGCACCCCTGCTGCCGGTGGCGGTCGCCGGGGCCGCCCGCCAGCCCAGTGCCTTCTCCACTGCCCTGGCCGACCGGGCGGAGCGGTCACCGACCCCGGTCCGGCTGCTCGGGGTGCAGCCGCCGGCCGTGGTCCACGGCCTCTACCGCGGGGCCCGGGCCCTGGTCGCCCCGTCGCGGGCGGAGGGCAACCCCCTCACCGTCATCGAGGCCATGGCGCACGGCGTGTGCGTCGTGGCCAGCGACATCCCGCCCCACCGCGAGCTCCTCGGCGCCAGCGGGATCCTCGTGCCCGTGGGTGACCCCGAGGCGTGGGCGCAGGCACTGCGCACGGTCGCCGACGACCCCGACCTCGCGCACCGGCTGGGGGCCCTCGGTCGGGCGCGCATCGAGGCGTCCGACGAGTATCAGTGGGACGCAGTCGCCGCCCGCACCGAGGCGGTGCTGGTCGCCGCCGGCTCCGGCACCGTCGGGGCCTGACCGGGGATGCGGGCGAGGAGCCCGGCCATCACCCCCACCAGCACGTAGAGCGTCACCGCGGGGATCGCGACCCCCGAGTCGTTGAGCGCGTAGCCCACCACCGAGAGCACCGTGAAGCCCACGAGGGACGCGCGCAGCTCGGGCACGGCGTCGACCACCGTGCGGACCCGGGGGCGGGCCCGCCACCAGAGGTAGACGACGAAGATCACGCCGATCACGAGCATGCTGCGCCAGGCCGACGTCGTCCACGTGTCGAGGTTGCGCAGCCCCTTGCGGGCGAGCACGTCGGTGATCTCGGAGAGCCCCCGGGCCCGGACGTTGGTGATCAGCCGACCGAGGTGCGTCCGGTCGCGCGCCGGGCGCAGGAGGTCGACGGTGGTCGCGATCACGACCACCGCCCCGGCCGCGAGCACCAGCCCGGCGACCGTACGGGCCCGGATGCGCCGTCCGGCGAGGAGCAGGAGCGTCACGAGGTAGGCGACCGTGAGCGAGAGCGCCCCGCCGACGTCGCCACCGAACATCGGGGCGGCGTCGACCACCAGCGCCACCAGCATGAGCGCCCCCGCCACCGCGATCCCGCGGCGGCCGCCGATCCGGTGGGCCAGGAGGCCGGCCAGGAAGATCGTCGATGCGCCGAGGAACGCGTAGGCCACGTTGCCGATCCCGGCGAAGCGCACCCCCACCGATGGCGTGTACCCGAACGCGGTGCTGAACTGCAGGTGCGCACCGCTCACGAGGTCGACGAGCAGCAGACCGACGATCGCGGCGAGCGCGATCCCGGTCGAGCGGAGCCGACGCCCCACCCCGACCACCTCGTCGGCGACCGCGAGCGCCAGGCCACCCCCGGCGACCCCGAGGAAGTACCACCCGGTCGCGAGGTCGTGGAAGGGCACCAGGCGGGCGAGGTACACGGCGGGGACGAGGGCCAGGAGCCACGACGCCCCGATCCGGGACGCGGCGCGCCAGCGGCGCCGGCCGGTCTCCGCCGCCACGATCGCCGTGATCACCACCAGCGCGGCGAGCGTGATCGCCACGATCGCCATCGGGGTGAGGACGGTGTCGCGGAAGAGGGCGGCATCGGTCTCGTCGATCAGCCAGTCGACGCGCGCGCCAGGCGATCCGCGCGCGGGTGCGGTGGCGAAGGGACGCCCGTTCATCGACGGCGGCCGGGGGAGGTCGAGCAGGGTCAGGATCGACGGCGCCACGTCGGCGAGCAGCACGAAGCCGTCGCGCCGGGTGCTCGCCGAGGTCATCAGCCTGGGCGTCACGCCCGGGGCCCGCACGCCCACGACGGTGAGCGAGCGGGTGTCGAGCGACGGATACGGGCTCACCACCACCACGGCGTCACGCCGAGGGTCGACCTCGGCGAGGAGCGCGCCCACCAGCGCGTCGGTCCGCCGGAGGGCGGTGGCGAACTGCACGTCGATCACGCGGGACCGGGTGTCGAGGCCGGCCGCCACCGCGCGGACGAGGTCGGAGGCCTCCACCATCACGACCGACCGGTCGGTCCACACCGACCGGAACGCGTCGAGCACGACGTCGGGGTCGAGCCGCACCCCGAACGGGGCGTCGGGCGCGACCTCGAGCAGCTCGGGTCCGACCGCACCCGCCGTCACCGTGCCGGTTCCGGTCATCAGGCCGGCCACGACGTAGCGGCGGTACCGGTCGAGCTGGTCACCCGGCACCGACCCGTCGCCATTGCCCACCACCGCAGTGGTGAAGCCCGCGTCGACGAGCGCGTCGCCCAGCGCGCCCAGACTGCTCCCGCCGGGCTCGGCTCGGTTCACCGCCTCCAGCCCCACGATGCCGAGGTGGACGATCCCCCCGTCGGGCACGATCCCGGTGCGGGCCGTGAAGGCGTCGGCGGCAGGAACGGCACCGAAGTACTCGTCGACCCCGAAGCCGAGCCCGTCTCCGGGGAGATCGCTCGCCGTCGATCGCTTGCCTGCGCCGAGGGTCGCGTAGCCGGCCACCGGTCCGCCCCCGCCGGTTCGCGCGGTCATCGCCGCGATCGCCGACCGGGCGAGCAGGCCCCGCAGGACCGGCGCATCGCCCCGCCCAAGGTCGGCCCAGCCGACGTGGGGGATCGAGATGACGAGGACCCGGTCGACGGGTCGGGTCGGCACCACCTTGCCCCCGGCCACCGTGGCTCCGGCCGCGGGCACGCCGACGCTCGAGCCGATCCCGACGACGACGAGCACGGCGAGGACGACGAGGGCCCCGACGCGGAGGGCCCCACCGGTCCTGAGGACCCGGCGAGCAGGTGCCGAACGGGTCCGGCGCGCGGCGACAGAAGACACGGACATCGGCGGTGCTCGGTAGCCTAGCCACGTTGCACCGTGACGACCCTGCGCTCCCCTCCGGCGCCGCCGACGCGTCGCCGACGGCGGAGTCCGCTCCCCGGCGGACGGTCCTGCGCGGGCTGGGGTTCTCGAGCATCGGCTACCCCGCCAACGTGGCCTGCATGTTCTTCGCGCAGGTGCTCGCCGCCCGACTGCTCACACGCGATGACTTCGGCAGCTTCTCGCTCGCCGTGAGCATCTTCTCCACGGTCGCGCTCATCACGCAGCTGGGGGTGCCCCACTCGATGCTGCGGCGGGCCTCGGCCGGGCTCACCGAGGGCCGGGGGTCGGTGGTCCGCAACGAGGTGCTCTCGGCCTTCGTGCTGTGCACCGGCGCCGCCGTGGTCGTCACGCTCGCCTTCGCCTCGCCGGTGGGAGCCGACGCCCTCGACGCACTGTTCTCCAAGACCGGCGTCGGGCTGTTCGCCGGCCTCGTCGGTCTGCGGACCGGACTGCGGATCCTCGAGAACCTCGCCCCCGAGGCCCTCCGGGCGTTCCGGGCCTTCCTCGCGGTCAGCGTGTTCGACGGCCTGCTCGCCAACGGGCTGATGCTGGGGGCGCTCGTGGTCGTGCTCCTCGCCGACGGCAGCCCCGACGCCGCCGACCTCATGGCGATCAGCGTGGCCACTGCGGCGGTCGCGCTCGCCCCGGCCGCCTGGGCGATCCACCGCCGCCTCCGGACCCTCGACCACGCCCCCCTGCGCATCCACAACCCGCTCGAGCCGTCGATGTGGCTCGTCACCGTCGGCCGGGCCCTGCTCGCGCAGCTCGACCTCCTCCTCGTGGGAGTCCTCGCGACCAGCGCCGCGGTCGCGACCTACGCGGTCCCGTTCCGGCTCGCGCTGTTCGTGGGCTTCCCCCTGATCATCGTCAACCAGGTGGTCCCGCCCCTGATCGCCTCGTGGCACGCCGGAGGTGCGACCGAGCGACTGCAGCGCACGCTGCGGGCCACGGCCGGGCTCGCGTTCCTCGGGGCCGTCGTGATCGCCGTCGTCTACGTCGTCGCCGGTCGGCTGCTCATCCGGGAGCTGTTCGGCGCGCAGTACGAGGACGGCTACACCGTGCTGCTCGTCCTCAGCGCCGGGCAGGTGCTCCAGACGTACGCGGGGTCGTGCGGCTTCGCGCTGATGATGACCGGGCACCAGCGGGTGTACGCAACGTTGCTCGGGGTGAGCGCGTTGGTGACCGGCGCGCTCGACGTCGCCCTGTTCCAGGTCTGGGGGATCGAGGGCATCGCGCTCGCGACCGCAGTGTCGCTCACGATCCAGAACTTCGTGCAGGCCTGGCTGCTGCGCCGGCTCACGGGGATCAGACCGATGGCCCAGGTCCGCCTGGCGTGGAGCGAGGGGCGGGGCACGCTCCGCCGCCTGACCGGCGGTCGGCGCGACGCGGCCGGTGCGGCGGCGACCGCGGCGTCAGGTGGACCAGGGGACCTCGGTCCCGAGGAGTGACGCCAGCCGCGTGTCGTGTGGGCGGAAGTACTCCCGCAGCCGCGCCTCGAGTCCGGTGGCGGGACGGGTCGTGTAGGTCCCCACGTTGCGGTCGGGCACGGCGTCGGGCGCAGGCGGCAGGTCGAGGAAGTCGAGCACTGCGGGCGGGACCCGGCCGCTGCGCAGTGCGTCGGTCCCGATCACCAGGACCTGGTCGCGCGGGAAGACCGCGAACCAGCGCTCGAGCTGCTCGGCGTAGCGGCTCCTGATGAGGTAGCCGCGGCGACGGACCGGGCAGTCGGGCGCGTCCCACCACGCGGGGTCGGCGACGGTGGCTTCGACCGCGTCCGGATCCAGGGCGACCTCGATCGTCCGGTCCTCGTGGCCCTTGCCGACCGCGTGGTGGTACCCGGAGATCGCCCGCTCGACCGGATCCCGCAGCACCGCGATCAGTCGCGCGTCGGGGACCGCGGCGCGCAGGCGCCTCGGGACCTCGGGGTGGCACAGGTAGAAGGGCGTCGCCTCCCCGGTGATCCCCCGGCCCGTGCGGGCGTCGAGCGCGGCGAGCGCGGCCCGGGGCGGGAACCAGGCCTGGTACCGGACCAGCGGCACCGGGCGCCGGTCGAAGAAGTGCAGCTCCTTGCGGATCGCCGGGAGGACCGACGGGTGCGCGGTGAGCTGCGCGTACAGGGAGGAGGTGCCCGCCTTCTGGGCCCCGATCACCACGAAGTCGGGCAGGGCCCGGCGGCGGGCCCGCACCCGGGCCGACGCGAGGCGCAGACCCCGGCCCGCCCGGTCGACCTGGCGGGCCGTCCGCCGCCGCCACGGCCCGCGGGGCGTGCCGTCGTGCGACCCACTCCCCGGCTCGACCACCGCTGTGTCCTCCCCCGTCGACCCCGGCTGGGGCCACCGTACCGGCACGGGTCCGGCGGGTTGCGCCGACGGACGGGGGGCGGCCAACGTGAGGACCGTGCCGATCACACCGACCGTGCCCCCGACCCCCATCCGGAGCGTCCGATGAGCCTGCGCCTGTGGTCCGACGAGATCGAGGCCATGCGCCCGGAGGCCCGGGCCGTGGTCGAGGCCGGGTTCGTCGTCCTGGCCGAGATGCTCGGACGGGACCAGACCCCGCCCGAGGATCCCTTCGCCCGGACCGCCGCGCAGCGGGCCGTGTACGACCGCAACTTCCCGGGGGTCCCCGAGGGGGTCGACCGGGAGATCGCCGGGATCCGCTGCCGCACCTTCGCCCCCGACGGCCCTGCGCGCGCCGTGTACCTCCACTTCCACGGAGGCGGCATGGTCGTCGGACGACCGGAGATGAACGACCTCGGCAACCGGGCCCTGGCCCGGTCCCAGGGCCTCGCCGTGGTGTCGGTCGACTACCGGCTCGCCCCGGAGCACCCCTACCCCGCCGGGCCCGACGACGGCGTCGCCGTGGCCCGCTGGCTGCTCGACCACGCCGAGCGCGAGTTCGGCACCCCGCGCCTCGTGCTCGGGGGCGAGTCCACCGGGGGCTACATGGCCGCCGCCGTGCTGCTGCGGATGCGCGACGAGCTCGGGGCGATCGACCGCGTGCTCGGGGCCAACCTCGTGTACGGCGTGTACGACTGGGGCGGCTCGCCCAGCCAGCGGGGCCTGCGCCCCCACGACGGTCCCGACGTGCTCGACCCCGACGGCATCACCTTCTTCAGCGACTGCTACCTGCCGGGTCGCACCGAGGCCGAGCGCCGCGACCCGGCGGTGTCGCCCGCCTTCGCCGATCTGCGCGGCCTGCCACCCCTGCTGTGCAGCGTCGGCAGCACCGACCACCTGCTCGACGACACCCTGATGCTTGCGAGCCGCGCTGCGGCCGCCGGGACCGAGATCGACCTCTTCGTCGCCCCCGACCTCCCCCATGGCTACAGCGCGTTCCCGTGTGGCATCACCACCGCGGCCCAGGCCGTGACCGAGGCCTGGTTCACGCGGATCGTCGGCGGCTGAGGTGCACGTCACCGTCATCACGGTCGACCGGGACGGCACGTCGCACTTCGCCGATCGGGAGATCGATCTCGTGGCCCGGGCCTACGCGCCCCCCGCCCCGCCGCTCGAGGTCTCCGACCCGGTGCCCGCCGCCCGCGGCATGTTCTTCCGGATGCCCCCCGGCTGGTTCGGCGACTGGCATCCGTCGCCCCGCCACCAGTACTTCGTCCAGACCACCGGCCTGCTCGAGGTGCAGGTCGGCGACGGTGAGGTCCGCCGCCTCGGGCCCGGGACCGTGGTGCTGCTCGAGGACACCCACGGACCGGGCCACACGACCCGCGTCGTCGGGCCCGACGCGGTGTGCGGGGTGTTCCTGCATCTCCCCGACGAGTGAGCGACGACCTGCGCGACACCCGGGCGCTCACCACCTTCGTGGCCGGCGCATCGATCTCCAACGCCGGCTCGTTCATGCAGGCCACGGCCGTCCCGTTCGTGCTGTACCGGCTGACCGGCTCCAACGTCTGGGTCGGCGCCGCCGCCTTCGCGGCCTTGACCTTCCCCGTCCTCATGAGCCCGGTGGGCGGGATCCTCGTCGACCGGTTCTCCCAGAAGTCGGTGCTGGTCACCGCCCAGTGGGTCCAGATCGCGCCGGCGCTCGCGCTCGCGGGGCTCGCCGCGACCGATGCGCTGCGCCCGTGGCCCACGGTGATCCTCGTCGCGATCGGCGGGGTCGGTGCCGGTCTGCAGTTCCCCGCCTCGCAGTCGTTCGTCCCGACGCTCGTCCCGGCGGCGCGCGTCGCCCCCGGGGTGCGCTGGACCACCCTCGGCCTCACCGTGTCGCGCACCGTGGGCCCGGCCCTCGCCGGGATCCTGCTCACCGTCACCGGCGCCACCACGCTCTTCGCGGTGAACGCGACGACCTTCGTCGTCTACCTCGTGCTCCTCCGGACCCTGCGCCCCCGTCCGACGACCGCGCACGCCACCGACGGGAGCTGGCTGCACCAGTACCGAGCGGCGATCGCCTACGTCCGGGCGCGCCCCGGCATCGTGGCCCTGCTCGGCATCGGGGTGATCGGCGCCTGCTTCGGGCCCTCGCTCAGCTTCCTCGTGCCCGGCATCGCGGCGCGCTTCGGCGCGGGCGCCGGGGGGACCGGAGCGCTCGCCACCGCCTACGGGATCGGGGCGATCCTCGGCGCGACGGCGATCGTGCGGACGGGGGACCGGATCCCCCGGGCGACCGCCACCCGGCTCGGCTACGTGGGCTTCGGGGTGGGCGAGATCGCGGCGATGGGCACCCGGTCGCTCGCGGTCGGGCTCGTCGCCTTCGTCGTCGCCGGCGTGGGGTACAGCCTGTGGCTGACCTCGATCGGCACCGCGTTCCAGGTGCAGATCACCGACGCCTTCCGGGGCCGGCTCACCGGCTTCTACATCGCCGCGGTGGTCGGCGGCACCCCCGTCGGGGCGGTCCTCGGCGGCTGGCTCGGCGACCGGGTCGGCCTCGGCCCGGTGTTCGTGGCCTACGGCACCATCCTCCTGCTGCTGGCCACCCTGGGCGCCCGGCGGCTGCGCTTCGGCCTGCTCGACCGGGCGACGCCTCTGCCCGACTGACCGCAGGCGGACCGGCCCGGGACCGGCCCAGGACTTTGGTCCGTGGCGTCGGACCTTCGAACCGGCCTGACTCTCGCCGTGGTCCGACGCCTCCGCACCCTCACCGTCCTCCTGAGCGCGTCCGCCGTGGCCGTCGTCGGGGTCACCCCGGGTGGGGCCCAGTCCCGCGGTGCCTGCGTCGTCACCGTCAACGGCACCCCGACGACCCGGGCCGACACCCCCGGCCGGGCGAGGTCCAGGTGGACGACTACACGCCGTTCGGCGTCGGTCTGTACCAGGTCGAGGGGATGAGCTCCGGGGCGGCCCCGTGCTCGGGCTGGGCCTACGTACGGATCACCGGGCCGTTCCCTCTCGCCACCGTCGCCGTCCTCGCCGGGGTGGGGATCGTCGGGGCGTTGACCGCGCTGCGCCCGTCGTGGGCGCGCTGGTGGGCCTCGCGCTGGGGTGGCCGCGCAGCGGGTCGGCCGCGCCCGTCGCGATGGTCGAGGAGCCCACGCCGGTCGGCGGTGACGGGCCCGCCTGACCCGACCCCGACCGGGCGTCAGCCGCGCGCGGTCGCGACGGTGAGCAGCGGGAGGAGCCGGTCCGGTACCGGCACCGGCCGGACCGGGACCCCGCTCAGGAAGACCCCCTGCACGGTGATCAGGTCGGACCCCTGCAGGGTCATGAGCGCGCCGGTCGTCGGCATGGCCAGGGTCCGCGTCCGGCCCGCCACCGGCTCGATGCCCGGCATCCTCTGGAGACCGCGGTAGGCGGCCTTGCCGCCCGTGAACATCAGGCGCGCCGACACCGTGCCCGCCGGGGCGGTCGGCCCGGCCGCGACCGACCAGTTGCACTCGACCGACGCCGCGGTCCGGGTGCCCGGGGTCGGGGCGCCCACGACGGCACCGTCGAACTCCTTCGCGATCTCGCTCGCCTTGAGCAGCGTGCAGGCGTCGGGGGGCCGCGCCGCGCCCGCCGTGCCGGCACCGAACCCACCCACGGCGCCCAGGGTGGACCCCGCCACGACGACGCCCACCGCCGGCAGCCACCAGCGCGA
>Ga0194133_10007406_pt1 | contig 13177 bp, 7 predicted proteins | sample TA2KigOf40mmetaG_FD_155448 | JGI IMG/M metagenome (GOLD analysis project Ga0194133, IMG submission 155448) | Freshwater microbial communities from Lake Tanganyika, Tanzania - TA2015055 Kigoma Offshore 40m | ecosystem: Environmental > Aquatic > Freshwater > Lake | place: Tanzania: Lake Tanganyika...
AATATTTTCCAACACAATATTATACAAAAAAAAGTTACCATCACAGCAGGTTCATCCTCAGTTTTAATGTCTGGGGGAGCAATTACTTCGTCACTTTTAGCCTCACTCGGTTGAGTTCCCAAAGAAAGTAGAGAACTGAAAATGTCCCTTTTATACATCAAGTATTTCAATAAGTACCAAAAATATAAGTATACCAGGTATTTGAAATTTTCTTAGGTCTTCTAAATGAATCAGACCAATTGTCATCCTCGTCGATTTGGAAATCGAAAACATCTGTTTTGATGAGGGTTTGGATGGGTAAAACCTTGTTGACCGGATCTGAGTTTAATTTTTGCTTCGGTGGCCGTCCTCGCTTTCTAGGAGTCGGTGCAGTTTCCTGCTTGCAATCATCCTTCTTTGTTACAGTTCCCTCATTTTTAGACTTGAAACCATTTAGTTTGCCATCACTTTCAGATTCAAACTTCGTTTCTAAATTACCAAAATTAAAATTATGAAATTAGGTGGTTTTCAAAACTTGGGAGTCTTTGCTTACCTTTTTGTATTGATGAAGATCCTGCAGTTTCAGCCAACGTAGACTGGTTGCTGAACTCTTTCTTAGGCTTCTTTACTATTGAGTTTTGAGGGGTGCTTAAAGCTCGTTTGGTTCGTCTCTCAGACTTTGTCGCTTCAGATCGGTCTAACTCTAAATTCTCCTTTGTCAACATGGATTCCTTTCCTTTAGGTCTTTCAGAAGAATCTACTCGAGTTTTGATAGCTGTCTCACTTTTTGCTGCTCCATAAGAAGGAGTTCCTGAAAATTAGTTTGTTTTTATTGAAGCAATGAAAGGTTACAATCTTAACAAGATACCTGTTCTTCCAACAGACCGAATCATTGGCTCAATCAGCATCGAATCCTCTTCTTTGAAATCATATTCTTGAGAATCTGAGGATTTTTTCACCGCCATTTCGTGTTCATTTTCTCCTGGAGGTATTTTCAAGTTGCTTCGATTCTTGATTGGCTTTTCAACAAGTTTGATTTCATTGGGAGATTGAATGTTTTTGTGTACAGGGGAGTACTTTTCCTTTTTATTATGTCTAACAAGTTTCATTTCCTGGGGAGTTTGAATGTCTTTATTGTGTCCAGGTGAAGAAGGCTTTTCCTTTTTATTGGTGGTTTGTGTTTTCGAGGAGTGGTTTGCATTTATGATGTTGGATGGCTCAAGTTTCGAAACATCAGAAGAGGCTTTCGATTTTCCTGGCCTCTCACGGTCTGCATTGAACTCAAAATCACAGGCAGGATCGGTTTTTGATCGTTTGGGTTTACCCTCATTGTGTTTACACTCAGCAAATTTGTTGAAAATTTTGGTATCTTTAATTTCTTTCAGGTCGGAGGATACCACCGGCACACTTGCTGACTGACTGGTTGAAATGCTTGAAACTGACGTTTTGTCTTGCTTATTAACACGTATTATTCTCACGGTGTCAGGTTTTTCGCCAGAGCTTAAATTTGTAACCAGTGAAGACTCGAAAGGGTTCTGACTCGTAGTAATTTTCTTTTCCTCGGAGGACTTCTTCTTTATTGAAAGATCTTCAGGCTGACAATCTGCCTGAAGGTCGTTTGAAATGCTTTCAGAAAGGTTCCTTGGAGTCTGATTCAATTCTTTTGTCAATGTTGAGACTGAAGTTTTCGGTGTCCTTTTTCCTGTTAGAAGTAAACCTAGTGGAGATTGTTCTGTCTGCTTTTGGATCAAAGCCTGATGAGAGAATTGGTAATCAGTTAAGCTATTTGAAGAATCAGGTTGGTGAGTGGCACGACTTTCAACAGTGGACTTCCTCGAGGTCGGGGCAAGTACCTTTTCTGTATTATTCTCAGGCGAAAAGAGGGAACGAGGCAGAGAGGCCAACATATCAGTCTTTCCAAAAAGTGCTGTTCTTGGATCTCTTGATTGCAAATGTTGTGTTATAATATTGGGAAGTGATTGGATGTGAGAACTCTGGGCTGTGGCTTGGAGTGACTGAGAAAGTAATCTTGAACTCTGGAGCTTATTCAAAATAGGAGATTCCACATAAGGTTGAGAAAGTAAATGAGCTGAAGAAGGTGAAGAAGCACCATCCTTATATTTATCATTGGACCCTGAAGGACTAAGGACGTCAAAAGGTGAAGTATCGATGGGTTTCAAAAAGTTTGACATTTGGGCTTTGAACAATGCCTGAGCTTGGGCTGTTTGAATGAGAGCGTTTGTGTCCGGCTGAGGTTTGCTAACAAAAGATCTGAGGTTGAAGAAATAAAATGTATTAATAATACATTTAACCTTAGCATACAAAAAGCTCTTACTTTAAATTGTGTTGAGCAGCACTGTTTAAAAGTGATCTCCTTGCTTCAATAAAAGATGCGACTGTTGGGGAATGGGCCTGAGAAATTGTGTCTCTCATCATGATTTGTTTTTTAAGAGCTTGCACAAGAGCCACTCGACTCAAATACTCTTTCACAAACTCATATCTGTAAAAAAATCAAACGTTGAATAATTTTGTCTCTCGTGAATTATATGAGACCGATGATTATGAACTTACTTTGCCCTCTCAGAATCAGCATCCTCCTTATCTTTGGAGGGTTTGATATTTTCGTCATTGGCTATGTTAATTCCAACAGGGGACACGTTGGGAGGCGATTTTTCAGGCTCAGGTCGCATCATCATTTCATTATCTTTTTTTACCTTTTCTTCTTCCTCTTCAAGCCTTAGTTTTAATGGGCAATCCCTTGAAGATCCATTTTTAGAGGAAACGTTTTCACCTGGTTTATAAAAGGATTTTGAATGGCGCAATGAAAACCACACTTCTACAAAAAAGTGTAAAGTTTTTACCTGGTGAATGAATGTCGACAGGATTGTCACTAGTTTTTGGTATTATGCGAGTTGGAGCACTACTTTTTCTTTTCCTGTTTCGATCATTTCCTAAGTCAGCCATTCTTCCTCGCACTGATTCAATTGAAATGTTGAACTCTTCAGCTTTTTTTACAACCTCAACTGCTTTTTCAACCTAGGAAATAATTTTTAAGATTAAAAGGGAAAGAATTAAAAGAAAATACCTTGTGACTTTTACCTTTTCTAACATTTCTGACATTAAAGCTTTTGCAGTTTTCAAGCTTTCTTGCTCCTTTGTTGGACTTGGCTTCGTCTCAACAGTTTTTATAGAACTAGCCGCTTGTTCATTTTCCAAGGCAACACTGAGTGACTCTTCCTCAAGCAGAGTTTGTAAGGTATAGTTACCCACAGAACGTCTAGGTCTCAAACTTGCAGCCAATCGGGTCTCCTTGAGCCTCAGCCTCTTTGCTTTGATGTCGTCATATTTTAAACTGGAATCTGACTTGATCTTTTTTGCACCTGGTTCCGAATCGTTTTTATTTATTTTTGTATCCAGCTTTGCATTGATCTTGCGCCTTCTTCCTCTTTTCGTGGATGTTTTTATTCTTACAGCCTGAAGTCGAGTAAATCTTCCAACACCAACATCACGCATTGGGGGTGGCTGATTAAAGCGTTCAAACCTTTGCTTTCGCTTGAGGGCTGCTACTTGATTGAAGTTATTCATGCCGCCAGAGTCGTCTGAAATCCAATGAGTTAAAATTGATTTCTCCCACATCACTCGAAAACCAAACAGTCCACATTGGGATCCCCCAAAAAATATTTCATAAAGTATAAAAGCTCACCAGACTCTGTCCCGTCTCTTGAATGGGTTCTCTTTATCAATTTAGAATTGCCAATATTTTTGGTCCTCTTTGAACGCTTCTTTTTCTTCGTTGTTGGACTGTTCCAGTTTGTTAAACCTGGAAAGGTTGAAAAGAACTTAGAAAAACATTTACAAACAATGGTAGAATCTATTCCCCTTTTCCTTTTTTGTTGGTTAGAGACATGAAACAAATTTTTATGGTACCTCCACATTCCAGGATATGAATTCGAAAAGCCTCCCGGTCCAGGAAATTAGTCTCAAGGCACTTTGTGCACTTATTTGGCTGAACATTGGAAGCTTTTCTGGCATAATTAGATGATGTTCTCTTTGGAAGAACAAGAACCCCACGATCTGGTGCCAGTTGTCTCCCGGTTTGGGGATAAGTGAAACCTAAAATCAAGACATTTTACTTTTAGATACAGAAGTTTTCAGCTTGGTTTAATCAAAGAAATGCATCTCACCTGATGGGGGCTCGCTAAGCTCACTTTGGCAAATAACATGAGCTACTAGGCAGTATGGGTGAGCATCCCATTTGTGACTCATTGCTTTGCCAAGGTCGTCAAAGTGTTCGCTGCATGCACCACAGACGAAAAAATGGTCACGCTCCCACTCTCCATTTAAATTGCTTCTACTGGAGTTAATGTCAGTTGACTGTTTGCTCACAAGTTCTCGGCGGATTGCTTTTTGCTTAAGTTCTTCACGTTCATTTATACTCATGTATTTGGCAGATTTGCTTGTTTGACGCAACCCAATGGCACCCATTAGAGAGTTGTGTTTCCTCTTTCCTGGGAATTTTTTCAGAGGTCCATCAGATACTGACGATTCTTCTGCTGGTCGTTTTACAAGTTTAGTTGACACGGCAAGATCAAAAACTTTCTTGAATTTAATCTGCTCAGACCAAGGAAGGTGAGACATACTCATGAGAAATCTTCTGCTGTCGCTCCACCTGTTCTCATACTTATGCCATGACAGGTAATCTCTGTCGCTAAGCTCCCATCCTCCTCCAGACTCCCAAACTTCTTTTGTAGTCCAAGGGGTATTGATATTCATTTTGAATTTCTCAGTCTCATTGAGGTTGATTTTCGATCTAATAAAATTTACATATGAAAACAATTTCGACTTCAAGAAAAAAAGCTTCTTCACCTGAAGATTTGTGCGTCCTTACTCTCAATATGGTCTATCTTTCCATGCATCCCATTAAAAGTGACCTCTGGTATTCTGCCGGGAGCTTCTGAGGTAAACTTGGAGTATTCAGTGTCACACGAGTCATCAAATCTGTTAGTTTTGCTTTTGCAGGCATTGTAAGAATTGCAAGTCAAAATTGACCCATGATTTGTTACGTCACTAGTTGCTTTCTGGTCTATGGAAGTTTGTAAACCTGGCACGCAAACAAGTGAATTCTTGTGGTCCGAAAACTAAAGAAGATATTTTAATTTTTCCTCATATATCTTTGTCTAAAGTTATTAAGGCAAAAACCTGGTGAAAGCTGGCAAAATATTTCAAGCACGAAAAACAACAGAAATGTCTATCTCCCTCTATAACGTGCTCAATGATTGCTGAACACTTCTCAGCTTCTAAAGAACGTCGGGATGGCTGCCGGCTACTTCTTGGCTCAATAAGGTCTAAGAAGTGAAAAACTTTCATTGATAACTGAATAGCTTTTACTTTTCATTCATAGATTTATCACTTTTGGAGTAAAAATAAAGCTTTCTTTTTAAGATAAGTTTTCAACAAAAAATTAATTACCTGGCAAACAATCCTCAAGTTTTCGAGCTAAACCTCCTAAACCATTTAGCAAAAAACTTGCACTCGTTTCTATCTTTGATGCAGCCTCGTACTGTTTTGGAGCTGCTTTTAAATTTTTGACAGTCTTTATAGTGTGCTTTTTGTTTGCTAATGTTGATCTCCGGCGTCCTCTTTTCTTGAGCCCTTTGACTCTGTTTTTTGGGAGAGGAAGCTGTTCAAGCTCTGAAAGCACTTCGAGATCTGTAACATCTGTTTCATTTTCCACCACCTCTGGGTCAGTTGATTTAGACAAATCTTCAATTTCTGATGGTTTACTTTTTCCCTCATCGACTTCTGAAATGGCTTGAGATCTAAAATAAGATATAGACAACGTGTTTAACAACGTCTGGGATTTTTTACAGAATTTGTTTAAAGTTTTGGACCTTGAAGTTGGTTGCTCTGTCTTGTCTTCGCTTTTTGGTTCCTTTGTGATTTGATTTCGTTTAGAGGTAGTCTTACTTTCCTTATGATGGTTATTCATTCTTGCAACAGCGTCGTCATAAAAAACAAAGTCGTCTGAATACGTAAGCATCATGAGTGCTTTTGTTAAGTTCTTGCACTTGCGGTCGGGTCGTTTAGATTCAAGCAAAGAAGACTCTGTGGGACTGGATTTATTGTCCGAACCATTCTCTTGGCCAGTTTTGTCAGATGGAGGAGATTTTTTGGGTTTCGAGTGATCATTTTTGCTGAGAAGATCTTGTCGCCTCTCAGTTGCCACGAGTATTTTTCTTTTTTGGTGGGTCTCTCCGTAGTCACACACTGGGTCATCCTCCGGAGACTTTGGGTCTAACCTCGATTTCTTCTCGTACAACATTTTGGTGTCTGGAAAGCTATTGCCTAATCTGGGACAATTTTTCAAAGTTGCTGGCCCAAGATCAGTCTCTTTTGCACGTTCTAAGTTCTCTACAAAACTCGTTTCAGCATGAATTCTGTCTAGATGAAAATTTTTCTTGTCTTCACAATTAGGATCAATTATCAGACAGTGGCTTTCGCCCTAGAACAGAGGGACACAACGTTAAGGTTAAATTTTTTATTGTATAGCATAACATAAGATTTACATTGTGTTTCTTTATTAGGTCATCATGAACTGTCTTGCCATTTGTTATTGAATGCAAGAATTTTTCTTGATTCAAATTGGCTCTCTCGACCACGGACGATTCGGAGTTAAGAACAGACGTCTAAAAAATAGCATCACATAAAACTTTATTCAAAAATGCCTTTTTACTGCACTCACTTTTGCCTGCTCTTCTTCCATCTTTGACGTCGTCTCATTTGGTTTCATTATCTAAGGCCATTATTTTGTAATTCTAGAAAGAAAAGAACAGTTAAGCATTTCAAAAGTACAAGCATAATTCTTAAGCCTAAGATTGTTGAGGGTTCAGAAAACTGAAGCAAGTCTCAAAAAAAAGCTTAGGAAGAAATGTACCTAATATCTTAAGTTAAACTTGGTAAACTTTGATAGAAAGATACGTGGCATTTATCCTAGTGACAGTCACAAAGAGCATTGATAGTATCACACAGAACTACAATTTTTCTAGTTTGGTGAATAAATCCTGCTGACCAGACTAGTTCCCTCACCTTATTAAGGCTCAATGGATTGGTTTGACGGTCTTATTCAGTGCAAAGTCCTTAGCAGATTTTTTTCCCACTCAGGCTCCATCCACACACGGATGCAGGTATCTTTTTAAAGTTGAGCTTTCTTTACAAGATGAACTCGAATGAAGGCATCGTTGGGGATCCCACAGTTCATCCTCATTTTCCTCTTTCTGCTTCGATCCCTTACGAAAACAAGTCAACAAAAACAAACCAGCTACGTCAGAATCTCATCCAATCCTATTTTGACTCGCGATCGCTTCAGTTTCAACTTGAACTCCCCCTCTCTCTACTTCACTGGCTCCATTCGAAGTCTGTCTCTCACGCGTTCCTGTCGAGCTTCAACTCTCTGACACTCAGTTTTACACTTTGTTTAAGAATAAGCCTTATAGCTTCGCTCTCTCCAGTCTGTCTCAGTCTCTTATCAAACTAGTCCAAACAACCTACACAAACACCAATACAAAGAGAAAAACATTGAAATGATTTAAGAAAGTAATTTTTTTAAAAATCATCTTGAGCAATGAAAATAAAAAGAGTATTTGTTTGTTTTCATTTTTTCTTTATTACTTTTCACGTTTTTTGGACTGAATTTCTTTTCGCGTTTTTTGGACTGAATTTCTTTTGGATTTTCCTTGCTTTATGCTATCGCTTCGGTGTAAAAGGAGTCTTTTTGTTTCCAGCTTCAAAACAGGCCAGCCCAGACAGCTCGCTGTTTCGCACACAGCTGTAGCTGTACTTGGAGTGGGTTAATGCAGCTGCTTGCTGTCGGGTGAACTTGTCGTGTGTACGAGAGGTTGTGTGTTCGTGGAAATACGTCAAGTGACAGACGCGGGGGCAGCGACGGATGCACGCGTCGTTGCCTGTCATGCACGCACTCCTCCCCTCTTATCATTACGGGTGGCTGCATTAGCTGTTGGCTGTCAGCGAAGCTAGCTCGGTTAAGCAAGGTGTGCGTGGGGGAGGAATTGAATAAAGCACGTTGTCTTATATATGGTTCTGCTCCAGCTGTTGGCTATTAAACCACTGATATCAACACTTCAAAAAAATATTTCTATGAAGTGGTAAAAGTCAGATCAGCTGTAGCTCAACCAAATCTCGACTAAACAACAAACAAAAACAGACTGAGTTGGCAGCATTAATGAAAATGCTTTCAATGGATCAGTTGAATAAGTGGATTTTTTTAATGCCTGATGTTCATCTGAAATTAACCACTTAATAAATTTATTATCCAAAGGGTTGACCGACAGCTGCTGCCTGAGAAATCCTCAACTCTACGCTTATTCTTATTCCTCCCGCGCACGTCAAGCGACCCTATAGCTGTGCTCTTTTAAGTACTACTAAACTAAAGAACACTATTTTTTTTGAAAAAACACAGAAAAAGACTGTGATGGCTTAAACAAATAAACAGAGAAAATGGCTAGCTACAAAAAATGAGCCATTTTAAATTGTTTTCTTTTTGTTTTCTGCCAAAAACTGTGTTTAAAATGAACGTTCTAGATGTCACGCTAATGGCTAAGTCTGAAAATACCGTTGCCTCAAAGGGCTGTTGAGCATCAAAACTCCTTTGTCAAGGGCGATGAAGGGAAACAAACAAACAAAAGAAGCTGGGTTTTAGAGTTAACTTGTGAAGGGAAAACTAATTTTTCTTCTTTTAAATTTTAATTTTCACTTGTAATACATCTTATTACCCATGCTTAAAAACACCTTTGAAGATCTCTTCTAGGAAGGTAATCCTTTTTTTGGTCTTTTTTTAGATAAATAAGATTTCATCTCAATTAGTATATCTGTTGGTTTAAATCCTAATAATAATACCTTTTGTTGTTCAACTTTACAGAAATTCATTCAGAGAACATGCACCTGTCAAGATAGTTTAAGTTTACTTAAATTAGTCACACTTAGTGCTCTGTGATCAACGGGTTGGACAAGCTCAGTCCCCGGTAAGCTGGTATCAAGGCCAAGTCGCTTGGATTAACCCAAAATGGAAACCGAGCATGCAGATGATGGACTTAACGCTGAACCTTCCAACCGAAGACTCCCAAATGCTTTCATACTCTTTTGCAAAAGTAAATCTTAAGCTTGTATTTCTTAAACTTTCCAGATAATTCAATCAAATGTTTATTATTTCTTGCAGAGCATCGATCAATCGTGAAAGAAAAGTTTCCCAATTTGGAAAACCGTAGCATTACGAAGATCCTTGGAGAGTGGTGGTCTAGCCTTGAGGTCGATGAAAAAAATGTCTTCAATAACTTGGCGGCTGAGCTGAAGGAACGTCACTCTAGCAAAGAGAAAGAACCAGTGGTGCGAAGACCAAGTAATATTATAGAGAATAGCAACAATTTGAGTGCAGGTAAATAAGTTTTGCATGATTGGAACTATGATGCTTGTCTTTATCACATTTTTTATGCGGTCCTCTTTCCCTCTTTAGCCGTTGTTTTGGCAGCCGCTTCTCCGATTGCCCCATGCTGGCAAAAACATCGTGGCCAGGCTGCATCCCAATGGCAGCCATCGCCACTTTTGGCTCAACAGCTTCAGCAAGTACAAAATTCTCATCCTCCCAGTAGGAATTCTAGCGGGAGTTCTAGTCCAGGTATTTTCACTCATTCTCAATGAATGCAATTGCTGAAATGATTCATATCAAACTGCTGACCATAATCTTACTCTAGAACCAGCTCAAAAGCCAAGTTCCGGTGCAAACAGTGTGACAGAGGCAGCCCCAAGAAAACTTTTCAAGCAGCGGTATTTGGCAGACGAACAAGCAAAACAGGTAGGACCCTAGCCTGACTAGACCCAAAGTTAAATGAGCTTCTTAAATTAAAACTTTTCTTTTCGGCGATGCAGGTAAACGGGGCTGAAGTATCTAACGAACCAGAAGCAAATGCATGTGAAGCACTTTTGCAACTTGCAGATGGTGGTAAAAACGCTTCGAGTTGTGAAACTACCAGGTATAAGTCGAATTGACATCAAAATGAGTTTGATTTGACAACTCTTTTTTTCACAATTAGGTCCAATTCTGGAACTTGCAGCCCAAAGGAATCTTCCAAAAATGGATTTCAATCTCTTAGAGATGCGGTTTGGAGTCGTGTAGCACAAACAATTTTGACTCAGGTTTTGTCTTAAATTATTCCAATAACTTTTCATTTTGAGGGTTTAAAACTGTATCGTTTCCCAAAGGAAAAGTCAAGAGGAAATGACTGCGAGGGTAGCGACCAGCCAATAAATTTTTCAAATCAGTGCACCATAAGAGGTCAAACCATCATAGAGCACATCATCGAAAATATTCTGGAGGATCCAACTGCTGCTCCAGGTTTTGAATTTCATAAAACATGTCTTTTGAAATGTCCAAATCAAAGGGCTTTTAAAAATTTATCAGAAAGGCCTATTGGACTAATAAAAAAACCATGTAGCCATAAACGACCAATATTTATCCACTTTCAGCACAAGTGTTGAATAACAATGGTGCGACGCCAATAGATTGTCCTAAAGAGGCTGAAAGAATAAAAGAAATAATCTATCAAAGCCTCAAGGACGACATCATGATAAGGTAAAAGATTCAATTTACGTTTTGCACGTGATCTTTATTATTTTAAACTTGATTCAGAACTGCCAACAAGACGCCGGACGAGTTCAAAGGGAGAAATGTTCTTTGGAATATGCTTCCCAACCCCAAATCTCAAGGGTATATTATCATGATTTGTATGTGTGAAAGTAGCTGACTTTACTCTCAATTTAAAGAGCAACGCCGGCCTTGGAAAACGCAACTTTACATCTACTTCCAACAGTGCCTCTTCCAGAAACTAAAGCGTCCTCTTCAGTGGCTACAAAGTTGGAATCAGCAACTCCTGCCGTGTCTGTCACACTTCTTCCAGTACAATCTAATTTGGAAAGTGAAAAAGAAACGCCACTCAATTTGACAACTTCTCCTCCACAGGTTCATAATAAGCTCCTAGTTTTATTTTTGACCGATTTACTCTTGACAAAATTCATTTCAGACTGCTGGTGTCACAATAACTGCGTCGACCTCCCAAAACGGCTCACTTGAAGAAGTTGAGGATGAGGCAAAGTAAGTTTAAACTGGATAAAATGTATTTGTAATGCTCTATTTCAATCTTGTGAAACTAGGAAACGATCAAGGAGCTGCAAAGGACGTCGTTACCAGGAGTTCAAAGATGCTGTCGGACGAAAAGGCCGCCGTAGTCACCGTAGTGGTGACAGTAGTGATCTCATGTCAGAGGAAGAAATCTTAACGCCCTTAAACTTACATGCCGGTAGCCCTGGGTGAGTCTGCGATTAATTATTTCAAAAAAAAGGAATTTGTCTCAACAAAAGTCAAAAATTTTTTTCAGCTGTCCTACCTCAAACCCTGAGACGAACGGAATCCATCAGCACTATGGCCGTCTACAACAGGAACCCGCCAGAGAAAAATTTGACGTCGAGAAGCAGGTACTTGTAAAGATAGAGCAGATAACAACAATGAGTAGGTTGGCATTGATGCTGATTTTCATTCCTAGCTGAATGCCATACCAGCTTTGGATCTGGACCTTTTCCAACAAAAAATTCAAAACATACGGAACGCCTCTAAAACTACTCCATTGCCAGCCTTGACCATCACTAAGAGGCCTTCCGAGAGTGCTCTAGAAACTGCAAGAAAGAAACTCAGACGTGATGAGGTGGAATGAGGTCCAAGGTCTCCGATTCACTTTTCAAGGATAGAAATTCTCCTGAAAACTCATGAAGGATATTTCGAAACTGCCATTTTACCAAGAGTTTAATAGCCTTTTTCATGCAAAAAAAATAACAATTACTTTTTAGTGCTAGGATCTGACAGTATTTTTCAGGCTTAAAAAGCCATGCCCTAAAATTTCATCTCCATCATTGTGTATAGTCATTCAAAAATGCTGAGATTTTTCTACCAAACTCATTCTCAGATATCCTCTTACTTTTGAGTAGTTGATGTCTTTCATGAAAACTGAGGAAAAGATGCCTTCAGGATTTGCCCCACGTCAACTGATAATTTTAAAGCCACAAAGAGGATGCCCAGCTTTCTTTTTCCAAACTATCTAGTATGTAAACTCTTCACTCAAAAGAATCTCAAAAAAGTTTGTGATGATTATAGGGCAAAATTTCAACCCCTTTGAACTGTCATCCCCATCTTCTAGGCTAAATTTAGGCTCACAATTCAAGAAATGAAATTTTAGCTTTTGTAAGTTTTTGTAATCACACTGCCAAGCCTTATGTTGATTTTATTTCATTCATTCATTCATTCAAACAAAGATTGACCCCCATCCAATTGTGATAACAAGCAAACTCAATTGACCCTTGTCTTCCGATGTGGTCCCGAAATTTCAAGTTTCCCATTTCATCTGGCCAAAAAATCCATCTTTTAACAGCTAGTCCATACCAACCCAGTTGTCCTTGAGCAACCCCAACCCACCCTTTTTATTTACTGCTCTGGTACAAAATGTGAATTTGTAACCAAAATCATCATTTGGATTACCAACTTTCTTTTTTTTTATTAAGTTTCACCTAAGAAGAATTCTGTACTGTTATTATTTGAATTGTATTATACATTTTCAATTGAGATCATTTTGGGGTTTAACCAGTTTTTTTGGCTGGGCTTAAAATTTCAGTACAAAAATCCAGATCTGAAAACTTTGTAAATGTACTGGAATTAATCCGGGATTAACAGGTTTTTAACTAAGGCTGGTGGTTAAGTTCACTAGGTGGGGGAAAATTCAATACAGAAATTGGTCTTGATTTACAAGTACTTAAAACTGGAGTATCGATAATTTGTAAACAAAATTTATTTGATCGGTCGGAACTTTTTTGGCTTGGGTTGTGTACTCGGGATTAACCAGTTGGAAAAAGGCCACTGCGCCTGAAGCAAAGTTGGCTGTTGGCGTCATTTCAAATCCAACACTAGAGGTGAACGGTTGAAAGAGTTTAGTATTTGTCACGCCGAAGCTAAAAGTATTTTCGGAAGAATCATGGATCCTAGAAATCCTTCACCAGGTAAAACTACTTAGGTACGTCGGCTTGTGCTGATTTCTTTAAAGTTTGGTAAATTCTTTCAGGTGGCCCGCGCCAACGTGTGGCAAAC
>Ga0194133_10007407_pt1 | contig 13177 bp, 15 predicted proteins | sample TA2KigOf40mmetaG_FD_155448 | JGI IMG/M metagenome (GOLD analysis project Ga0194133, IMG submission 155448) | Freshwater microbial communities from Lake Tanganyika, Tanzania - TA2015055 Kigoma Offshore 40m | ecosystem: Environmental > Aquatic > Freshwater > Lake | place: Tanzania: Lake...
ATATGTATCGCAAGAGCTAATAAAACTAATGAATGAATGAATGAATGCTGCAGCATATTATTAAAAAAACTGAATTTAAATGTCAAAGAAGTTTTTTACTTTAACAATAATGGAAAAATAGAAAAATTTAAGAGGTTACATTTGCTGATGGACAAGACTGATTATCGAATATGTAGATAGAAATGGACATGTGTGCGCCAAAAATCTATTCACAGACATCTAGAAGTACGCACACCGATATATAAAAAGTGGCTGACACGGTCAATGACACGCACGCATCGCAATTCAAAGTTTCCACTTTTTCCAGCAATATTCAACAAAACGTGGGACGTGCGCGGTTTGATTTATGAAACATTTTATCTTATTCTGTCAAAAGTTGTTTAAATACTGCTGCTGCAAGTCCAAGAAGTAAAAGAAAATATGTGAAGTCGTGTTACCAATTGTTAGAGTTTTCATAAAACATGGTTTCAGTTCAAGGCAGTGTTGAAACTGGCCATGAAGACATGGTACACGACGCCCAAATGGACTACTACGGAACAAGGTGAGGAAGTTAGTTTCCTGTCTGTTAGCTTAAATTTTTACTGAATATTGTGTTTGTAATATTTTAGGCTTGCTACATGCTCCTCTGACCGTAAAGTGAAAATATTTGAAATTAAGGAGGGTTCCCAAGTTCAAATTGCCGATCTGAAAGGCCACGAAGGCCCTGTGTGGCAAGTGGCGTGGGCCCATCCGCGCTACGGATCCATTCTGGCATCTTGTTCCTACGACCGTAAAATAATTCTCTGGAGAGAAGATTCGCCAGGTGAGCGATGCGATCACTCTTTTATTTGCCTCTCCATCTTTTTCTTAGCCTCAATTAAACCATGTTTTGATCCCAAAGGTACTTGGGTGAAGATAGAGGACTACAACAATCACGACTCTTCTGTCAACTCTGTCTGTTGGGCTCCACACGAGCTCGGGCTCATTTTGGCTGCTGGGTCATCGGATGGCACAATATCTGTCATAACTTACACTGGAGGGGTTGGCTCTGCAGACGGGAGCATGTGGGAAGCAGAAAAAATACATAATGCTCATATGATTGGCTGCAACGCTGTAAGCTGGTACGCGAGAAGTTGCTCGTGCCAAGTTCTTTTTCACGTGACTTTGACTTTTTTTTAAGGTACCCTTCTTCCGATCAAAAAAGAATCGTTTCTGGTGGATGCGACAACCTCGTGAAACTTTGGCGTTTCAACGACCAAGAAGCTCGATGGATGGAAGAGATGAAGCTCGAGGGACACACGGATTGGGTCCGTGATGTAGCTTGGGCGCCATGCGTCGGAAAAAATCGTAGCATGATTGCAAGTTGCTCACAAGACAGAAGGGTTATTCTCTGGTGAGAAATTAACTTTATTTAGGCCATGGTCTTTTTTTGAGATTTTTTGTAATGCTTATAAGGACAAATGAAAACGGATCAACCGATTGGGAGCCCAAAATTCTTAGCATTTTCGAAGATGTTGTGTGGCACGTGAGCTGGTGAGTTTGTTCGAACAATGTAAAAGTGTCGCCAAAATCAGGTTTAATCACTTTAGGTCGATTGGAGGAAATATGCTTGCTGTATCCGGAGGAGACAACAAGGTTTCACTTTGGAGGGAGAGTGTAGAAGGCCAATGGATTTGCATATCGGATGTTAACAAGGGTCAGGGAAATACTTCAGCCCATCAGGAATCTATTTAAGCTATTTCGTCACAATTCAATTATCAAATTAAATATTCGGCGTTTGCCCCAGAATTACTTTCTCAATTTCTTTAGAAAATAACTGAATTGTGACGAACGTGTGAAATCACAACAGGTTCCTGAATTGAGGTCCCCCGCTTAATAAGGTATTTTAACTGCAATTACAATCTACCAGTGTGGCAGTTGTACTTGCTTCTGCTTTCATACCATTTTACTTGAATGTGGTTTTTTTAGTATTTTAAGCATAAGACTGACTACAAATGAGATCTCAAAACATTGGTTTTCTATATTTCAAATGTTTTATCACATCTGTCTGTGAGAACAAGGGCTGTTATTTCTTTGTTCTAAGAGTTGATTTTACTTATCATAATATTTTATCTTCGCCGTGTATTAATAAAGTGTCTTTGTTGCAGATTAGTTTTTATTGTTTAACATACAATACAGTGGAAGACACTAGGTTCTTGTTAGTGATGGGTACAATGAGACAAAAAAAGGTTTAATGCTCACATTGTATCATTTGTTCAAATGAAAATAGAATTTTGTACAAAAATAGCTAGTTTGGACCAATTGAGATCTTGATTGTAAAATAGTTGTTTAAGCACTGCCAATTATATGGGCGTTTGTTTTCGATAAAGCTTACTCGAAAATTGAAAGAATTGATTAAAGTATAGGAGGAATTGAAATAAAGGAACTATGTTACATTGATTCAAAAAAGCCATGGCTGAAATTCTGATTAAATGTTGGAGAGATGAGGCCATCCAAGTCCATAGCCATGTCAGGCGGAAGCTCGTCCATGAAACCTTGAGGAGATCCACCTGGGTTGTTCCCAGGATTGGCATGGGGAGGAACAGCCCCTCCCATCATTTGTTGCTGGTAACTTACGCCCATAGCTCCTCCTCCTGCTGAATTTCCCATCATAGGATCAAATCCTTAAAATAATAAAAATCGATGAAAAAAAAGTCTTTGAATGTAATTCGAAAAGTAAACAACCTTGTCCAACATTCGGTGGAAAGTTTCTTTGAAACCTTTCTTCTTGGGACAGAGGAGGGCCGCTCATCATCTGGGAAAAATTAGATAACCATTGTATTCACGAAATGATGAGTCATTTTCGTTATTCTTACTCTGATATTTTGAGAGTGAGGCTGGTGATGAACAGAAGGCTGTTGAATCATTCCAAGACCAATTTGTGCCGGAGGTCTATATGTTCCACGCTCACACTCGTTTTTCAAACTTGTCAACTTGTACATGATAGTTAACGCATAGGAGGCTAAAGAATGAATAAAATAATCATTTTGCTTTTCATAAACTTAATTTTGTCCTACCAATTTTCTCGTTTCTGGATTGTGTTAAAGCATTAACTTGGTCTGTGAGCCCTTCGACTTGAATTCGGAATGCTCCATCAATATCAGATGCTATTTCTGCTAGAATTGCAAGCGATCCTCTCACAATATTGTCAGCATTGAAACCAAGCAGTTGTCTCAAACGGTTTATAATGACAGCTTCACGTATGACCTCTCTAGATAGTACTCAATATTTGAGTATGAATGTCATGAGATGTTAAGAAGATTTTTTTACCTATTGACAGGGTCTTTGGAAAAATACAAAATACACATTAAGCATTGGTCTATTATTTCTTCCCATTTCACTCCATCAACGACGACGAGACCATTTGGTTCCTACAAAGCAAGAGTTTGTGAAATTCATACAGACAGCCTGTAAGAAAAAACCTTGACTTCTTACCAATCCCCTTTGAATGTATGCAGAAAATAACCTAAGAACTTCGTTCATGACACCCTTTTCTCTTAAAATTTGATGATTTTGGGGCTTAAGAGCCAAGTTTCGAATAACTCCAAGACATGCTTTAAGGCAAGCGCGGTAGGCTCCACAGTTGAGAAATCGCATTATTTTAGGAAGACCCTAGAAAAAATATTTAATACTGAAATTCATACTTAAAAAATTAAAATATAATTAATTAAATCTAGCTGCCAATCACTAAATCATTTGTTTGAATCAAATATTCTTTTTATCCTAACCTGTAGGTTGTAAATTAACATCCTTTGAACATCTTCTGCTTTTTTATGATTATTCGTAAGATGTCTTATGGCACAAAGAGCTGGTTCTGTTGCTTCAGCGGCATCACGGTCTTCAAATTTTACTCTTTCAATTATGGAAAGAAGTTCTTGCACTCCGTTAGCATCGCAAATGGCACCTTTCAAAACTTCACTAAATACAGTCTGAAACACGTATTAGTTTTTTGAGTCTGATGTGACGAGTTTGCAAGAAAACAATTATTTTACCAAGTTGGAGATAATTCCTGCAGCGCAAACAATAATTGGCTTTTCTGGGTGAGAAAGAAGCTTGACCAACTGGAAAGCCAAGGCACCTAAAAGAAGGTAAACAACATTGGAATTTCTTTACCACTGAATTTTTTTTAATCGTATATGAAAGTACCTGGATCTTGAATGTCTGTAGCTACGTCTGACAAATTTCTCATAGTCCAAATACACTGATAAGTTATCTTGCTATGATTTGAGTTTAGATGTCTGGCTAACGCTTCCATTCCTCCAGCAGCAATTATGGCAGGCTTTATCATTGGGCAAACTGCGAGAACTAAATAAAAACAAGCAAGATATATGTAAAACTCTTTCTTTATTTTTTGCAGTAGGCATTGCAAAGTTAATCATGTAAGTCACATTTTATTAGCGGTTTTGATTTACCTTTAAGAAGCCTGGCAGTCATGAGAATTAAATTCGGGTAATCTTTCTTTTTCATAATGTTGACGAGGAGATTCGGCCCGTCACCCTAATTTTTAAGAAAATTCGAATTATTTAAGTTCATAATTGTCCAAGTCCGAGGCACTCATTCTCACTTGTAAAATAATCATTTTGGTTGGCTGATTTTTAACAGCCAAAATTCTCAAACAATCAGCAATTATGATAAGGAGTTTAGGATCGTCTCTCTTAAGTAAAGCCACCATCAATTGGACACCGTTAGACTCGCGTACAGCATTTTTCGCAACATCTTTCTGAAAAAATACATTTACCACATGTTATTCAGGCCTTTTCCTTTAACACAAAAATAAGGTTTCCAACCTGATCGAAGCAAAGCAACAACGAATGAATGGTGACCAAAGCATTAATCATAATTCTATCGGTTGTGCATGCTAGAAGTCTTGTGATGGGTGGAATTCCTCCAGCAGTTAAAATATTCTGAATAAAAACTATATTTAGTAACCAAATAAAGGCAGAAAAGAACAATAAAATGATACCTGGCAGGCTACCCACTGGTTTCCCCCTTCACGCTGATCTCCAGGTGGTTTGTTATTTGTTATCAAACGAAGAATTTTTGAGGTCAGCTTTGCTTGGCTTAATGCCTGGTTAAAGTCTAATTGTTGCTGCTGCTGTTGTTGAACTGCCTCACCTTCGCCATTATTGTTGTTGTTGTTGTTCGCCATTTCCAAAGCGGCCATAGTATCAGTGGCGCTAACCAACCGCTGAATGATAGCCCCAACAAACGGTAAAGAACTATATTTCAAAAGAAATAACTTTTTAAGATTTTATCTTATATATGCATCAATTTTACCGTACCGCGAGAATGCATTGAAAAAGCTCTCTTTGTTGACACAGCGATCGATAAAAGTTAAATATTCTGTCACAACAACCTACAAGTGAGGATACTCATTATACATCGATTGTCAAAATCAAGGAAAGGTTGCACCACTTGCTCACCTGGTCGTCATCTTGAAGATAATTGATAAATTTTATTATTAGTTCTTCTGGATCTGACGATCCAAAATCTTGGGTTGAGTGACACGAGTTCACTTCTAGTAAAAAGAAATTTTGAAAATGAAGTATAGTTTTCAATACATTATTTTAAGGTTGTCTACCGCTGATGTGTGCAGAGTCCAAGTCGTAAATGGATGTTCCTATAACAGAGGACGGCCCAGTGTAACAATTTGTTTCCCCGTCATCGTCGTGTCCTGTAATCGACGAAGGTTGTGTAGTGGCTGCTGAGATGAAACCAGACTCAGCACCCATGTAGTGATTCTGCTGCCACATTATTGCTTGCTCCTTTGAACTAAGCGTAGAAATGAAAAGTTTCATTTGCAATAAATACAAAATTTAAAACTATGCAAATTCAATATCAATAACGTCAAAAATCACCTGATTTGTCCAGGCGGGTGTGACTGGCCAGGCTGATGGGTAGGAAAATGCCCAAAACTTGATTCTGATAAAAAAGGTACAGATAAATTTAAGCTGTCGAGACTTGGATGGGTGAAAGATCTGATGGCTTACCTGGTGGCTGATACACCATTTCCTGTTGAATGGACCCCATTTGTTGGTCCATTTCGAATCCATCGTCAGGAAAATTCATGACGTCAGACCTGAAATCTGATGGAAGCTCTATTTTAAATAAATGCTTCAAATCTCCTCCAACATCCCACTTTGACTACAATAAAACAGTTGTAAAATCTTGCTCCTCTGCGTAAAGAAGCTTTTGAAGTTTGCCGCTGAAGCAACTTCTCACTTATTTTGTCTCAACAAAATTCGATCAGAAGAAATAATTAGGGTTCTGTTTATAACATAAACAAAAATTGTCCACAAGACTAAGTATCCAAAACAATCTTTTTCAGCATCAATCTTGCTTGTTTGAGGATAAAAAAGGAATAAATGAATGAATCTTTTCTTTATCAGTTATGATTTGAAGATAAGGCTTCTGGCTATCTTTAAGTATTTTCTGAACAAATTGTGTTTGAAAGTAAGGTTACAGTGACCTGGTGGCCATGGGATTTAAATTTGCAGGTCGTTGATTGAATTTTGCTGCCAAAATATTTCAGAATTTTCAAAGCAGGGATCTAATCAATCGAAAGTCTAATGTGATTTTCGTTTGCAAAATGCTGAAATGGTAAAGAAAAAGTTTGAAAAAAATGTAAATATCGTATTGCTTCATGCCTGAAGATGATTGATAAGTTGTGTTGCGGCAAACTATAAACAAGTTGGAAAATTAAGTCAGAAATGAAAAGAACAAACAAAAGTGTGGACTTTAAGTGGAGTTGATCTGAATTTCAATGCAAAGCAATTTTTACTTACCTTTAGTTTGGGGTCAGGTTGATATTGAATGAGGCAGATCAACTCACAATTGAAACTTTAGTAAACAAAACTCTTTAGTTCCTTCTCCTTTGGTTTAAGGTGAAGCTTTTGGTTCCAGTTGAATTTGAATTTTCTTTCCAGCATCTACGACTGAGTTTGAGATCGAGGGCCGTCCGTCCCACTTCCCAGCAATCGTCTTTTCTTCTTCAGCTGTGCATCCACCGCGACCAGGGGGCACCGAAACTACTGCAGCCTGCCGCAAGCTTTTAACCGTATATACGCAGGCAGGCTCACCTTATACGCTCTAGCTGCTGCTGCGCCGGCCGCGTCAAGATTTGTCCATTTCACTCGCTCAAGAAAATTATTGCGAGGAGCAACAACATTTTAAACACAGATATGTATAACATAACCTGGTGAAAATTATATACCAGTGGTTGTTTTTTCTTTTACCATTTTTTTCACACTTCTCTGCGAGTATCTAAATTTACCTTGGAAAAGAATTACCTGGGTTTCCCATTTGTTGACGTCAATTTTTTAAAAGGATTTCCAATTTTCCACCCTTTGATCAATATTATTCTCTATGGAGGTCCTACCCGCCGTAAGTTCCAGGGATCCATAAGTGTAACTAGATAAAACAATTTTAAAAATTGACCCATAAACAAAACAGCGAGAGTTGCCACTGGTACTGGTTGATCCACGGTGGGTATGAGAATTAAACTTGTTTCAAAATGAGTCTAACAGGAGTGTAAAAAAGCTATTTTCCAAAAGGTCCTATACTTATATGTAGACTCGAGCTTTAGCCTGCAGTCAGAAAGGAAAGGACTTGAGAAGGAGTAAGATTTTAGGATCACTGCAGTAGTTATTGTTGGTGGTTTTGTGCTCATTGACCTTACCTTGATGGGTACTTTGAGGATCTCATCTTCTTTTTAGAATATAAAGAGAAAGATCAGAGAGTTGGTGCAAGAATAGCCAGTTTCGTTATGAATGTACGTATGTATTTTATATTGTTAAAAAATAGACCAACTTTGTCAAACAGAAACCGGATACATAATTTAAATAGGAAAATACTCCAAGAAAAGTAATGTCTATAAGAAAGAGAGAAGACAAGAGATTTGACAAAAACAGCCCAATGTTAATGCCAAAAAAGAGGTTTTGAAGATCATAAGCGCATTCAAGATTTCTAAGCATAGACTGAACAAGTCACAACAGTCTTACTTGTCAATAAAGGGTTTAAGTCTTGCTTTGACAAAAAAGTAGTTTTGAAGTGGTTGATTTGTGTAAAGTATACTTATACTTGAAAAATATATATTGACTTGCAGGTCTTAATTTGTGACTGTTCAAAATAGATTTTTGGTCATACTTTTGATTCTCATATACTAAAAATCAAACTTGCTAAAATTTCTTTTTCAATTTTGAGATGATGTCTGCGATTTTCAATGCTGGCCCTAGCTTTAGATTCATCCACTTCATCATGGCTTCGACCGTGAGCAAGAGTAGTGCGTTTCCATCAATCAAATGCGAACGGAAGAGATCCGAATAAGGTACTAGAGTTGGGTCGAGTAGGCTGACTTGTCTAAAATTGTTGAATTAGGATGTAAAACATACCAACAATAGATGCTCAACATTTTCTGCGGCCCAAGTTGGGATACCTTACCTCACAACATCCTCAATCGACCAATTTATGGGGTCACTACTAAAGTTGTTACTTTCAGGGCTCTCTGGTGATTCAGCATATGGTACGAGTATAGGAGGTAGAAGAGGCGGAGACCTGTCCCCACTTGAGCTTGAACTGGAACTTGATTCAGAGCTACAGTTATTGTCCTGAGAAGAATCATTGATTTCAAGTTCAGGCCTTATATCATCTCTATAAAATGTTTGAGGTAATAGCACAGGCGGTTGGTCATTTATGGACATCAGCCGTTGACGTTTTGCCTCTTCCTAAAGAGAAAAGTCAAATTATCAGATTTCAACAATTCAGTTTTACAAGAAAGAAACTTAGTTAGCTTTAACTACTGGAACTTTGTAACGTTTCGATCCAAGGTATTAATTAATCTGAACAAAGATTTGATTTTCTCGAAAAAAGAGTAGTTTTTTCATAATGATAGAAAAGAGGAAAATGCGAGAGAGAGTTCAAAGATAAAAAACGCTTAAACTGTCCAAATCTGGGATATCTGGATGTTTCATCGCTTTTGTTTAGTTGATCACTTAATAAAACTCTCTTGTGACACGCACCTGTTCTTGATATATTTTGTGAGCATTGTGGTAAATAGGGATCTTCTTGGGTGGGCTAGTGTTACTCACACGCGCTGGAGGGCTGAAAGATCGATGCTGTCGTTTCAGTTTTTTGTTAACCTTGCTTTTGTGAAGACTTCTCGTGGAGTTTGACGAGTAATTTTCCTCAACATGGCTTTCACTCGTTTCAACTCTGTTGGCCCCTGTAAAGATTTTTGAAAAAGGAAAAATTTATCCATCTAATGATTCAAAAACATTTTTGATGTAAAAAGTCTTACCAAAACTTGAAAGACGTTTATCGTATTTGATAACAACCGTATTGCTCAACGAATCTTTGCTCAGAGGAGGAGAAAGGCCTGCAGCAGCTGCTGAAAATGTTAACTTGAGGGTCGATGTTTTAGTAGATGATTGAGGTTTAGTGTCAATGGTGTTGCTTATTTTATCTGAGGCTGGTGAAGTTGCTGCACTCACAATGCTCTCAGGGGTCTCGGGTGCATCCCCTGATATATCTGCTTGCTTTTCCAAAAACTGAACACATTTAATGTCCTTAAAGAATTTGTCAATAAAGTTCCAAACTTCTGCTTCAGTTTTTATATTTGGTATCCGGACAGTCTGAAAATATTAATATTGGAAAGTACCAGAATTCTCAATTGGAAGGACCTCTTACAAAAATACCACACAAAAACGACATACCTGAAACTTTCCATCTATTGTCGAGGTTATAACTATTCTACCATCTCCAGGTTGAAGAAATCCAAAGACCTTGAAAGTAAAAAAAGTTTTAAGATAAGCATTTATTCATTCAACCTTTCATTCTTAAATCTTTAGATATCCTACAATAATGGCTGAAAACTATTTTAACTACTTGGTGGTAATATCTCTAGATGATAAAAAAACTAGTCACCTTTTTTTGGTTTTCAGTCGAGTCAATCATTTTTTGCAAGCATTCACGCAAAACTTGGTGCATTTTACCGGGTCCAAATTGGGGAGGAAATTCGATAAGCTTTGATTTTTTAAAGAATGGACCGACATTCTCGTTTATCTTCTGCTTGTTTACACGGATCGAAAATCTGGCAAAGAGAAAAAAAAAATGGTAAAGCGCTGGTATTGAAATTACTCTTGAACAAATTCAAACACCTATTTGTGAGTAAATTCTCACTTGATGCAAAAAACTTAATAAATAGATCTATTTAACCTGAAGCTCGGAGAACCATCTTCACCAGGCAAATTGGACTTTTTGTTAACTAATTTCAAGTTTGCGTTATGATGACTGTTGGTTGTTGCTCCGTTAGGTGAATTGTACAAGCTCGTATTGTTAGACGCAGATACATCAGAGGAAACCGATGAACTCGCTTTCACTCGTCCATGAATCGGCTGTAATGAATAATTCAGTCATACCCTTGCTTAAAAACATGATTTGGATGATTTTTAGACCAAACAATTGCTTTTGTGGCTTAAAGTAATATTCTATTGTTGGGCGAATGCGACAGAATCGAACCTTTTTTTGTCCAGGAGGTTGAAGTGGGTGACCCGAAGCATGACACCAGCCAACAGGAAAGATATCTCGGTCATCATATCTGCACCAATAATCAAATGCACCTCGCCATCCGTCAAAAGTAACATAAATGTTGTCGTCTGTGAATTGATATTTTTAATTGAATTTTTAATTTCTAAGCTCATACATAAACTGATATTTTTTATGAGCTTTGAAAGGCTGTAGAGATAGATAGATAGCTTTTATTAGAAACTCATTATGCTGAACTTACAATCACAATGTGAATAAAAACAAGAGTACTTACCTTTGACTTCTCCTACAGATGCACAGCATATGAAGTGAGGATTTTTTCTATCAACAGCCTCCAATTTCATACCCTCTACAAAAAAGTTTTCAGCTGGTGAAGGAGGCTCTGGTTTGAAGCATTCAGGACCCGCATAGCTTTTAAAATTTAGCTGAATTGAATTCACATGTAAAGTTGAGTGAACAAATCACCATACTTAGCATCCTTCAGTACTTTGAGAAGAAACTTCGGCCATGCGGTCGGATTGAGGGTGAAACCAACCGGTGGTTGAACCAGTTCTCCAAGTTTTTCACATGTTCCAATTTCGTTTAACTCACCAGAGTCTACCATTTTCCAAAAATCGTTTTTTGAATCAGATCCGTCGAGACGCAAACGGATCCTAGGCCCAGAGCTTCCGATGACAGTCGCAACACATATTGACTCAGACCTTGGATCTAAGGCTTCTAGTTTATCATCAACCTTAAAGAGTAGTTCTCACGAGTTAAATTAAAATAATCCATTTCTTCAAAAAATGAGACAAAAAGTAACCTTGAATTCGTTGACTGGAGGAATTACACTCTGTCGGAAACACTTTGCTGGGGCTGGCCTGCTACAAGTTTCGATTAAATATTGAGACCATGCAAATGATTCAGGATCATGGTCAGCTGGTGCATTGGTTACATTAGCTTCTGTCGCTGATGATTCTGAAATCAATTCAAGCATTTAGTAATCAGGCTAAGCCGTGCGTCATAATCTTCTCTATTGTTTGTCAACAATATCATTGGTATTAATGCCAGGCCACAATGGGTACCTTTATTTCCATTGGTAATGGTTTTTATATCTTCGTTTACTTTTTCTCTTGACTTAGCGAAGCACAATTCAGAACAGAAAGCCTCTTTGCGATCCTTCAATTTGAATGATAACATTAAAATTCATATAGTTTGTGATCAAGTTGAAGCGAGAATTTACCTCAAAAGGAGCAACGATTCGCAAAGGTTTTTGGCTGTTGCACTGCGGGCATACTGATCCTATAATATGCATGCTGGAGTTCATAGTTTTGTTTTACGATTGGCACTTCAAATCGGATCGACACATTCTTAATTTCTGTCTTCAGACCCATCCAGGAATCTGTTTTAGCTTGGGGGACAACTAAGCTGGTGCACTATTTGTACTCATTTAAACTACCTTTTTAATGTCTTTTATCGATTCTTTAGGAGTAGACAAGCATTGAAATATTTCCCCGAATATCAAAATGGCCACTTTAAGACTCAGAACAGCCAAGATAGTGTCACCATTATGAAAGTAAAAGCGAATTAAATATAAACGTAGCGGATCAAAATAAAAATATTTTTAATATACAAACGCAGTTTGTTTATCTGTTTGGATAATGGGAGAGAGTTTGAAAAAGGGCGGGAAGGACAACAATCCGTCGGCTTTTGCCATAACTGACTCCCAAGAGAATACCATATCCCCTTTCCTGCTAAAGATTGACCCTTTCTGGGATTATGTGGACCACAGTACACTCCACGGGTTGTTTAACATTTAATATGTAGATCGTTCTTTCAGAGCCGTCTCTTTTGTACATTACAAAGGTGGATGTTACAGAGAGCTATAGGTGGCATATGTTGGATATAGAGGGTAAATCAAATTATCTCTTGCAACACCCCGGCCCAAAGTGCCTAGGGGTCCCCAAGGATCTAAGGGGTCCTCCATCCAAAAAGTGGGTCTAGGTGGGCGAGCTCCACCCCTATATCTTGAAGGGAGAGTCTCAGCAGTCTATACACCTCAGCGGTGGCCTAACATGTACAATCACTTCCTCTGAGGCCATAGAGGCCGTGGCCGTCATTTCCAATACAAAACAACATCATCGATCGACCATGTCCCCGTTTTGTGATATGCGTGTGTTCTTCAGCTATACGTACCCACTTTTTTTTTTTTTCTATCCATCACCGTCTCCGTCCCCTCTTCACATGCGGGGGCGGAGATGAAGGTGTGGCAGCTTGTCGCCGCCTTCGCCCAGTGATAAAGGGTGGGATTCGGCCCTTAGGAGCGCTGGTACAATTGCCCGGGCTGGAGCCTTTTTGTGGGGGAGACCCCTGTGTATGAATGGTGTCACTGATCTGTTGGTCGGCTGCAGCCCATATGACTTATTCTAATATTGAAGTCAGGGCCCTACCATGGAATGTCGTTCACCTGCCCAGACGGAGGTAGGGACCGTCCCATGCGTATTTGTACCGATGCAGTTCAGTGCGGGAGTCAAGGAGATGCGACCCTATTATTGAAGCATCTATGGGAGTTATTCTCCCATGTCATATGCTCTGGTGGGATGGGGTTGGGTGCGGGAGGTTAGCGCGTGTTCTGTCA
>Ga0194133_10007408_pt1 | contig 13176 bp, 9 predicted proteins | sample TA2KigOf40mmetaG_FD_155448 | JGI IMG/M metagenome (GOLD analysis project Ga0194133, IMG submission 155448) | Freshwater microbial communities from Lake Tanganyika, Tanzania - TA2015055 Kigoma Offshore 40m | ecosystem: Environmental > Aquatic > Freshwater > Lake | place: Tanzania: Lake Tanganyika...
TAACCTAACCTAACCTAACCTATCCTAACCTAACCTAACCTAACCTAACCTAACCCTACCTAACCCAACCTAACCTAATAGGCAAAATGACAGTAGTTGAATCAACATAGGCAAAATGATAGTAAGCAAATTGTCATAGTAGGCAAATCGCCGTAGGGCAAAATGAAAGTAGTCAAAATGGCAGTAGTCAAATTGACATTTTCCCAATTAAAATTTGTAAAGGGCCCAGACTTTATAAGTAAAAAGCTGGATTTACACATCAAACTGAGAAACATAATTGTAATAATCAGATAAGACTAAACGAGTAAAAAGTTGGATTTACATTCTAAAATTCAAATTCAAAAATGAGAAACAGAGCTATTAAATATGCAAATAAGTAGAATGATTCATTGCATTCTATCTAAATCTATCATAACAAGTTTCTCTTACCTTTTCATTTAATTGTTTGATATGTAAAGAGATGGGGATAAACTTTGGTTTTGCAACATTCCAAATGGTCTCTTTCATTAATATTCCCACCCTGATAGATTGCAGATTTTGGATTGTCAAATGTCTATGATGGAAAGAATTTGTTAACAACCTTTTGTGGCAGTCCACTCTATGCTTCACCAGAAATAGTCCGAGGAAGCCCATATGCTGGACCAGAGGTCGATTGTTGGTAAATTCAATAACTTTTTTGGCCTTTAAACTACATGAACATCCAAAACTTTCTTTCAGGTCACTTGGTGTTCTGCTCTACACATTAGTCTATGGTGCCATGCCATTTGATGGATCCAATTTTAAGAGGCTTGTCAAACAAATCACAACTGGAGACTATTATGAGCCAAAGAAACCATCAGGTAGATTCAAGATACTTTGGCCATGGAAATTTACAATTTAAATGTTTACTTTTGTGTCAATTATAGCTGCTTCCAGCTTGATTCGCACCATGTTGACAGTGAGATCAGATAAAAGAGCCAACATTGGAGATATCTGTTCTCATTGGTAAAATTATATCACTTACATTTCAATGAAAGTTTGTTTTTATAAAATATTGTTTCAAAACTTTAAGGTGGGTAAATGAAGGTTATGGTGAAACTTGCCTAGAAGAGGCAGAATATCTTGCAAGTCTCACTCCAGGTAAAAAAGACAAAGAGACAATAAAACAACTCAACTTATCTATTATATTTTGGTGATGTTAGTTCGCCTGGACCTTTTATTGTCTCTGGCACCTGGAAACAATGATTCTAAAGAGCCAATTGATCCAAGACAAACTGTGGCTATTCTGGTAGGATTTTAAAAAAAAGTGAAAACTTCCTTGAATGAGGTTTTGAAACTCTTAATTTATCAGGATGGGATCCAGTTACCAAATCAAACAGCTGAACCTGCAATGATGATAGTTGAGCTACCTTTGGGAGCTGAGGTCACATGTTCATCAACAGACAGTAGAGTAAGCATTTCAGAGCCTCCAGATATTGATGAAAGTTCACAAGTGAAAAGGAGAGAAAAGGTTGGAATTCAAACTTCAATAAAATAAATGCACTTCTTTATAGCCTCTAATAAATGTTTAGGAAAAAGTCAAACGAAAGCTTGCTGAAACTCCCAGCATGTTGGATTCTGACCTGGTTTTGAAGAAGCGTGAAAGTGATGGGACAGGGGCTGCAATATTTAAGCAAACTGACGAAGGAGCAGTAATGGAAGAGTTACAGGGTCAAAGAAGAGCTACAAGTCAATCACCTGTAACAGGTAAAAATAGGAAACAAACATATCAATGAGAATAAGTTCAGCAAGTTATCTATAATTACAAAATTAGTTTCAGGTGGAAAGTCTTCAAGACCAAGAAAAAGAAAGGAAGATAATAATGATAAACTAAATCAAGTTCAAGTTGAGGACTTTGGTGCATCAGCATTGCCTGGGTTATCACAAATTTCACCTGATTTGCCGAAAAAGCCTCCCCCAAAGCCTAAAATCAAAGAGTTAGATCAACTACAGGAAACACAGACAGAGATGAAAAGAAAAAATTCTCGACGTGAGAGGAATGTCAAGACACCTGATCCCCAGCATTATTCTTCCAGCCTGGAAAGTTCCAGGCCTTTGACTCCCAGGGCTCATCCAAATGAACGGCCTATGACTCCAAGGCAAGCAAGGGCACCCAGTCCAGAAGAACGTCCGTTAGTGGTTCCTCTACCTCCTCCAAGAGTAGATCCTATTGCTGCTCCACCCCCAAGGCCACCCCCAAGGTCAGAAAGTCCAGCAGCTCCACCTCTTCCACCGAGGCCAAGGTTTGATCATGAGGATCTTTCTGCCCAAAACATTGTAATTCCCCTACCTCCGTCTGTATTGGTGAGGGAATTTCCAGAACCTCCTGATCTGACAATAGAAGAGAGACAGAGCTCTAAACTCCTTTGTGATCCCGTGATACCTCCATTGAAGGAAAGCAATCCCGAACTTCCTGCAAAAGAGAATGTTTCTGTGATAAGCCAGTCAGGTTTTCAACTGGAGCCACCGCCACCATTGCCTGAGAAAAAGAAAGCTCGAACCCCTCAACTAGCAGATCAAAACAATGACACCCCAAAAAAAGTCAATGATTCATCAGCTGTTGCCCAATTGCTTCCAGAGGATGAGATCAAGGAGCATCCTCCTATCAAAGCTACTCTCTTTGCCATCCAAACAGCCAAAATTGAATCAATACAAGTTCCAAGTCAGAATCTGACAGATTTCTCAGAGGATATGCCCCTCTCAGTTCCACAGTTGGTGGGTAAAGTGACAGTTGAAAGCCATCATGAGCCAAGAGAGGTAGTTGTAACTCAGGCTCTAACCTCATTCAATGCACTTGCCCAAAACATTGAGCCAAAAACTTTGGAGGCTAGAGCTCAAGAAGAAAACCATAAAGATGATCAAGAACAACCCTGTTTAGAAGCCAAGGTTGAAAAATTATCCTGTGGCTTGAGTTTGAAGATACCCCCAACAAGTTTGAGCGAACAGATCCAAACAGAGCTGCCAGACGAGGTGTTAGCCACACATCAGACTCCACATTTGGAATCCTCTCCCACAAGAGATGATTCCTTGAGCAATAGATCACTCATTAATTCCATCCCAAAACCTTTCAAGACTGAAGCAACAACAGACAGTAACAGCTCTTCTGAACATATTATAACCAAAGGACAACAACATTCAGAATCAGCAAGGTCTTGTAGCTCTCTTTCATCATCAGAATCGAATCAGTCCTTGTCTAGGAAACCCTCCTTTCAGACCCAACAGTCCTACAATGATGACCTTTCCCCACTCTCACCAAGTTCAACCTCTCTGACCAGACCAGAAAAACGTGACTCCAAAGTGATCAAAGCAGCCCAATACTGGAACAATTACATTGGCGAGGTTCTGGTGAAGAACAAGCCTCCAGAAAATCCAAAAAGTCTAGAAAAACCCAAAAAAATTGTTAGTGCTGGAGTTGGGCAAAAAGGTTACAATGACCTTAAAAATACATTTGAACAAGGTGGCAACTTGCAAAGGAGAAATTCTAAAAAGATGACTCTCGATTCGTGCCTTCCAGGCCTAAGAGTCACTGATGCAAAAAGTGCATTTGAAAGAAAAAATCAGCCTCCCACGCCAGTAATTTATAGGAAAAATAATGTCACAGAAGGAGTCAAAGAGAAACCCAAATGGGTTCGTCCAACAAAATCAGAAAACGAGCCTGAATTCCCATTCTTAAATAAACCATCATCAGATCTGAAATCAAGGGTCAAGGCAAAGATTTCATCAGACAATGAAAATGAAACAGAAAACAAGTCATTTGCCGTCAATGGGATACAAAAACCTACTTTTGAGCCAAATGAAAAACTATCAAATGGAATAACATGTTCTGAGGGTCAAAAGCAATCTGGGATAGATTCAGTTCAAAAGGAGCATCCTAGAAAAAGTCCAGAGAAGAAGACTGAGCAGACTATTTCAAAGCAGGTTCAAACAAGCTCTTTATCTACAGAAGAACCCTCCAAAATTTCCAATCCAAACCTGACACCAGGAAATGAGGAAACAAAAAGTTTTTCTCAGCAATTAACCTCAGAAAAAAGTTTGCTGGCTAAAATTCCAGCAGATCCCAAACCAGCCCCTTTGGCTCTGGACATCAGCAAAGACAGTGCTAGGGTGAGGCCAAGTGAGGAAAACAAAAAGATGACTACACCAATACTAATCAAGGAGCCCCATACATTTGTGGCAAAGCCTGTCCAGAAAGAAGAAACTGTGAAAAAGCTCAAATCAGGCGTTGTGGTGATTGTTAACAACAAAATAAGGTCCCACCCAGTGGTTGTGACTGCCAATAAGCCGGTTGTTTCAGTTCTGGCAGAAAGTGATTCGCCTCCTCCCATGGGACCTTTGGTTCAAACCATAATGGAGTCAACTCCACCCAAAGCTGCCACACCTGAATCCATCTCTGAGACAGCAGCAAACAGTTCAAAACTTGAAGCTAGTCCTACCATTTTGATAGAGAAGGACATTCCCATTGAAATTCTACCTACACCTTCAAGAAAGCCTTTGGTCCATGTGGATGAGACAGCAATCATTGCAAATGTAGTGAAGCTTCCCATTTCAGAACTGACCCCAACACCCACTGAGCCATTAAACTCTATTGAAGCTGCCAAGCAGTCTCTGCGTAAAGTTCCACTTGCTTCCACCACATTTCACGGGTCCCGTGGGTCACCTCCAGATGAAGAGAGAATGGCTGATGCACACCAGGCTCCAATGTCTCCTACACACCTCAACTCTCAGCAAACACAGCCAGTGCCCCAGAATCCCACAAATGGGGAAAGGCTTATCCCAATAAAAATTGAGCAGGATATACAACGGACAGAGCCTTTGAGGCCTCGTGAGCACTATATACCCATTGTGGTAGAAGGTAAGGGTCCTATCCTCAGGTCAATGGATTCGTCTGCCTCGGCTACACCCTCTGACCTGTTTGACGGAGAGCGGCTTGACTACTTTTCTTCTGACAGTCTCTCACGAAGGCGATGGGGCAGCCGGAAAAAGCGTCTCAGCTCCAACTATAGTGACTCAGCAAGCGTGTCAACAGCTGATGAGGAAGGAAAAGAGTCAGCCTTTCCTGGTCTTCAGAAGTACACGTCAATTGGCAAGCATGGCATGGAGGAGGCTCCCCTCTTTAGGCTTCGGAAGACCCGTCCTCCCTTTGCCTTGCAGAGAGAGGAGAGTTGCTCATCAGGGGAAGAAGACATTTTTAATGATGATGGATTCAGAGAAATGACTGCGGAGAACTTATTTTCCACATTGCTGACAAGAGTGAAGTCTTTGACGAGGAGGATTAATGACGAACACGATGACCCGTTGCTTTCCAGTGCCCTCAGGTGGCAACAGAACAAACGGATCATCAATCACCCACTCAATCCTGGAGGAACACATGCTAGGCTCGAGAGGAGTGCCTTGCGCAACTCCCTCAAGAGAACTGGTCCCCCATCCTCGGGAGCATCCACTGCACCATCTCTTTCAAGGCAGTCCTCCACAGATGCCTCTAGGCTACCTTCCTACACTAGGTCAGAAGATGGGCGGCCTGGAACAGAAGACCTGGGTCCTCACTACAGAGGTAGGGCACCTGAAGCAGGGAGGGGAACCTGGGCCTTGGCAGCGGGTGGCAGTGGAGACATTGAAAAGGCATTGCCGGACACATACAGTGATGCACAGATTTCTGTCACTAGTAAACAGAGACTTCGTCCCGGCTACCTTCCTCCACCTCATTTTAACAGCTCCCCCACTTTCCTGTCAAATAATGACTCCTTTCAGACTAACAGCTTTCACAATCGAACTTCTACTAATCATGGCAAAGGCATTGACACTTCTGTGGCTGCAGGAAGGGATGGGGGTGGAGAAGGCTCAGAGGTGAGCAGGGATGCAGCAGAGTTTGGTCAGCGTGTCACTTGTCAGTCTGAAAGCATTTTGCCCCCCCAGTCCTCCAGCTATGGAGGGCTAGAGCCTCACAGACAACAGACGCCCAACTTTCGAGATCCCAGTGACCCGATGCCTCTCACCTCTTTGAAACAGGCCAACACATTGCGAGACAGCAGCATTTATGATCCTGTCAGAGGTGCCCTTGGCCCCAAGCAGGCAGCGTCATGTGAGGAGCCTCCATCTCTTCCTAGCTCAGCACCTCCATTGGCCGAAGGTCAGTTTCTCTCTCGAGCACTAACACTTAAAAAGCCCTCTGATATTTCTTCTTTTCCACTTCCCTCCCCTCAAATCTCCTCAGACCTTGCTCCCAGTACCCAAGGCTCTGTCAGGGGTGATCCCTCCCCGCAACCTTTGTCTCCCTTGCCCACTTTGCTGCCGACAGCTGCCTCAGGTCTCCCCTGGGCCCGGTTACCTGCTGCGCCATCAGGCCTGCTGCCGCCAGAAGTGTCATTGAAAAGTCGCAGAACCATCTTGCCTTATTGTGGTGCCAAGAGTGACGGGCTTCTTAACAAGCATGCTTTTATTTCTTGCCATATCATTGCTGCAGCTGAGCGAAAGAAGCGAGAGTCTTACAGTCGCTCCTCAACAGCTGAGCTCCCACTTGAAAAGGTGACTTGACCCAACTTCAATCTTAATTCTATCCATTAAGATGTGGCTAGACAGACAATGTAATCAACCTCTCACATTGAAAAGTAAAACCCATCTTCCTGTTATTTCTTTTGACTTTTTCCTTCTTCATTCCATCCATACTTTGCTTTGGACATATTGCTTGAATTCCAGTATTCAGATCTTAGAATTTGTTATATGGTCTTGCTGATATTGTTTTTATATCTCTTTCTTAACTCTTGCGCATTCTAATTGTAAGTTCTTTTTACAATTGATTGCTTTTTAAGAGCGCGGAGTGAATGTCATGTTGACAGTTGACAGAATGAATATTTGATTAGTGGTCATCTTTCTCATTAATGGAGTTGGGGGTCTTTTTCTGGGACGGAGATTCAAATCCGGACCACCAGGATGACGCAATGACCCTTACTCCATTGCGTCCCCTTAAGTCATTCGATATAAACCAATGACATAAGAAAAGAAATCCTTCAATTCCCTTCTTTCATATATAGGTGCTGGAACATCCCACACCTCCTCCCACCAATCTTTAAGCAATTCAAAACGACCCCTGGACAATCGAAAGTTATCTTATGAGCTGAGATCCAACGAACTAGACATTATCAATAAACTGAGAAGAGAGGCTGCTGAAAGATCCAATGAACTCATGGGAGAAGTATTTGACAGAGAGATTGATATGATGGACGATTTGGGTGAGAGGATGATGAAAAAACGATCTGGTTATCTGTCAAGGTAATTCAAAAAGATCTGAAATATTGTCAGTTCTTAAATAGTTTGTTTTACTTTAGATTAGATGAAGATGACTCCTTCTTGTCGCCATCAAGGCAATTAACAAGGTTTTCAGTATTTCAAATTTTAGACTGAAGAGGGGTTTCTTTTAGCCCTTTATTATTTTGCATTTTAAGAAAAAGCATTCATTATATAACTAAATGCAAGGGGTAATATGAGAAATTGCCCCATCCAAAATCACCCAATGAGAAATAGCCTAACCCCAATTCACCCAATCAAAAATTGCCGACCAGTAAATAAAATGACAAAATCGCCCACCAGTACATAAGATGACCAAATCACCCATCATAATGTAAAATCACCAAATCGCCCAGCAGTACATAAGGTATGACCAAATTGCCAACTTACAATAAAAGCCCATAAATGAGGGGGAAACATGCCCCACAGGGTTAGAAAGAGGGAAACATACTTTGGGGGGGGGGTTGGGTCAGGTTAGGTTAGGTTAGCAATAAATGTCCATTTGGTTAAAAGGGGGTGGAGGGGCTGGTTGAAATACATGGTAAACAGGGTTAACATGGCCCAGAGGGTTAGAAAGCGGAATACATGCTTTGGGAGGTTGGTTGGGTCAGGTTAGTTAGTAATGAATGCCCTTTTTGTAAAAAGACCTCTATTGACCCCTAAGGCCGCCATTGACATTCATAAACCCTGTTGATCTCATTGGCACTTGTTGAGTTGTTTAACTTGAAAATTGTGGGAGCTATCATAGACGTAAGGTGGTCGTAAATTTTTTTTCAAAAACAATATGGTGGGGGAATTGGTCATCTTATGTACTAGTGGGCAATTAAGTAATTGGGTAATTTCTTCATTGGGCAGTTTGATGGTAAAGCAATTTCTCACTGGGCGATTTCTAATGGAGTGAGTCATATGGAGTGGTTTCTTCACTGATTTTGGCAAAGATTTGAGGTTAATCTAGACATTGACTCTGGAAAAGGGGCCCCAAATACAAACTCTGAAAATGCCTTGGCTAATAATCAATATTAAATTTTTACTAAAAATGTGTAAAACAGCTTTGCTCAAATTTAGGCGGAGCATCTCCAGAGATCTTTTTGGTGGAAACAATCCCAATGGAAATGACTTTGAAAGACCCTCATCCTTTCTCTCTGGAGGTTCATCCACATCAACATCACGTCCAGTGACCAGAAGGAGCATTTCTCGAGAACTGTTTGAATACTTGCCCGTGAGTAGTTCAAGCATTACCGGTGGAAGAATCACGCCAACCTTGAATTTGGGAGGATCTGCAGTGAGACGACCCTTGACCACAGACTATACAAGAAGTTCGAGAGAACGAAGCTTGGGACGAGACAATGATTTAGATAAGCCATCTTTAGACAGGAACAGAACAGTATCAAATAGAAGGTAACATTTGCATCAAACTATTAAGACGAGCGGGAAACCCAATAGTGACTTTCCCAATCAAGAAAAGAATCAACACCGAACTGTTTATTGGTGTGAAACAAAAGCTTTATATGCACAAGGGACGGATCAAGGAATGATCGGACCTCTTAGAGAGAGGTGAACAGAAATTGGCTCAGATGCCAAAATAGGTGTGAATGAAAACCAATAACTGCAGCCTGTTTGAAATGACTCTTGAAAATATTCTAATTTGTTATTTTATAATCAATAGAGCACTTTTGAAAAACAAATGTCAATTTCCCACTCTCTAACCCGCAGGGCTACTAAAGGGGGAACATGCTTTGGGGGGTGGGTTGATTGGGTCAGGTTAGGTTAGGTTAGGTTAGGTTATAGATAAGGTTAGGATAGGTTAGGTTAGGTTAGGTTATAGATAAGGTTAGGATAGGTTACGTTAGGTTAAGTTAGGTTAAGTTAGGATAGGTTAGCAATAAATGCCCCTTTAGTTAAAGGCTGATTATGGGCAAACAGACATTAGGCAAAATGGCTGTAGGCAAATTGACTATTAGGCGACCTGACATAGTAGGCAAATTGACTATTAGGCGACCTGACATAGTAGGCAAATTGACTATTAGGCGACCTGACATAGTAGGCGAAACGATATTAGGCAAACCATCATAGCCAAAACGTACTTTATATGAAAGATCATTAGACGAATCAACATGGTATCACAGGCTTAACACATTTCTATTTTTTTAGGTCAGAATCTCTCACAAGAGGCCATTCTGGAGCCCTCTCACCCACTCCTCAAATTTCGAGGCCGAGTTTAGCATCACAAGGAAGGTAAGTGTTAATTGTTTGTTATTAACAAATATTTGTAGATAAAAAGTACATTTTTGCATCAGATCCTTGACCCAAAATGAGTTCCTTCGTTCATCTCCCCGTACTACGACAACAAGTGGTCGTTTGTCAGCTGGAATTGAGGATGAGTTTTCTAGGATAAGATCCAGTGTGGGATTGAATGATAGAGGAAGGTCAGATTGGAGGAGAGTTTCTGTACCAGAAAGAGGAAAAGATTATTCTAGCATACAATCAAAATACAAAAGGTAAGTTTTGGAAATCTTATGTTTCACATAAAGTTTGGCATACTCTCCAACTTTCTCAAAATGCTCAAGATCTTTCAAACTTTCTTTTTCTATCTGAATAACGTATTTCTTTCAGGGATCCTCTTAAAAAATCATATGAATAGTCTTCTCTATTTACAAGCTTAATTTGTCAAAAAGGTTTGCCTTATATTGTTTCTCTTTTTTTTAATGATGATTTTGGATAGACACAAGGACAGCTCTAATCCAAAAAATTTTATGTTGAAGTAATTTTTTCATAAAAAAATATGGAATTTTATGTCAAACAGTAAATTGGATGTTCTTACCCGACCAAAAAAGTGGTACCCTGTATCACACGGTTATGAGGCACCCTGGAATAAATGTGGTGTTTTTGAGAAAAAGAGTGCCTTGTGGTATAATTAATTGGTGTGTTTTTTGTCCAAAAAATGAATCGTATAGAGTTCAATATTTTATTGGTATTTTTTAAAAAAAAACCGAGACACGTCTTTGTGGGTGGACAGCAAACACGTCATCTTTTAAGAAGACCCTTGTTTTGTTGTAACCCCATGCAGCAATCTTTCCCTGCAAAGGCTGACCCTAGTAAGGATAGGACAAAAAAGTTAAAGTCAAAGGAACAGTCAAGAAGTGAAGTTCTTTTCAAATTTGGTCAAAAATGTCCCTCAATCAAGTCACGATTTGTTTTTAATACATAATTCCTCTGTCAGATGGCGCCACTCAAAAAAGATAAATTCTAATTACAGCGGTGCCAACCAAAACAATAATTGAAGTATGTAAAATTTTCCTATCATATTTCATGATACCATGTCATTTTGCCTACCACGTAGAATTGCCTACGCTGTTTTGCCTATGACGATTCGCCTACAAGACGTTTTGCCTACTGTTGCTCCACCTTCATCAATTTGCCTACTAACCTAACCTGATCCTGCGGGGCTAACAGGACCTAACCAAATGAGTTCGTAGGTGAATCGACATTGGTAAAATGGCAGTAGGCAAATCATCGTAGTAAGCGAAATGTCAGGGAGCGAAATGGCAGTAGGCAAAATATCATTTTCCCATATTACATTACATCTGTAGCTCAGTGGCAAGATGCTGAACAAAAGTTAAGCAACATTGGGTCTGGACAGTACTTGGATGGGTGCCCACTTGCCCCCTTGAAAATAGCCACAAATGGTATGTCTTTCTTGTGAATTAAGAGAATATACTTGACCTATATTCAAGGCTAAGGGGCAGATATAAATTATTGCCCATTCACTCTTTTTTCACTATGTCACATTTTCAAATCTTTCACTTCCTCAAATTGTCCTCTATATTCACACGTGTTTCGTTGTTTATGAGCATTTCCCTAATCAAGTGTGAAATAGAAATGTGCATCGAGCTCTCAGTCTCTTAAAATATCATGAGATACATTTTTACTACTAGCAACACACGTGTGGGCACCCACTTTTTTTGGTCGGGTAGTTTGAACTTTATTGGACTGTAAAGTAAAAAAACATTGCTTAAAATGTTCCAACATTAATGTCACATAAACTTTGCATTGAAAATGTTTTAAAATGTCTCAGTGTTTCTTTCTAAAATTTCTGAGTTTCCCCCCAACAATTGATCTAAATTGTCACCTCTAATGTATTATATATCCTCATATTTCCAGATACAGCAGTGTTTTGGATGACACATCATCTTACTCTAACAGTATGCCTTTGGGAGTTCCAATTGTATCAAGAGGATATTCACATTCCCAAATTCAGCCTTCAACTGGCCCCTCATACTATACACCTCTAAGACAATCTTATTCATCCAGCAGGCTTGGAAATGGTTCTACAAATAGTGTGACAAAAAATAACCGCTTATCACGTCATTTCTCTTTTGATGGTGATCCACCTGAGGCTTTCCAATATTCAGGAGGATCTTATATGAGTCCTGATAGTTATGTTACACTAACAAGAAGAAGGAGGTTACCAGAAACATCACAAAGTGGTGTTGACAAGTACTTTTCCCCATCAGCCTCTGGCTCTTCCTTGAGTCGACAGCCATCATTAGATATGAATGATCAATATAAACTTTATGGAGCTCCATCTCTTTCAAAGTCATCAAGCAGCACAAGCACCATCTCCATGACAAGATAAAAACAATTTGACCTTTTTAATCACAATTCTGGCTGACATCCTTTAAGTTAAAAACATCCTTTTTCAAACCAAAATTTTTTGAAAGTCTAGAAACACTCTTTTGATTTAGAATGATGACATTTATTGGTGTTCTATTTTTTAAATTTCTCGTCAAGATAACTTTTATTTCCAGATTTATAATCATGAAGTTAGAGTGTCAAAAGGCAAGTCAGTTATTATATAAATATCCTTTGCAGGGTTCAACTTTATTTGTATGATTGAAAAAAGTTTTTGTGACACAGTTATAATAATATTTTAAAAGTTGTCCAGATATGTCATTTTGAAAGAAAATAAAAATACAAAAAGTTGTGGTTTGAGGCAATTAATTAGCTTGAGTGCTCTCCAATGTAAATAAAGCATCACAATAACAGTGATGGGTCCGGGTCAAAAACTTTTTACCCGGTTTGGGTCAGCCATTTCGGTTTTGGTTTGGGTCTAGAAAATTTCCCCTAAAAATCTCAAATTTTTCCCTTTGGGTCAAAAAATCTCTTTGGGTCGGGTCAAAAAGTAACGGGATCAAACTATTTACTATGGGTTAAAATTATGCTGGGGTCTGGCCGGGTCAGGGCCCATCTCTAAATTCACTAATAGACAACTCCTTTCTCCACTTATATGTGTTTTGATAAAACCATTGGAACATCCTTCATACATCATCAAGGTGACCCAGATTTGATGTTGGACGAATCTGAAGCGAAAGTCTACCTAACCCTTCTCCTAATCCCAGAACATCTGCACATCTACGGTGTAAGAATCCAAGCCTATTTCCACGGGATGCCCAAGCAGTGTGGTGTTTTGAGATATGCCGCACATAAACAGTGAATGTCAATCTGACCCAAAAATCTTCTTTGAATGAGTAATTTTTTGACATCTGTTGCCATAAAGACTCCATGTGAAATTGCCCAATATGAGATTTTTCCCAATAAGAGAAATTGCCCTTATGAGAAATCGCCCAATTAGAGAAATAATCAATTCGTTGCTAACCTAACCTGACCCAACCCAACCCCAACCCCAAACCCCCCCAAAGCATGTTTCCCCCTTCCTAACCCTGCGGAACATGTTCCCCCTTATGGCCGATTCGGTAACTCACGTGTAAGCAAAGGTTTAAAATTATGTGAGGATGAAAAACATCTTTTTTAAATAGTCACGGGGATGATTTTTTAGTTTTTAGCTCATTAGTATATATGGGTCTTTTTTCTGTGGAT
>Ga0194133_10007410_pt1 | contig 13172 bp, 5 predicted proteins | sample TA2KigOf40mmetaG_FD_155448 | JGI IMG/M metagenome (GOLD analysis project Ga0194133, IMG submission 155448) | Freshwater microbial communities from Lake Tanganyika, Tanzania - TA2015055 Kigoma Offshore 40m | ecosystem: Environmental > Aquatic > Freshwater > Lake | place: Tanzania: Lake Tanganyika...
GATGCGGGCCAGATCGGTCGAGAAGAGGCCTTCCCGGCGCAGGAGCTCGCCAACGGGTTTGTCGGTGGACTGCGCCTCCAGATAGATCTGGAATTTCTTCTCGGCGCTGAGGAAGCGGCGTTTCTTCAGGCCCGATTCGGGCGTGTCGGATGGATGGTCGTTGGTCATGTCGTGGGTGGGTGTTGTGACCGCCTCAGGCGGGGGGATGGTTCCGGTCGCCCTCCGGGCTCCCTTCACCATCCCCCCGCCTGCCACCTCGCAGCGTATTGGATCTCTCTTGTCAGGTCACGGACTCAGCAACGGCGCGATGGTGATGCCATTTAGCGCCAGCATCGTAGGGTGAGTGTTTCCCTGCGGGCCCTGGACAATCAGCCCCCCCCCAAGGGATCCCTTTCCCGCGGCCCGGACCGTCCCCACGGGGTAGGGGTGGGAGGGGGTGAATTCCCGCGATTGGGTCGCGAGGGACCCACGCCTCAAATCCTAGCCGCAAAATTTGGGTAGGATGCGCTTTACGAGGGCCGCGAGTTGGATCGGACGTGACCGAAACCCCGATTCGTCACTTCCATCTCTCTGCCCTGGTCGCGCGAGGACGGCTTTTTCGGGCTGCGCGCTCGAAACTGGCCAAGCGATTTCGAGTTGCTGTTTGCAATTGACAGGAATCCGGCATTTCAATAATCTGAATAAGTTCCCCTCCGGTACTCACCGATCCAAGCGCACTCGTTTTGTGCCCATATGAATCCCATCAACCACCGACCCCGAGTTTACTATCGCCGATCACTCGCCAGAATGCTTGTGGCCCTCTCGCTTGGAGCCGCGATCTCATCCGCGTATGCCGGTTCCAAGGGGGAGATCACCGTGCGTCATCGCGGCGACGCGAGGATCACGGTAGACGGCGACATCAGCGACTGGCCGCTCGACAAATTCACGACCGTCGCGCAGCAGCCGCTGTTCCCACAGGGCCAGCAAGCCGATACCACCCTTGCCAAGGGCGATCACCTCGTTTTCGACAAGGCTCGCATTGGCCGCTTCAACGGAACCGGTGAGAGCGCGTTTTCAGCGGGCGACTCCGATTTTGGTTCCTCGATCTATTTCGCCTACGATGCCAAGTTCCTGTATCTGCTAGCCGTCACCATCGACGACACCCTCCGGGACGATCGCGACGCGTCGGAGTTCGGTTCCACCGGCTTTTTCAATGATGGCTTCGAGTTTTTTCTGGATACCAAAGGAGACAGCACGGACTGCATTTCCGACGACGGATTTCCGGCCGTGGATAAGACCGAACCGAACGTGGATGACTTCCAAGTCACGGTATCGCTCAATTCGAAGTTCAAGCCGACAGGGTCACCTGCCAATGTTTTGGGCGCCCGTCAGACGATCGAGCGCGGCGGCAATCCCGACTTGATTGGCACCGACAAAGGCGGCCCGGGAGGCATCTACCGCGACCAGTTGGATGCCCTCGCCGGACCTGACATCGCGGCAAAAAGCTATGCCGATCTTCGAGCCGCCGGTGCCAGGAATCCGGAAATCGCCGCAAAGCCCGGCGTGAAATTCACGGGATACGCTGTTGAAATGCGCATTCCGCTGCGCGGACGGATTCCAAACATGATCGCCGATCACTCTATGGGCTTTGAACTCTTCTGGCGTGACGTCGACAAAATCACCGATGACCCCGAGGGCAAGGATGCCGGGGCGGGTGGCGGCGATATTAGCTGGGCCACATGGGCGCAAAGCACGGAAGTTCCCTGCGCCGAGTCCGTGAAGGCGCTCTTCAACTCGGCCAACTGGGGCAAGCTCGTCTTCGATTCAAGCAATCCATTGGTTCCCGTCCCGGCCGGAAAGCCCAACATCCTATTCGTGACATCGAATGGGGCGAACATGGCCAACGCGGACGCGGACCTGGTGGAACTCATCGAAGCTCACGGATTCGGCGTTACTCCCTTCACCGCCAACGGCAGCACTCCCGAGGGACTTCGCGCCGCGGCGGAAGGCAAGGCCGCCGTTTTCATTTCGGAGACCATCGGGTCGACCTCGGTCCTCGAGCCGCCAGGAACCGGTACCGGTGTGTTCAGTTTGAAGGATTCGAATGTTCCCGTCGTGTCCGCGGAGGCGTACATGTATGACAACGCGGGTTGGGTGAAGCTCCCGGACGACTGGGAATCAGCCAATGGGCGAAACGATTTCGCTGGCTGGGGTAATTCCGGACGCTCCGATCTCGCGGACACAGCCATCCAGAACGGAAGAGACTCGTTGTTCATCCGCAAGGCGGACCATCCCATCGCCAAAGGCTTCGCCGCGCAGGTCAAAGTCTATCACGACCTCTACAGCCTGAATTTCGGGTTGCCATCACCGGATGCGGATGTCGTCGCTTCCATCCAAGGCGACGGGACGTATCCCACGATCTTCGTCTATGAGAAGGGCGACAAGCTCGTGGACGGATCCACCGCACCCAACAAACGGATTGGACTATTCCTGGGACAGAACGCGGCGCCGGATTTCAACACTCCCTTGGCGTCGACCAATCTGACTTCGGATGGAATGGCGTTGATGATTAGCGCGATCGCCTACGCCGCGGGGGTGACCAGCAGCGACGGCTTGATCAAATCCGTCACCGCCACCGGCGGCGACGCGGCACCCGACGTTGTTTTTACGGGCCAGACGTATACCGACAACGCCGGTGCCAGCGTCGTTTTGCGGCACTACGGCGAGGAAGCCTTCGCGTTCATCGATCGTCTGCACCAGTGGAACGGCGCGACGGCAGACCTGCCCTTGCCTTGGTATCTCGAAGGGCGGCCTTATGTCATCACTCGGAACAACAACCGGGACAACGCCGATCTGAAGATCAAGATCGACCTGTCCGGTCCCGGGACGATCTATCTCTTAGTCGACAACCGAGTCGGAAAGACGGATCCGGCCGACGCCTCCACCCCGCCCACCGTAGGACCTGGCGCTCCCAATATGGCTTGGGTGTCGACCGAGAACGGTTGGTTCCCGGTCAAGACAGGTTATAACCGGACCTCGGACAACACGAAACCCGATGAAGTGGGTTACGACGAGAACGGTGTGGCCACGGTGGGGCCCGGGGTCGACATCAACCAGTATGGTTCCGTCTTCGCGAAGCGCCTGAGCGCGGCGGGATCGGTGGAATTGGCCGCGCAATTGCAGGGTCGCAACATGTATGGCGCCGTGGTCTCGAAGGATGCCCCTCCCGGTGGAACATCCGTGCAGCCGCCGGTCGAGAAGATCCAAATCGTCTCGATCAAGTCGGCCGGCGGGAAAGTCACGGTGACATGGACCGGTGGTGCCAGCCCGTTCAAGGTTCAAAAGAAGGCCAACCTGTCCGACGCCAACTGGACCGACGTTTCGACGGTGTCGACACGTTCCGCGGAGGTCACCGCGGATGGCGCAAGTGTGTTCATCCGAGTGGCCGGCCCGTAGTGATAATCCCCTAACCGGAAGTTCCATCGCGGCAGCGGCCCGACGTCAGCAAATGGCGTAGGGCCTTGTTGGCGTTCGGATTCGGTCCTTTGTTTGGGGTGACGCGCATTTCTCTGGAGCCGTGAAACGTTTTCGCTGGCCCTACTCGGCGCGGGGCTGCTGCCTCGGTGACGGCGGAATTCCAACGGTGCGCGGATCTCCCAAGTCGCCTTAGCGGCGGGTGAGCACACTCCTCCTGCCTGACCCGGACGCCGAGCGCACGACGGGTCTGCCGGACGGTTACCGTCGATCGACATTTCAGGTTTCCGTCCAATCGTCCCTTTTCCATCGCACAAATATGGACTGTATCTACGGGTGTTCCCGGTTGATCTCGGTGGTTTCGGGGCCTACGGCGATTGTCTCCATACGTCCGCCTGTCCATTGGATTTCAATCGCCTTCGGGGATTTGTGGCAGCCAAGGATGAGTGTGGTGCTGTTTTGAGACCAATGGCCTGAACCTAGCCCAATCAGATGTGACGGCCCGCGCGTATCATCCAAGTAGGTCACCCGGACGCGGGTGCCGATGGATCGGGGATTTGCAGGGGAACCATTCAAGTGCAGTCGAATGCCGCGCTTTGGACTCCGATTGCGAAACAAAAGTGTTTCACCGCCATTTTGCGCAGCCACCACATCGTACCGTCCGTCACGATCAAAGTCGGCAATTGCCAGCCCACGCCCCTCGCCGGACAAAGCGAGGCCGGATTCGCGGATCCCAACAGGGTGAAGTATCCCGGAGCCATCACCCTTCAGCCACAACAACGAGCCGGCGTCCTGCCGGGATTCTCCTGGGGCGGTGCCATGAAAATTCTGACTGATAACTAGATCGGTATTGCCGTCCGCGTCGATGTCGCCGGCAGCCAACCCGAACACGGGTGCCCATTGAACAATGTCGGGAAGTGGTAGCCCCTCCAGATGGTCTCCACGATTCAGGAGGACAATCGAGTCGAGTACCGAAGCTTCGGCGAATCGGGTGGCAACAAGTTCCGGGAGGGAGAATAGCCGATCCGGCGCCTCCCGGGCGAAGGTGCCAAACGTGGGAAACGATTCGGCGACGGACGGAAGGATGGTTGCCAAGGTAGCTCGATCGCGTGCGGGAATCCGGCGGCCACCTGTAGATGGGCCGGACAGTAGTTCGACGAGGACAGACGAACGGGCGGGCGCAGGATCGTACCCTAGCAGAATCCGATGATCCGCCCGAGCGTCGTTCCTGCCCCAATTTCCGGCCGCAAGATCCAGGTGTCCGTCGTTGTCGAAGTCGGCGGTCACAATCGAGTTCCACCAACCCGTGAGTTGCGAGAGGGGAAGTTGATTGGTCGATGAGCCGCGGCGCAGGCGCACTCGCGGATTCCACGTGGAGATTCCAGTGCTGGAGACTTTCTGAATCGCGATGGGTCCCCAGTCTGCGGCTGTTACCAACTCAGGTTGTCCGTCATCATTCAAATCCGTGAAAATTGCTCCGGCCACCATGTGACGATTGGTGGAGCTGATTTGCCATCGGGGTTCATGAAGGAAGGTGCCAGCCTCGTTACGGAGCAAGAGGGAATCGGGCGGGAGTGGAAACCGGCCGGGTGTGTGGCGGCCGCCTACGAAAAGGTCAAGATCACCGTCTCCGTCGACGTCCGACATCGTCATGGGGCCGGCCGAAAAATTCACAGCGGACATGCCCGGAGTGATGACACCTGTGTTCATCGAGAATCGCAGCATGGCTGGGACGTTAGTGGTTGATTCGTGGATTCGGGAGACACCCAGAAGTAGCGAAGAAGAAGAAGGGTCGGGTTGCCAGGCCAGAATGGTGGACAAATCTGGGGCCGGAAGACTTCCGAGAGGTGCGGCGCGCTGTCGAACAAAACCGCCTTTGCCGTCATTGCGAAAAACGCCCGGAGCCGCGCCGCGGCCGGAGCCTACAAGGAGATCCTCCCATCCATCACCATTAAAATCGAACCAAGCTACACCCGGGCCCAATGAGCCAAGCCTACGGGGAAGCAGGGATTGAAGGGTGAAATCACCGGTGTCGTCCTGATAATGCCGATGATTCAGCGTTGAGCTGATGTTTTCGAAAACGGGGGGAAGACGAGTGGATTCTGGGTCCGCCTCAAGCGTGGCTTCGGAAGTGGTTTCATCGATTAGATAGATATGGTTGGGCAGCGCGTTTGTGATCCGGGTGACTTGGCGATTCCGCCACGTGACGGAGATGGAAATGGGGCCCCCACGGTGACCTGCAGCGAATGTTCGGATTGGATCGTCACCCGAAAGGTATCGGCCGCCGGCAATCATTTCGTGGGACTGCTCGGGCAGACCCGGTGCGGAGACGCGGATGACTGCACCGATGCCGCGGGTGTTGGGGGTGTTGCCTGCGAGGCGGATGGCAACACGTGGGCGTGCGCTCGTGTTTTGAAGGATCAATGGCGGGTCATTGATGCAGGATACGATCACATCGAGGTCACCGTCGTTGTCGAGATCCGCGGTGGCGATTCCATGCGAAACGTTCCGCGAATCAAAACCCCATGCCTGTCCGCGGTCTTCGAAAGTGCAATCGCCTCGGTTTCGAAACGCGGCATTCGGTGTGTCGAGACGCGGGAAAAGTTTGCGGGCGAGGAGTTCCTCCCGCGGTGAGGCTGCGCTGGTCCGTTTCGCGTTTTCGAGCTCGCGCATAACGTCTATATTCTGGGCATCCCGCCAATGGCCGGTCGAAATCAAGAGGTCATCGAAGCCATCGAGATCGACGTCGAGAAAAACGGGACACCACGACCAGTCCGATGCGTCGACGCGCGCGAAACGGGCAAGTTCAGCGAAGGAACCATCGCCGCGCTGGATGAAGAGCGTGTTTCGGGGCGATTGCGGGCGTAGGCCCTGTTGTTGTCGCACCTGCGAAAAGGCGCTCATTTCCAAGACTTGGACGTGTCGGTTTGTCCAGTCGCGCGCAAGCATGTCCGCAACAAAACAATCCGTGAGGCCGTCGCGGTTCACGTCGGCAAAGTCTACCCCCATGGAAAACAAACTGGTCTGGCGAATGAGATTGCCGGAAGCGGCACGGAAACGTCCGTGCCCATCATTGATCCAAATCCGGTCTGGCGACTGAAAATCGTTGCAGACATAGAGATCCGGATGTCCATCCCGGTTGATATCGTGGAACATCGCAGACAACCCCCAGTCATAGGGGACGGCGGCGGGCTTTCCGGATTCATCGAGGAAGTCACCGCCGGTCCAGTCGATGGGTTTGAACCGTCCAGAGCCGAGATTTCGGAAGAGCACATCGGGTTCGCCGTTCTCCATCACACCATTGGCTTGATCGAAGGTGAATCGCCCGGCCATTTCCGCTGAACTAGAAGGAATGCCATTGACGGCAAGCAGGCGGGAAACACCATTCGTGACACCCATTTTGAATCGTATGCCCGGCATGTCGCGCATGGTGTCATTGCGATAATTGACAATGTAAACATCCAGCAATCCGTCTCCATCAATGTCGGCCAGCGCAAGTGAGGAACTCCCTCGGCGGGATTCGAGTCCGGAGCCGGCGGTGGCCTCGGTGAAGGAAGCGCGTCCGTCGTTCAGGAAGAGCCGGGTGCCGCGAGCTATGGCATTGACGAGTAGGTCGAGGTCGCCGTCGCCGTCGATGTCCGCCAGCGCAGCGCCGGTGGAAGCCTGGTCTTCGCATGCGGTACGGGACTGGGCCGTGATGTCCTCGAACCGCCATCCACCAAGATTTCGAAAAAGGGCGTTGGCATTGTCCAATCCGCAGAAATAGAGATCGGTGAAGCCGTCACCATCGACATCGCCAGCCGCGACCCCAGATCCATTGAGGTAGATCTGGTTGGTGAGTGAACGTTCGTTGGCAATGGAATTTGTGAAGCGGATCCCGGTCAGGAGCGGGGGTAGGCTTTCGAAACCTTCGCGATTGGAGGGAGCGATGCCGACGCGGGCCGCGCGATGTCTCCCAAACGATTCCCAAGAGAGTTCCGCGGCCAGCGGTCGCAGTGACATGCAGACAAGCAGAAACAGAGTTACGGTACGCGAGTACATGAGTCAATGCCTCCAGATCCCCCATGTTCGCCTCGTATCCGCTTCCTGTCCGTCGATGCAGTGCTTTGCCTCCGACTTCCTTCAGATCCCGCCTCGCGGCGGATACCCTTGTCGTGCAGCTATGCAGTTCCCCTTGTCGGGCCTGCTGGGGACGCTCACCCGTTGGAGAGTACGCCCTGCCGGGCGCATACGAAAGGGCGGACACCGAATTGGTGTCCACCACTTGTCCGAAACACGATGGCGACCGCGACCGGCTTATTGTCGCAACCGGAAGAACTTCGAATTGGCCTGTGCGGCAGGCAACGTGAAGGTCCCGCCAGCAGGAGCGGGCGTGACATCCGTCCACTTCGCTGGCGAGAGGCTGTCCGTGGACTGCAAGGTGCCGGAACCAGCCCAGCGAATCGTGACATTGCCGCCGCTTGCGGTGAAGTCAGTGAAACGGCCGACGCTCGGAACCGATCCGCCGGTAATCAGCGCATTATCGAAGAACGCCCTCGTGACGTTTCTGGTTTCGTCGGCGTAGGCTCCAATGCCGAACGTGAGGTTCGAAGTGTGGGCAAATCGAATCTCGGCACCAAAGACACCGTCGAGGAAGAGCTTCACGGTGGTTCCGTTCGCGACAACTTTGATGCGGTGTTTTTTCTGGTTGTCGAAGGTCCCGCCGTCGAAAGCCGCGATGTTAGCAGCATTGCCAGTGGGGTTGTCATCGGCGGCGCCGGTCTGCTTGTTGTAGCCCCAACCAAAATTTCGGCCATCGTGCGCAACATGTTCCCCGAACAAGATGAAATTTCCACCCGGTTCACGCACCCAGACACCGGACCGCTGCTCAGCACTGGTGCCGGTGACAAGGTCAAACTCAAGCAGATTCCGGTCCACTTCAAACGTCGCTGGTTCGGTAGCCGACGCAGAATACTTGTTGGCCGTATTCAAGGCCAGACCAGGCCACAACGACGATTCCGCAATCACGTTAAATTTTACCTGCCCATTCTCGATGGAGATTTCGGATTCCGGGGTTGCGGTGCCCGATTCGAATGCCGTCTCATCCTTGATCCAGTAGGCGGCGTTGACCGAATTGCCGCTGAAATCGTCGGCAAGCAACACGCGGGGAACAGCAACGACCTCAACCGAAACAGAGCCAGACACACAGACACTCGGAGTGCTGGCGATTTCAAATACCGTCGAACCTAAGCCAGCGGGCTGGATCGCGATGCTGCGTGCATTGGGACCACCCGCGGCAAATTGCAGTGTCAGCACACCATTCACTGCTCCGGCCGGCACAGCCACTTCGGGATTCCGGCTGGTCACAGTCACCGTTACCGTGGCTGCGTCATTGAGAAGTTGCGGAATTGTTAGGTTAATCGACTTGCCCGAATCCGCAAGGGTTTGCGAGACGGATGCGGGCGAACTGGTGATGCAGGGAAGTACGTTCTCGACGCGGGCGTTGTCGAAGGTGGCGGTGATCGCGTCGCCTGTCGCGCGGGCGTAAGTGCCGATCTCAACATGAATGCCGGAACTGACCTCGAACGGGAACCGTCCGCCGGAAACATTATTGAGGAATACCTCCACGGATGAACCGTCGGCCACCATCTTTACGGCAAACTTGCCGACTTCCGCATCGAAGGCGTCAAAGGCACCAATGCTAACGCCGCCGCCCGTACGAGATCCAGGATTCACGTTCACAGACCACCCAGTCTCTCCAAAATTCTGGCCAAAGAAGACGAACTTAGAACGGTCCGCCGTGGTCAGAAATACTCCAGTGCGGCCCGCCGTGCCAGTGCTGGCGATCTCATTCCGATCCACGGTGACCATGAGGTTGAGATCGGGTGTCGCCTGAAATGATTTGACGGACTTCACCGATGCCCCACTCCAGAAGTCCGATTCGCCGGAGCCTTCTATCCGAAGGGCTCCGTCCGAAGCGGCGACTGTGTACGTCCCGGTGCCAACTTCGAATCCGGCGTTGTTGACCCGCCATTTTGCCGTGTCGAGAGCCCCGGCGAAAGAGTCCTCCAATTGCACACCGGGTCCGGAAATGATCGCAACCGATAGGGACGTGGTGCTTGCAACGTCGCCTTCGACGCCGAACTGCGTGCCACCAAGTGACACGCCACGGACGCGGAAGGACTGCGTGTTGGGTGCCCCCGCGGCAAACGTGAGGTTGAGTCGTCCTTCGGTTCCGCCATCCGGAACTGCGATCGCCGGATCAGCGCTGACGATGCGGACGTTCACCGGTGCCGTGGCGTTTAGGCCTGCAGGAATCTTCACCGTGATTGGCGGACTGGTGGTGCCGACCCGGGCACTTGCCGAGCGCGGGCTGAATCCCGCGCCGCCTGCGGATTCAATCTTGATATTGTCCCAGACGGTACCAGCCGTGTCGTTGTTGGCGCGGGCATAGCTGCCGAATTGGATGACCACGGGTGAGAATGGGAACTTCACCTCGGCTCCCTGGTTGCCATCGAGCAGCAACTTCACCGTCTTGCCATCTGCGATAAGGCTCATTCGGTGCAATCCGCCGTCATCGAACGTAACGCCGTTGAATGCGGCAATATCCGTGCCGCCACCCGTTGGCACATCACCATCCTCGCCAATCTTCCGGTTAAATCTCCAACCGCCTTCACCGCGTACATCTGCAAACAGAACGTACCGGGTCATGGTTTCATCCATGATCCAAAGCGCGCTGCGGGATGCGCTTCCCTTGCCTGATTCCCGGACACGGTCAATCGACACAGTCAGGGTGGATTCCTCAGAAGCCTCAAACTTGGGAACCACACGGAGCGTCGCGCCGGACCACCATTGCTGGGTCGTCGTACCCGTAAACTCGACCGTTCCATTTTGCGCCACGCCCTTGATGTCTCCCTTGCCGCCCTCGAAGAAGGGCGAATCCGCCTGATATTGCGCCGGGTCGAGCGTGTTGGACTTGAAGTCATCCTGAAACACAATGCTGCTCTGTCGGACGATGGTCTCGATCTTTATGTTGTCCCACTTCGTCGACGCCGTGTCGTTGTTCGCGCGGGCATAGCTGCCAAAGTGGAATGTTACCTTCGATACCGGGAATTTCACCTCGGCACCAACGACCCCATCAAGCAACAGCTTCACGGTCTTTCCGTTGGCTATGATACTCATCTTTTTGTTTCCACCGTTGTCGAAACTGCCGCCATTGAAGGAAGCGATGTCCGTGCCACTGCCCGTCGGCACGTCGCCATTTTCACCGATCTTACGGTTGTAGCGCCAGCCGCCCTCGCCGCGGACGTCAGCGAACAAGACGTATTTCGATTTGGCTTCATCAAGAATCCACAGCGCGCTGCGGGAGGCAGTTCCAACCCCCGCTTCGGCCACGCGGTCGATTGTGAGTTTCACCGGAGTCTCCTCGGTGGCATTGAATGATGGAACCACCCGAAGCGTGGCCCCTGACCACCATTGCTGCGCGGTGGTGCCAATAAACTCAACCATCCCGTTTTGCGCCTCCGCATGGATGTCACCCTTGCCACCTTCAAAGAACGGGGCGTCGGGCTGGAACTTCGCGGCATTGATCCCATCCGTGAAATCATCTGAGAAAACCACGCTGGTCGGCTTGGTGACTTCAATCTTGAGATTGTCCCACTTTGTGGATGCCGTGTCATTGTTCGCACGGGCGTAGCTGCCAAATTGAAATATCACCTTGTTGAACGGAAACTTCACTTCAGCGCCCACCACACCATTCAACGTCAGCTTCACCGTCTTTCCATCCGCAACGATCCCCATACGATGTAGAAGTCCGTTGTCGAAACTGCCGCCATTGAAGGGAGCGATGTCGGTGCCACTTCCCGTCGGCACATCGCCGTTCTCACCGATTTTGCGATTGAACCTCCAACCGCCCTCGGCGCGCACATCGGCAAACAAAACATATCGGGTTTTCGTCTCGTCCAGAATCCACAGGGCACTGCGTGAAGCGGAGCCCACGCCCGCCTCGGCCACGCGGTCGATGGAGAGTGAAACCGGCGAAGACTCGGAGGCATTGAACGTCTGGTTGACGCGGAGAGTTGCGCCTGACCACCATTGCTTGGTGGTGGTCCCGACAAACTCGATAACCCCACCACCCGCCTGGGCCTTGATGTCGCCGATCCCACCCTCAAAGAACGGCGCATCCGGCTGATATCTCGCGGGATCGATGGCGTTCGACGTGAAGTCGTCCTCAAAGACGACCGTTGAGATTTGAGCGGACATTCTTAGTCCACAGAAGAGAGCAAACACGGCGGCGAGCCATGTGCGCGGGAGGACAATGCGATGTTCAGTCTTCATATGATTACAGTTGTCTTTCCATTTTCCTGCCCCCAAGAGCTTCGCCTGACGTGACTTCACGGCACGACCGCAGCCGCCCGGAGTAGGCCGGACGAGGGGGTTTTCAGGACGGGGATTGGAGGGAGAGTTGACGTACAGTCACTGACGTCAATTCCAAACTTCAAAGATTTTCCACAGCCATTCCAGACTCCTGTCGCCTGATGAAGAAGCCCTTCCAGAAACCTGAACGACTAACGACCTACGCGAAACTGGCTCTCCGGATGAACTGGGGCGTCTCGGTCAGTACGCTCGGCGAGAATCGGAATTTAGCGAGCTGCGCCCATCGGAGTGGTGGAGGAGCCTGGACGCGTGGAGCCACAGCTGCTGGCGGATCTGTTCCGGCAACGGAGACCTCGACCAGAGCGACGACGACGAACCTGCCATCGTCATACAGGCAGCTGCCTAGGGGCGATTTGCGTGTGCCTTGAAGAGCTTGAGGCGAAGCGGTCGCTTGGTTCACGTTGGGCCTCGATGCGGTTCTGGTGGGTCAACCACAAGCAGACCTTCGCCGAGGAGGTTGGAGGCCATTACATCTGGTGCCCAAAGCACAAGAAGGATGGGGCCCGAAACCATTTCTACGAAACTCTCAGAGAGGTTCAGCGAGGCGACCTCGTCTTCTCATTTGCCGACGCCCACCTGCAGGCAGTCGGCGCGGCAAAACTGCCCTGCTATTCGTGCCCGAGACCGGATGAATTCGGAAAAGTCGGCGAGGCTTGGGATCAACGAGGGTGGCGGGTCGACGTCCAGTTTCAAAGGTTTCAGCGACCTCTCCGCGTGGCCTCGGTGGCGGACTAAATCGCGTCCCTGCTCCCGATCAAGTATTCCCCGATTCAACGGGATGGCCGCGGGAATCAAGGGGCTTACCTCGCGGAGGTTTCACGCGAACTGGCCCGTCGACTTCTCGAATTCGCCGAACCGGGGTTGATGCTCCTGATGGATCCCGCGGTGCTTCGAGACAGCGATCCGGAGACTCTGGCTGATCCCGTGGTGTTGCTCGACTGGGAGGATTCCCTCCAGCAGCGCATCGCGGAGAGCGGGTTAATACCTGAAACGACCCGAAGGGCATTGATCCAAGCCCGACGCGGTCAGGGTCGATTCAAGGAGAACGTCTGCCGGATCGAGCGCCGATGCCGAATCACCGGCGTGTTCAATCCGACCCACTTGATCGCAAGTCACATCAAGCCGTGGCGCGAATCGACCGACGAGGAGCGTCTTGCCGGGAGCAACGGCCTTCTCCTGACCCCTTCGATGGACTGACGTGACCTCGCAAAACGGATCCAGAGGGAGTGAGAGTCTGGGCGACCAAGAAAGGGACCAGACCATGAAAGGAAAGCGACACACGACAGAGGAGAAGATCCGAGCCT
>Ga0194133_10007412_pt1 | contig 13169 bp, 10 predicted proteins | sample TA2KigOf40mmetaG_FD_155448 | JGI IMG/M metagenome (GOLD analysis project Ga0194133, IMG submission 155448) | Freshwater microbial communities from Lake Tanganyika, Tanzania - TA2015055 Kigoma Offshore 40m | ecosystem: Environmental > Aquatic > Freshwater > Lake | place: Tanzania: Lake...
GTCATCCTGTACAAGACGTTTTGGATGATGGTGCACTTCTCCTTCAACAAGCTGCAAGTTCTGATGGACCAGGTTTGGTAAGCATTCTCCTGGAGGGATCTCCAAATGCTGGTAAAACTGCACTTGCAGCTCAACTTGCTGTGAACTCAGGTTTGAGAGACAATTTTTGTATTCCTGTCAGATAAATTCTTACAAGATTGTTTTTTACACAGGTTTTCCATTTGTCAAAATATGCAGCCCTGAAGACATGGTTGGTTTTACTGAGTCTGCAAAGTGCATGACAATTCGAAAGATTTTTGACGATGCTTATCGTTCAATGATGTCTTGCATTTTGGTAATCATAAGATAATGTTAAGTTAAATCAGGCATAAATTCACCAACCAATCTTACCTCAGGTGGACAATGTTGAGCGCCTTCTCGACTATGGCCCCATTGGGCCTCGTTACTCTAATTTGACGCTCCAAGCTCTGTTAGTGTTGATGAAAAAGAATCCACCTCGTGGAAGGCGACTTCTTGTCATATGCACCACAAGCAGGAGAGAAGTTTTGGAGCAGATGGAGATGACGTCAGCTTTTACAGACATCCTGCATGTGTCCAATCTAACAAAGTAATTTTGAATACAAGTTATACTTATTCATCTCAAATCTAATTTGTTTTATCATCTATAGGCCAGAGCATGTGCAAAACATCATAAAAACAGCAAATGTATTTAGCCCCTACGACATTCCCACAGTCATTGCCAAACTTCAATCCTACCATATTTCTATTGGTGTGAAGAAGTTGCTCGACCTCTTGGACATGATCAAACAAATGGGAGAACAAAACCGAGTGATTAAGTTTTTATCAAAGCTAGAGGAGGAAAACTTTGTTGTTCTTAAAGGCTAAACTGATCCACCACTTTGTCTGTTAAATATGATTATTTAAGAATTAGTCTAACCCTTCTTGTTATTGTACTATTTCCGGTGTCACCCCAATTGTGTGACCTATTGCTCACAATTCAGAACATTTTAATTGACCTTTGATTTCATCCACCCTCTTAAATGCCAAGTTAAATTTAAATATAAAAGCACATGTTTTGAAACTAGGTTGTAAGAAAAAAAACTCATTGTAATTTATTATTAGATGTGCCAATTAAGCTTCTCAGACATTTTCTTGTATTAGTTTTGATCTTTGGTGTTAGAGCTCACCATGTCACATTGTATTTATTGATGCATTTATGTTAATGTGATTGAGATCTCAATTGTTTTCTATTCAGATAAATTATAGATTCATTTTCATTTATTGAGCTATTCACAGCTTTCTGAGCAAAAATGATACAATGTGAAGCTTAGCTTTATGGTACGAACGGATGCCATCCATTAACATTTCAGGGTCAAGCTGCCTGACGCACATGGAGGACAAAACTACGAATTTGATCCAAACAAAAGTAATTGGTATGTAAATTGTTTTGATTCCAAACAGTCAGATCTTTAAGTCTTAATAAAATCTGTTCAATCCTGCTTACCTTCTAATCTGAAGTTTGTAAAGCAGTGTCATTAATTTCCCTTAAAATATCAGGTCTAAAGTGTCTTATTCTTCAGGCAAAACTGTCACTGGGGGTTGTTTAACCACTGAAATTGTAATTGTTGTAAATGAGGTACGCACAGGTGGAGAGGCAAAAAAAGTTCAGACTTAGTTGACGCATAAGTCTCGTGGCCAGACAACCAGAAAATATGAAAATGGCAGTAAGAAATTTTTTTTAAATTCTTAAATAAAATTTTTAAGTTTTAAAGTGACGATACAAAAATAATAATTGTCTTTTGAATGGCAAAAAAAGTCATGGTTGGTTGTATTAGTTTTTTTCGTGGAATTTCGTAATAATTTTTTAAAGTGATAGAATCACATAAATGCTAAGTTAGGATTAGATAATCCATCAGTTAGAACTTATAATTTCCAACTTATGGCTGGAAGGGGAGTAAAATAGATCTGAACATAGATGTTCATTTTCTCTTGAAAAAAAACCGATTAAAATTTCATACATTTCGTCTATAAAAACCCATAACTTCATTCAATAATTATTTTATACTAGCCAACCGGGCCCCGGCGCTGCCCGGAAAAAATTTGATGAGCTTACGTCACCCATCTGGACATTTTTTGTGAAGCAAAGTTTTTCTCCAGTGACCTGTTTGGGGTACCCAAGGGTCTGTGGGTCAGGTTGGCGGGGTCATGCTTGTGTTAAGAACCTTCCCCGAGTTGGCAGGGAGGTCTATGCAAAATTTGGTGGAGATTGGTCCAGCGGTTTGGACGTGAAAAGGGTACATAGGTAAATAGGTACAAACAGTCACTTTTGTATATATAGATACTCAAATGAAGTAAATTGTTGATAGTTAAATAGAAAAATAATCTTTTTTCATTCTTCTTCAGAGCCTTTTCATCCAAAAGGAACATTTTGGATTACATAGAACTCACCAATTGTGAAATAATAAATACCAATTCATTGATGATTTTAACAAAAAAAGCTTTTCTTTCATAAAACTAGTTGCATAAAGTCAATTCAATCAGAGGTTTTTTCTACATCTTTAAAGTTCTTGTTTGTTTAATGTTTACAAAGGAAATTTTCATTGTTAAAATCTGATTATAAAGGGACTATAAATTATAAGTTATTTTATTCAAGGTTGTAAGAAGTCTTAACTTATTCCTTTTGGTGTATGTTAAGCCTAGCATGGAATTAAAAATTTTGATTTAAGGCATGCATATCAAACTGGTTAGATACAAAAATTTGAACAAGCTTTTTAACCTTTGATATTTGTAAACAAGGTTATCATATGATGCTCAACTGTTTTTCTTGACTTTACAACATTTTTTGATATAGTATCCTTGTTAATGATCTGAAGATAATTGCCAATGGTGTATTTCCTGTTTTCAGGCAAATCTATCCATGTGAAACTATTTGTATTCAATGACAAAAATATCAAACCTTGAAAATCAAATCAGCCAACTTTCAATAATAATGAAATAATTTTGTGTTTATATCAAAGGGAACTTTGATGTAAAGTTGCAGGACAAGACAGAAAATAAGTTTAATTTGCCATGCCTTTCTTCGAGATCACTTGCAAATTCAGCCATCGATTTATGAATGAACAATTGCAATTGTTTGTAGTATTCCTTTTGTAATATTTTCTTACCTGAATCATAATTACTATTTAATGATCTCTAATGACTTTCAAACGTGACCACAAAATAAAAGTTTATTCAAAAATATTTTTTTTTGGAAAAATGAAAATCATAGATGGATAATCAATATTTTTTCCTTTTTTCCATAAATTTGACTGAGACTTAGTTTGAAGGTCAACATATTTTTCAGCATGGCTGCTTACTTTATCTATCAGTGATATTAACTCTGACTGTTCACCTTAATGTGGCTAAAAAGCTGGAAGGCTGGACTGATCCTGAAATTCATGGATCTGTTGAGCCACAAGCACTCAGATCAGCTGCAAGAAATCCCAAACTCTTCTGGGGTGTAAGTCACAATTTGTTTTATGTGAATAAAAGTTGGATTAAAAACTAGCATTAATCAATAGACGACCACTACAAGGACTTCAACCCTGTCAACAACAACAGCCTGTTTTGTTTCAAATGCTGCTTTAACAACTGCTTGTTCCAAGAAAAAAAGAGCCATCTGGGATCTTCCATTTGGAGGTGAAGTCCTAAAAGAACAAACAAAATGATAGCTTTAAGGGGTTTTATGATATAAAATAACAGGCCATGCTTCACCGGACATGATTCTTCCATCCTCACCAATTGACTCAAGAGCAGATGTTGAGGCCTCCCCAAGTGAACAAGTAACTCAAAATCAGAGCATGGCAATGGATCTCAACCAGGTATTTGATAGTTGACCTGAAACAATCAATCAAAAATTGACTTTGCTAAATTTCTTTTTTTAGCTTACGCAACTACGCCAGGCTCAGGAAGAAATGGAGCCGAGGTTTTTTCTTTTTTATTGGTATACATCAACAGTGACTTCAACAACAACCACCTTCACAAAGACAACCACATTCACATTGGCTGTTTGCTCACCAGCCTCTTTTTCCTATACTCTTTGTGGTTAGACATTGGACTGGACTAGGATTTCAAGAACTATATGTAGATAATAATTTGCCAATCAAAATGTTTCGCAGGTCGAAACGACATCAAACTTTCAATTTCATGTATTTTTTTACACATATGAACCTTTAAAAGCAAAAATATCCATTATTCTATTTAAATATACTGTAGTTTCAAATTCAGACAAATTCCAAGGCTATTTTTACTATGTGGTTGATCTACAAATCAGCTGGATTCCTTTTTTTTGTTCTTCAATCCACACAATGTGGATTTGGTCAACCTCACTTAGGAGGTTTTTTTGAATTTTTATAGATTCATTAGAACCTGGTGTCTGTGCTGACTATGGTAAAATGTTTGCTATCCCCAGTGCCACAGCTCAAGGGTCTTTGCTGGAGTCACTGCTCAAGTCTGTGCTGGAGTACACACAGCCCAGCTCAAAAAATGTGATGCAGAGTATTTCCCAATCCACAAGGTCTGGTGGTGAGTCCTCAGCACATGCCATACAGGAAGAATTAGAAATGTTCTTTGCAGCTGATGGTATTGGCTGTGTGGTCTAGTGGTTAGCAATCTGGAAAAAGGGGTTCAATCCCAGTAAAGGCAGAATTTTTTAAATTCAAAATTCAACTTCAAATCTTCAAATTCATAAATCAAAGTTAAAATTCAATTTCATAAATTAAAGTTCAAATTGAAAAAGAGTGGTTTTAGTTCAAAATTAGATAGAAGGAAGTTTTATATCTCCAGCTTAAATTTCATAATAGCCCAATACGATTTTGAATTTAAAAAATACTCAAAAAAGGTGGTTTTATTCTCCCAACTAGTCTGTCACCTCTTTCTCCTCCTACACTTTTGGTCCTGGAAGGCTGAAATTTGATAGGAATAATCCTCATAGTGATGGCTCAAAATCATCCATGTTTGAAAGCTTAGATTCACAACATAACTTTGAAGTTAATTTTCTCAGCTTCTAGAAAAGACATCAAAATTCTGTTTGGCAGATTTGAGCCATCACTATGAGGATTACTCCTGCCCAATTTCAACCTTCAAGGACCAAAGGTGTAGGAGGAGATAGAGGTGACATCCGCTATACAAAATTATTCTAATTCTACCCTCACAGATAAACACATTTAAAGAGCACTATGCTTTTTATTTTCATTCAACTCTCAAAGGGTTAGTTACATGCTTACTTTCTCTAAAAAAAAGGTTTGGCATCATAAATGGCAATTGTTAATAAATTTGCTTGAAATTCTGTGCATTCAGATCCATTCATTTAGATTTGTTGTCTGACTTTGAGAACATTATTTGTCATGAGATGAACTATTATTTTGGCTAGGATTTCTGGTTTACATAATTTAGTTTTGTTTTGCAAATATTAAAAAGCACTTTATGGGGTTGGTGTTACATGTAGCTCATTTTTCTCCTCATATGAGCCCCCAAAAAGCAAGTGATAATAACTGCTAAGACTTGGAATATGGCAATCCCAATTCCAATTCCTGCAATTGCTGAAACATTTTCAACGATAACCTAAAAGAAAAGAGTGGACAGAATTTGTAACTTGTTTTTAGATAGATCGTGTGTGTTTATTACCTCTTCTAGTTCAGACACACATCCTTTTGTGTAAATTCCGTTTGTGCTGTCACTCTTAAAGATACCTTTTCCACAATCTATAGAAGTATAAAGTTGAAGGTAAATCAAATCAACTGGATATGGTTTATAGGTAGGTAGATCCTACTAAACGGTTTACCTGTAGAAAAGTATTTGCAACAACTGTCAGGGACACCGTCTACCTTTTCCCCATAAAAGGTGTTCTTCCAATCTTCGAAGCTAGCAACGCCACAACAGCTAAAGTCTTTCTGAAATAGTTTAATTTTACTTTAAAGCCCAAAAGTTCTTCTACCAACTTTTATCCGAATTATATGCTTTTATATAAAAAAAACCGCTTCAAGAAACTCTCTCAAAATAGGAAAATAAATCCACTATTGTATCATAAAATGTGCAGGTGCACTTAACCCAATCCTTTCGATTCAACATATCAGTTCATTCATTTACAATTATCTTAAAAATATTTTCAAGGTTTCATGAACAACTATCTTTAATTTCTACACTTATTTACAATGCTACTTTGCTTTCCACAAACAATCTACGATATAAATATTCAAATAGTAGAGTTTTATCTTAACTTTAATGCTCTTTGGAATGATGTGCAAATATTCAAAAGGCAAAAAAACCTGTATCGAATCCCAAGCAACCTTGACTCCATCATGATCCGGTTTTCCATAGTTAGACATTCCTTTTTTCATCGCATGGTGCATAAACTAAAATCACAGACGAATTTAGTGCAAATTTTATGAATATTATTATCAGGAAACAAGTAAAAGTGAACTTACTTGTTGCGCATCTCCTTTGAAAATGTAGATAGTTACTGCCAATCCAACCTCAACCATCAAAATGAGAGCCATGAAAGTTCCATAGGTATAAAGCATACAGGCTGGGATATTTATAAATACTTATAGTGTAATGTCATTTTCGACTTTTTTTTGAATTACCATTTTCTGTACATGCTCCACAGCATCCAAAGAATGCTATCACGAGAACAACAACTCCAATTATGATGAAAATTATTGACGAGTTTAGATACTGGCTCCCTAAAAAAAGACAACATTTGAATGCAAAAGAAAGATTTTAGTAAACTTTTATTCTTGTTATTCAGGATTTTGTGCAACTGATTCCAAACGGGTCTCCGTGACCTCAAAGTTTAATAGCAACTGATTGAGAACTGGGATTTTAAGTCAGCCAACAATTTTTATGCCTGAATTCCAAAATTTTATGAAAAATAACCACCATAACTCTGACAAAAGATGGTGATTTTGAGTTACTAATCGCTAAAGTCACCACACCATTTCTGAATTTTCTATCTATTTATCTAAAAAAGATATATTATCGATAATTAAATGAGCAATAAAAGTTTTATATTTCATCATTGTAAATTTTCTTATTCAGTTTGATTGGAATTATTGCAAAACTTCGCAATTCTAATTTATTGAGGTTATCAGTTCACAAAGTAGAGATGAAACACAATATGTATTTTTAATCTGCATGAGCTGGCTGACGTAGTTAACCTATGGAATACAAAACAGAATCTTTTCCCCTTTTTATTTTAATGAAATTGATACATACTGCAAAAGAAGGAAGTTTTGGATGAAAAATATGATAATATTTTTACAAGAACTCTTGCATTGAAATTGAATTGAGTAAAGCAACTTATATTTTGTGCCTTTTAAATTAATTTCAGTACATTTTTATTGAAACTGAAAACAGTTGTTTTAAATTAGGGGTGAACAGATTATTTCCTCTCACAAAATTTATGACTCACACTAATTACTTCTGTATGGTGACTAAAAACCTTGGTTTAAAAACTTGAAGAGGTTTGTTGTGCAACATCATGTTTCTAAGGAAGAAGACTTAAATCACATCCAACATGGTAAACTCTAATTGAGAGCTGTTATTTGGATTTTTACCTCAGTTGCCTCTTACAGTGTAATTAAATAAATAACTTGCGGACAGAAAACATATACAAGTGAAGATGACCAAAAGAAACTACCAAAAAAACCTTACCTAAGAAATCAAAGTAGTTTTTCATCTGAATTTGTACATAAGCCCCTGCTCCAATAAGAACTGTTCCCGTCAAGAAGAAGATGAAGTTGAACAAAAAGACAATGTATTTGAGCATATTGTCGCAAAAACCCATGATGAAGAACCAATTTGGCAAAAGATTAATCTTGCTGATGATTTTGTTTGTGTGGAAAAGCCTGTTTGTAATTTGTTGTTGTTGTTCTTTCTCTACTCTGAGAGTCTGAATTCTTACTATTATTTTGGTTTTTTCCGTTTTTTACGCATCAATCACGCAGGCTGCAGCGGAGCAACGCTACGATCAGATGCTCAAACGTAGAACACTGTACAACGCTGAAACTCTTTGCATGGACTTCAATGGCAAAACATTTTCCAAAACTTATCAAATGGTAATTGGTAACTTAATTTGGTCTGTTGGGTCATATATCAATTGCGTGTGTTATTGGCACGTGTAAATTACTAGCCAACCGGGCCCGGCGCTGCCCAGGAAATTAATTCAATAGTATAAGGGTACCCATCTGGACATTTTCCGTTACACAAAATTTTCTCTCGTGACCCGTTTTGGGTTTTGGAGTATCTCGGGTAGGGTTTGCGGGGTCATGCTTGTGTTAAGAACCTTCCCTGAGTTGGTGGGGAGGTTTGTGCAAAATTTGGTGAAGATTGGTCCAGCGATCCGGCCGTGAAAAGGGTACATAGGCACAAACAGTCTGTTTTATATATAGATAGATAAATAGCTGTTGATCAAGACTTCATTTATTTAAACATTTAAGGAAACGTTAAGCAGAAAAATATGGGATTTTATATCATAACATTCGTATATTTTTTTTCTATTGAGCTTATTCAATATTGGAAAAGAAGCGCCAGAAAAGCAAGCCTACCCATCCTGGAATAGGCAAAAACAAATTAGTGACCCACAGGTCGATTAAGACAGTTTCCTCTAACCTTTGCACTATTTTGACAATTTTTGGTTCACTGATTCGTGTTTCCCAAAGAGCTCATCTGATCATGGGGTAGCTCGGCATCTAATGCATTTAGTATTGCTTTAGATGAAAGCTCAAGATTTGCTGCTAACCATTTTCGGATAGTAGCCAAATGTGGAAGCGCATTCCCAAAGGTTTTCCTCACTAATTCGTAAGCTCCATTTGAGTTTGATTGCAACTCAATTGCAAATGCTTTTAGCTCCTGAAAATCAGAACATAATATTTTTGAAATTCTATATTTTATATCAAAAAGATTTAAGTGAAAGTAAGATTCAACCATTCGGGTGTTGCATCTTTAATTCAAAGATTTTGTAACAAATTGATCAATAAGATGTTTTTAAGAAGCAACCCCCAAATCCTAGCTCTTCAAGAATGACAAACATGCATAGAAAAAATAGAAAGTAAAAAACTAAGTAGAAATACCTAACCCTCCCGAGCGACCTACCTACTTAAAAAATTCATGGCTCCATCAATTTTAAAGCAAGAAAAAAGTTTATAATACAACATTTTTAGTTAAATGTTTGAACAAAAAATTTTATATTATAAACTTTTCTCTAGCTTTAAAATTATGGGAGCTATATAAAAGTTGCTATATAACACTTTGAACTTAGATATCTCAGCTTCTAGACAAAATATCAAAAATCTGGTTGGTAATTTTTGAGCCATATAAGTAAGGATTATGCATGCCAATTTTCAGGACTCTAGGTCGACTGGTGTAGGAGGAGGAGGAGGTGACAGACACAAGGACAGATGCCACGCCATTTTTGGCAGTAACCAAAATGAAATTTCTAAACTCCTCTCTCGCTTACTCGGGAGGGATCAAAGTCTCTTGAAGAATACCCAACTCGATCTTTATGATATAAAACTTTGGAAAAACTTACTTTAAAAAATGAAAGTTTACCTTAGGGTAGTCATGATGAAATTTTTCCTTCTCTTGCATTCTTAGTAAGAGTTGACCAATCACTGGATTAACTGAAAACTCTAAATTTGATTTTTTTAGTTTTGTATAAGCTGTTTGGATAGTTTTCCTTTTTCTTGTTTCGCTAACAAGAAGTTTTTGAGATTCTTTTTGCTTTTTCTTAAGCAATTCATTTTCTCTCATGGCAGTTTCCAAACGGCGCTTGAGAGTCATTGAGTCCGGGAGACCATAGTTATGGTCGAGGAAAACACGTATTCTGTGTTCCTCTGGGCTGATTCGAGGTTTGGCAGGTACCTTGCTCACAGTACTTTTGATGTTTGGAAGATTTTGTTGACTCATCTCAACTTGAGGTTTTTCAGGAACAACGCTTACAGTGCTTGGGTTTCTGGAAAAATATTGTAAGATTTCATCAACTTTAAAAATTTTTTTGAAGTCTAGTAATTAACAGATCTAGATATATTGTTGGCCTACAAACTATGAACCTGACAATCTCAGTATATCTGCGGACGTATTTGAATTATCCCCAAGAAAACCACCGAATCTCTTAAAAAATTTAAACTCACATTTCAACAGCACGTATTTTGGGAGGCTTTCTTGGTTCTCTTTTTTTCGTTGGCCCGGTTGTGAAGTCAAAAATAGTAGGGATAGCATCTTTCTTGAGTATTTTAAGCTGACCATATTTGGAGGTCACATCAAAACTGTCCGACGTGAAATGTCTGGAGCACAATGCCGAAGCGTCAGTGGGAATCCAATTTTTCCTTCTCACCTTTTTGGCCCAGATTTTCCGTCGATTGTCTTTTGGAAACCTGAAAAATTATTCAATCGTGGTATTTTTTAACCATTTACAGTTTTTGAATTTGCCCACTTGTGAAAGGAGATTCCAGGGTTTGAACCACTTTTTCTGCTTCTATTCTTGCAGTTAAATGCAACACAAGTCACCATGATAAATACCTTTTCTTGAAATTTTATATTAATGTCATTGAAAATCTTTCTTGGTTTTGATTTTTGACTCTTGGTAGAATTTTTCTAAATTTTGTTTTGTTTTGAAATTTAATATTGGTTTGATTCAAGTTCAACAAATTTGAAACTGTATAGAGTCCCGTGAGTCGCAATACCGATCAATACAAAAGCAGTAAAAAACCAAAAACAATTCGTTATTTACAAACAAAAACAATTACCTATTATTTAGGATTCTATTTTCTATTGTTAACTTTCATCACCGATGGGAGGATTTTAAAAATGTTTTTATTTTATTTGACTTGAGCTTTATGTTTGAAACCCAGCTTAACTGGATAGGCGTCTAGGTTTCCCCAATCAAAGGTATGAGTTCTGAGGTGGATTGTCGATTTGTTTTAAAGCTAAATTCAACTATTGAGAGATGCAACTTTGTTATTAACAACACTGATTGTCAAGATGCAAGTGGATACTTCAATTATGTTGAGCTTCTTTATTGTCACTTCCCAGGTAAGAAAGTTTCAATCTTGCAGAAACAATAATTCATCATTTAAGTTACACAAAGACGTTAAATTTTAATTCCAGAAAGCCCCATTGCGGGAATTGGGCTTTTTGCCTTATGGCTTGCCTTCTTGTTTGTTGGGCTGGGAGTCTCTGCAGACGACTATTTCTGCCCGAATTTGGACACTATGGCAAAAACTCTAAGGTAATCAATCAAAGAGACAATGTAATGCTGACATGATGGAGTAGCTGGTTTATACTCTTATAATCCAAGGTTGTCGCAGAATATCGCTGGTATTACGATCATGGCTCTAGGAAATGGGGCTCCCGACATATTTTCCTCATTTGCGAGCGTCTCACAAGCTAGACCAGGTAAATAAGAAATCAAACCTCTCTCCTTTTTCAACTTAAAGTGAAAACTTTTTTCAGAGCTCTTACTTGGGGAGTTATTTGGTGCAGGAGTTTTTGTGTCTACTTTTGTGGCCGGATCAATATGCCTTGTTAGACCATTTAAGCTCATGGAAAGACCATTTTTGAGAGATGTGGTATTCTACTTGGCAGCTGGGTTCTGGGCCTTTTTCATTTTTTACCGGTAAAAAATTGCCCTTCGATGAGAAAAAAAATACAGCTAATGCTTCTTAAGATTTTTTCAGGGGTCAAATTCATTTCTCAGACTCCGTTGGATTTCTGTGTCTTTACTGCGTTTACATACTTGTCGTTATTGTAGGCAGATACATAAATCAGCAAGTGGTAACTTCATTTTTAAAAACATCAAAAATATTTATTTTATGGCTAATTAAATGACATGCTATACTCCCCGGAGGAGCTGAAAAGATACGTTAGCATTGGTTCAATTTTAGCAATTTTTAAATAATTTTCTCACTATTTCAGAGACAGCAGCGCAACTCAGATGAAAGGCTAATTCCAGAGGAAAATGAAGACCCTATTTCAGTGGACGGAGAAAATCCTTCTTTGATCACTTCTAACACACCTCTAGACTCAGTGCCTGATAGCCCTTTTCCCCCAGCTGAACAAGAATCGATTGTTGAAACTATTCATTTAGAGACTGCTGCAATGGTCGGAAATTTCAAGTCGTTGGCTTTATCACTTCTTCCAATTGAGTGGCAGAGAGGCTCTTCTTCCTCTTGTTATCAGTACGCTTGGGGACTATTGAAATTGCCCTATACTCTTCTTTTTTCTTTGACCATTCCTATAGCTCCATATGAAGATGATAACCATTGGTCGCAGGTTTTGCATCTTATTCATTGTCTTTTGGGTCCCCAACTTGTCTTATTTGCATCAGGATGGCAGTTTACACAAATCTATTACAGTGCAGATGATAAGTTCCGTGCTTGGGAGGTTACTCTGGTTGGCAGTCTCATTCTCTGTCTTTTTTACCTTTGTGCTTCTTCACCATCAAAGCCTCCAAAATGGCGACCACTTCTTTCCTTTTTTGGCTTTGGAATTTCCGTCGTGTGGATATATGGTATTGCAAATGAAGTTGTGGCGATTCTTAAAGTGTTTGGAGTTGCTCTAGGTTTTTCAGATGCCATCCTTGGCCTTACACTTTTGGCATGGGGAAACTCTTTAAGTGACCTTATTTCTAACCTTGCTGTGGCTCGACAGAATTCCCCTCGAATGGGGTTTTCTGCTTGCTTTGGTGGACCCTTGTTTAATCTTCTTCTGGGGATAGGTCTTCCTTTGAGCTATCTTTTCCTCAAAACCGATCGAAGAATTCTAATCGTCAAGTTCAACCCCATGGTTACTGTCCTATCTATTTCTCTTGGTGGTTCCCTCATTTTCTCCCTAATCTACCTACCTTTAGCTAAGTTTCAGGCCAGCCGTCTCTATGGGGCCCTCCTTGTCTTTCTATATGTATTATTTTTAATTTTTGTAGTATTAGCTGAGATACACTTGAGAAATATCTCCCGGTGATAAAGCCCTGTCAATCACACCATTACCTACTGATTAAAGTATTTTGTAAAAAAATATATAACTACATTGTCCCAAATGTACCTTCCTAAAATATTTTTGAAATAAATATTATTTAGATAAAAAATGATTAAAGGAAAAAACTTATCCTTTGATATCTAGACCTACTGGAAAGG
>Ga0194133_10007415_pt1 | contig 13166 bp, 7 predicted proteins | sample TA2KigOf40mmetaG_FD_155448 | JGI IMG/M metagenome (GOLD analysis project Ga0194133, IMG submission 155448) | Freshwater microbial communities from Lake Tanganyika, Tanzania - TA2015055 Kigoma Offshore 40m | ecosystem: Environmental > Aquatic > Freshwater > Lake | place: Tanzania: Lake Tanganyika...
TGCAGCCTGAGCCTCTAGGATATTTATTTCCAACTTGCATAGCCCTGCCATTATTTGACCTCGGGGTCCACCTGGAGGATCTTTTGCATTATGGTGGCCGAAAAATTGCTAACTAATTCATGTAAGGTGGAAGAGATGGTGCAGATTCCAATAAAATATGATCAAATTAGTCATTACATCTCAAATTATTATGGTTTTTGTCAACCTGCTATGCTCTTCCATCATTTGTTATTTGAGAACCAAGTGTGCTGAAAAGTAGATTTTTGTTTAACATTATCAAGGACACTCAGCCTGAAATTTTTTAGGGGGGAGGACGTTGTTGTAGGGAAAGGTTGCTTGGGAGGGTTCAATATTTTTCCCCTAAGCTTCGCGAGCTGATGGTTAGGTGATTTTTCTTGGTGCAAAAATCCCCCTTCCACCTGGTTTTGACATGCATGTAAATACTTCCAACTCTTACGAAGTATATCCTATATGATTCACTTTATCATATTTGATAAACGAATGAGTTAAATAAAGCATTAAACATTAAACAATGACCAGTAATTTCGTTTTGGGAGAATGGGGTAAGATCTATTTTATAATTCACTTTTTCAAGATGAACTGGTTGAATTTGATCCTCATATTTAGAAGCAATAGATGCAGAAGAATGTTTTCAACCACACGCATTGGTTAAATTAAAATCAATTGCAAAACCAAAAAAACAAGCTAGATTTTTCTCCTTTCTGCAACAAATTCCATCAAGATCTGTAATTCAATAACTTTAGAAGTGCATTCGAATTGTCCTTCGCTTTGAGTTGTTGTCTTCATGGTGACATGAAAAGTAATCGGTAAACGTATTGCATCATCCAGGACCAAGAGATAAAATTATATTAATGCTTAAACAAAATTTTTATTGGGGAAATTAGAGATAAAAGTACTTCAAAAATTAAGTAGATGGGTATTTTTTGTGCAGGGAAAAATACCTAGCCCTCCTGAGCGACCTGTCACCTAAGAAATTTTAAAGCTAGAGAAAAGCTTATAGAACATTATTTTTAGCTAAATGTTTGAGCAGAAAATGTTATTTTATAAAAAAAATTCTAGCTTTATAATTATGGGAGATATTAAAGATGTAAATATAAATCTTTGAACTATATATAAATATCTCAGCTTCTAGGCAAAATGTCAAAAATCTGATCAGTTTCTTTGGAGCCATCGATGTAAAGATTATGTTTGCCAATTTTCAGGCCTTTAACTTCACTGGAGAGGAGGTGACAGATGAACGCACACAGGACATCAAGCATTCTTAAACAGATTCCTATACAAAATTTCTAAACTCATCCCTTGCTTCGCTTGGGATGGATAAAATTCAAGTGCATAATTATACACATTATTATCTACTTTAATGTTGGTTACAAGATATATCAAACAACTCTTTTTCAAAAACCTCCTAATATTGTAATAAACTTATCCAACTTTTTGAAAAAACCTTAAAATTCAAATATAATTGATTTTTAGATAGGTTGAGGGAAGTAACTATTTGATACTATGAAGATCTTCCTGCTCTCTATGTCTGAGAATTTTTTAATTTCTTTTATAAATTAAATATTTTGCTACTCTGACCTACTTTGTCTAGGGTTTTTTCTCACCTTATTTGCAGTTTGGGTATAAAAAACGACTCTTTTCGAAATGTCATTCCTAGAGGGTGATTTAGAAAGCAAGTTTTCTCAGTGTGGGTTAATCAAAAACACAAAATTCGTGAAGAAAAAATTTGATCGAAGTTACATCTTGATTTTTGAAAAAATACCCCGAAGGTGCTGAATTCACGTCTGGAATTAGATTTAATCCCTTTTTATTTTAAAAACATCTGCACTCAAAGACACGCAGTTTGTAGCTTTAACTTAAGTTTTCAAGCATCTCGGGATCAAATCGACTCAACAAAAAATATTTGTTGCATAATTTGGAATCTTTATTTCTTTTTTACAAAAATGCCATATACTTATTTGTAGACGAGACTAATTGTCTCACTAAAATAATTGATTCCAATAGACTATATATCTTAATTAGATTGGTTTGATCAAATTTTGAGACGTCAGACTGAAACTCATCCATAAATTAAACAAATCTCAAGAGGTTAGTGCTAAAATGGTTTCAAAAATGTAAAAATTTCAAAGAGTGTTAACCTTCACACCATCATTAGGGATTAAATAGTGCATAAAACCAAATGGTGGAAAAAAAGAATTCGTCAAACATGAAAGAAGAATGTATAATTGGGATTTTTCAACTAAATTTTATTGATTGCCCGATAAGAGGAGTCATATTTAAATGTTTTTTGCAAGCTAAAAGCAAGCTTTGGTGGAAATTGTAAATTAACTTCAAATTTTTGAAGTTTTAATTGACATTAAAAAGTCTTCAGATCGTGCCCTGATTTTTTTATTCAAATGTACTGGGTTTTTTTTCAATAAAAAAACATTACCTTTTTCTTTTACATCCAAATGAAGGTTGAAAACAAGACAGTTAAGTGATCTTAAACAAGATTCTTTTCTTTCTATCTCCTTTGTGTCTCAAAATTCTAAGTATGAAATAAAACAATTTTATTTTGTTTTCAATTTGGCAGAAAAGCATTGTACAAATTTTGTTGTTTTCACCTAACATGTTGTGTTTGTCATGTAAGAAAATAGCTTTCATTTAGATTTGTCAAACTCCTTTTTTGGACAAAACATGAACATCGCGTCAAGTCAAGCCACAGACCCTGGAGGAGGGGATTAACTTTCCCCTTCTTTTCAGCACGATTTCTTGAATATCAAAGTAAAAAAGCATCCACCTCTAGTATGCTTTCAAAACTCGGCTGAGAAGCGAGACGAACACCTATAATAGTATGCGACGGGATGAAAGAGGGGCGGCCGTCCTATCGTCGTCCCGGCGCTGTCGAGATCATTCCAGCTCAAACACTCAAAGAAAATCTGTTAAAGTAATTGACTGTTAAATGATCTACGCGTGTAAAAACTCGTTTCCTCCTGCAGTTGGAAGGTGATGACTACATTGTCTGGTTTGTAGAAAGTATCAACTGGTCAAACAAGAAACTCTTCAGGAAGATTGATTGCTCTATCAGATAGACAGATTATGAATTGATTTGCAAAAAGGTAAATATCTGAACTATTCCTCACAAGTATTCCGAAATTTTCTTTTACTTAAAAATACTTTGGTGTTGAGGAGGAAATTAATTGTTAACGTGATTCGAAATCTAACCTTCTTAAAACATGTTGATAGTTAAAAAATGATAACCGTAACAAAAAATATAATATAGACAGTTTATGGATTACATAAACAAAATCATTTGTATTTTCCATTTGATAAAAAATACTTTTCGGACAGCGGGAAATTTTTGATTAACATAAAGTACCTAGATAAGTGTGCTTGAATCAACAACCCAAACAATAGACCAAAGAAAGTCTTTACAATATTCGCGTTTCCTCGTTTCCTAGGGTACAATATCTGTGAAACGCAAATGTAACTGATTGTCTTGTCTGCACCGCCTGGAGCGCACACCACAAAAAGTAACTTGAAATATAATCAAACATTTTCATCTGCTAAACCCACCTTTTAACTTAATAGTATAATTATGGTCACATTAAAAGATTACAATATTTTTATCTAACTTCTCATTTGTATTGAAACTAAAATCTCATTAAAATTTGAGGAAGTACCATCCAAAAAAACCGGCCTAAATAAATAATGGTGCGTGCGTGGTCAAGCTTTATAACAGTTCATATTTACTCATCTAAGAATTATGAAGGAAAAAGACAGTTTTTGCAGTCAATAGGTTCAGTCTCTTTGTGCCAAAGTGAAGTCAATAATGCTGTTATTTCTAACAATGAAGAGCAGATTTTATGACTTTTCTTGTACTGTTGTAACCGATGGATTGTTGAAATATACGAATTGCGAATTTTTATTCAGTGTGTGGTTGAACTTTATCAAAATCATTTAGGAATGATGAATGGAAAATAACATTTGTTTGATAGCCTACTGAGACTCAGAGGTTTGGGGCGGGACCCTTAGTCTTAGTAATAAACCCTTTACCCCTAGGCTTGTTCAGTCAGTTTATGATCATTACTATCTCAGTCAACGAAGTCTTAAAATTAAAAACTCCTTAAATTTTTTTTCAAAAATTTATACTCAATTGGTTGAGTAAAAAGGCTTCCATAAATTTAAAGCAAAAAACCCCAATACTTTGATCATTTTTGTTGTATTAACTTGCATTTAGTGTGAAAAGGGGTTTTTAATAAAGTCGATGTCGATTGAGCTTCATAGAAGTGCCACTCATTCAAATCATAATAAAATAAGTTGACTAATATTCATTCTTTATTACTTGTGATTCATTCTCAGCTTTTAAAAAGTACAGTATTGTCAAAATAGTTGTAAGATGAAGCTGGAAATCGAAATACAAATACAAATATTTAAATTGTTATTTAAACCAATAGCTTATAAGGCTTTAAAAAATTTGATCTTATTTTGTAGCCTTCAAAGATTGCCTTCTCATCTAAGTCTGTCAAGTGACTGTATTAAACACCAAGAGTGGAAAAAAGTCCGAAAAGCTGAATGAAAAGTGCACATTGCATACCATAAGAAACAAGTCGTGATTGAAACTAGGTAAGTCAATTATTTCTTCAAATTTTATCCCTCCCGAGCGAAGCAAAGAGGGTTTTAAATTTTTCATTACTTTTTGCATTCAAGACGCTTGTCGTCCGTCTGTCCATCTGTCACCTATATCTCCTTCCACAGTTTTAAAGCTAGAAAACTAAAAATTAGCAGTAATAATCATTATATACATAAATGGCTCAAAATTTACCCAACAAAATTTTAAAATTTTGTCTAAAAGCTGAGAAAATCAAATTCAAAGTTATAAAGTAAACTTGTTGGTTGGGCCACTTACAGCACTCTGTTGTGCTATCAGGAACCTCAAACTCTTGCACCTATGCAAGACTCTGTGTCTTTTTATTAAGTGTAAATGGATGAAAAAGAGGGATTGGGCAGAAGTCAGTGGTTTTGCATAGAACTAGTGAGTTTTGTGCAGTGGAGCACCAATTCATTTTGAATATAGCTCGCTTATTCAACCTTTGACTTCAAAGATTGGAATTGTGATGGACAAAAAAATGCATAATACTTTATGTTAGGAGCATTACTTGGAACATAATTTAAAAAAATTGATCAAATTAGTTCTTCCATCTCAAAATATGAGATAAAGTTTCTTGGAAAAATTTAAGGAGAACCAGTGGATGGCTTGGTTTGTGAGTTCCAAACAGATTTATTGGTTATTTGAGAACCAAATGTCTTGCAATAAAGCAGATTTTTGCTCAGGATACTGTATCCTGAAACCTTGGGAAGGTTTATGTTCAACCTCCCACTTTAAGACCCAGGGTCCATCCTGAGGGTCTTGGAATTATGATGGATAAAAAATTGCTAAATACTTTATGATAAGATGGAGCAGAATTCAATAAAATTTGATCAAATAAGTTGTTGCATCTCAAAATATAAGATAAAGTCTCATGACAAAATTTAAGGTGAATGAGTGGATGGTTTGGTTGGGACAGATGAGGGGAAGCATACTTGGGGTGGGGATTGGTTGGGCCAGGTTATGTAAGGGGGTGTTTGGTTGGGACAGATAAGGGGAAACCTGCCCTGGAGGGTTAAGAAGAGGGAAACATGCTTGGGGGTGGGTTAGGTTAGTTTAGCAATAAATAACCTTTTGATAAAAAGAGGATGGTTTGGTTGGGACAGAAGAGCGGGATTCATGATAATATTGTTTTGGTTAATTGGGGCGGAACTGGTCGCTCGCTCTGGAGGGTTTAGCATTTTTCCCTGCACAAAAAATACCTGTCTACTTAATTTTAAAAAGAACAGCTTAAAGTACTGGGATTGGAGGGTGATGAGTTCAAACCCCATCACCTGCTTGCAAAATTTCCAGCTCTGGTGTGAGCCTTTAATGATGAAAAATGTCGCAAAGCGTTACTTTCAAAATGATATTCTGAGTCCTTGATCAGATTTAACAATATTCTGGGTCCTTGACCAGATAAAAAGTACATTCTGGTTCCTTGACCAGTTTTAGAATATATTCTGGGTCCTTGCGACACCATAAAATCTTACATGAATGGGTAGCCGCTAGCCACTACCCGTTGGGAGGTGCTTTCATTGGATTAAAACCAAACGGCTGTTAGACTATAGTGAAACTAATTTAAATCTATTTTAGTGCTCTTAATTTCTTAGAAAGATACCTGTCTTTACGCATAAATCTTATCAAAATATTCAAGACCTTTCAGATTGTATTTCAAGAGTTATAGTTTTCAGACAATATAAAAATTGTAGGTAGCCTTTTTTCATTTAAGTTAAATTTATCAATTTTTGTTTTTTTGTAAAAATCAGATCTGTGAATCGACATTTTTGTCAATTTAAAAGACCTTTGCCAGTTTTATGCTTCTATCAACTTCCTTTTGTCTGAATGTGCCAAAAAGGTTGCAAAATATCTTTAAGAAAATTCATATTTTTATTCTTTTGATAAAATTTGAATTCTAACAATGGTTTTTCCGCATCGTTTGATATTTCCCTCTTTTGATTAAGCACAAAAATTTTGCACATCATGATATTTTGCAACATAATTTTTGTATTGAATATAATTTTCTAACTCCATGCTTCCTATTTTCTGTCCACGATTTTGAAAGCAACATTTGGAAAGTTGTTTTGGTAGAAGTACTCTAATTTATTATTTATCTTTCTCCTTAATTTGGTTGGTCTTATTTGCTGACGCAAGTTTGTCTTGACTGAAATTATTTTTGCACAAAATTTTTCTTGTTTCGCCTGCACACCTGTTTAAGTTCTGAAAATCCTGTTCTGAAATTAATGTAAAAGTCCCTTTGGATTTTCTTCGACTTTTTTCCACTTTATGATTCAGTTTTTCTTAAGTTTTGAATTTTGTATAAAAATGTTACTGATGGTCTCATTTTTGCATCAAAAAATATCTTCATTGTGGATTTGAAGAAAGATGGCATAAAAAAGAGTAAAAAAAAGCTTAGGACGAAAAGATTCAATTAACTTTGATAATTAAGTAAAATTTCATTGTTTATAAACCGCAAAAGATTCCGAAAAGCCAGAATAACAAGCTTGTTGTGATATTTGAAAAAAAGAAAGGAATAGCTTTTTCTTTAAGGCGCCATTTGTAATGATGGGCTCCAAAGCTGAGGCGGAAATGGGAGGCTTTCATACAACGGATGTAACGTCTTCAGGCTCACAGTTTCCTTCAACCTTCGAGGACCTCTACAACCGTGATGAAATAGATGATGCTGATGAAGGTATTTTTTTATTCATCAAAAATGTAATTTCGTTTGAAAGAGAAGCTTTAATAAGGCAAGAAACATCTTGGAAAGATTACTTTTCAGCCTCAGGCGACCACGTGCCAAACCTTTTGAATCCATTTTTCAATCCCAGAGATCCTACACACGTGACATGTCTTAGTTCTGGAAGACATGGCCTGGGGGGTCAACGCACCTGCTTGATGTGGGCTTGCAAGGCTTGTAAAAGGAAAACAGTGAAAGTTGATCGGAGACATGCAGCAACCTTAAGGGAAAGAAAAAGACTTAGAAAGGTAGAAAAACGACTGGTCATTTTCATTAATTCACAGTTTTAATTGTGTCTCTTACCATTGTAACCGTCGATTGTAATAGAATGAGATTTTTGCTTGATAAATATATAAATAAATAATGGCTTTTTTTGGATAGGTGAATGAAGCTTTTGAAATTCTTCGTCAACAAACTACCAAAACACCAAACCAAAGACTACCAAAAGTAGAAATTCTTCGAAATGCCATTTGCTACATAGAATCATTAGAAATGCTTTTGAATTCAGCACATTTAAACTATAATCATCAAATGAAGATGGAAAATGATGAGGTGATTATTTTCTAAAACCCATTCAACCCTTGTTGAACCAAACCAAACCCCTTTAATGGTCAATTGCAACTTTCCTCTCAATAGAATTGTGAAAAACTGATGAATTTATTGATTTTCCAGTGTCTAGCAAGGGATCACGCCCAATTTGACGTTCACAATTTAAGTGCTTCAAAATGCGATGAGAGAGAACAAGATGTTGAACCTGGAGTTTCATCTCTAGAGCAATTAAATTCAATAGTGGCGAATATACCAAACTAAATTTTGCTAAAATAAGCCCAAACAAATCATTTTCTGTTAAAGTTATAGTTATTGGTTTAAAATAAAATTTTGACCTTTTTTTTGAAAATTAACTTTCAAAATTTGACCTTTCTATTTTGAATCTTCAAGTGAATGAAAAGTAATTATAATTTTTAACCCTCCTGGTTTCCGGATGGAAAAAGTTTTCGTTTAAATGACCATGGTTAACCAACCCCTGAAGAGTTAAACTCAGGAAATTCGCACCATTTACTCAATAGAACGTATCGTTTGGCTGCTTTTTTTCCTTTAAAGTCCAACAGAAACACCAGGTTAAGAAAAAAGTTTTTATCTGACAAAAAACATGCGGCATCACACGTGCAAAGGTTGAAAAATATTTCGCAGCTCCTTTTAAGAGAAAGTCTTTGGTAAAAGGCTAATTAGGGCAATTATAAAAATCATTTTCGAAAGAAAAATTAGGACTATTTGACTAAAATTTACTTTTTCAAAAAAATCAAAGTTGTGTTGAATAATTTTAAGTATACATAAATCACTTCCTTTGATTCTTTATGTTACGTTTTTTACAATAGAAAATGCTTACAGAGCTTGTTCAGAATCTAAATGCTTAGATTCATCATTCTACATGTAGAACGCATTCAATCAATTACATGGACAATCATCAATCTCTAGGAGAAAAATTCATGCATTGTGCATGAAACAGTTGGTCCACCGAGTGAAGGTTGCAGCTTTTGCAATTGCAAATACTTTCAAACCAAGTAAAAGTCATGTAAAAGTTTACCAAAATATTTTCGCAACTAGATAAATAAGATGAATTAAGATTTTTCCTTTGGAGAAAAGTTGGAAAATTCTGTTTTGAATTGACGTCACGAGTTCATGCATCGAAACAAGGAACGAATTAAATCTGTTGGGGAAAAAGTTGAAGAAAAAAATCTGCTGATGACATTCTACTTGACATTCTCAGGTCGAAACATGACAAACAATCAGAAGAAAAAAATTTAAAAACTCATGCAAAGAATGACAAAAAAAATTTAACGAGGAGTGATATTTGATGTGATTGTGTATTCTACAAACGAATAAAGATGAATGTTTCAAATTGTGATTTTTAAACTTTTTTTTGAAATAACTGCTTTCAAATTACTTGGTATTTTTTCCGTCGTTGCTCGGGTGGCTGTCTGCAAGACAAGATGATTGGGATCCTTACTTGACCCCATCCATACCTCTGACCCGGCACAAATGGGGCTGATTTGAATTTTTCCGGTACGTCACGAAATTTATATTTTGACACTCATTGATTATTTATTTATATGCTGTGGCGAATTTTTTTTCCAGATACTGTTGACTTGAATTTTGACTAAATTTCCAAGGTGTCACTTGTTCACCCATTCGGTTTTGCAATAGAAGTGTTTTGATAATGAATCGCTTATTTAAAGAGGTCACATGAAAATTCATCTCAAAAATGACTTTGAAGCAGAAGTCTTTGCCATCGAAGTTAAGTTATTTTTTTCTAACTTTTCTTCCCTTCAAGTAAAACCTAAAATGTTCGACACAATTTCGATGAGACACTGAAGGTAAAAGATAAAAATTTTGAGTTGACAAGAGATTTTTCAGTGCAGTCATCTGGCCATTTTAGGTGAATTAACTCAATTTATATTTTTGGAGAAAAACAGATAAATTGTTGACGTCCGGATTTTTAATATTCACTAGATGACTCAATAAAATGTTCAGAACAAATAATCTTTTTTTAAATAGGTCGTTCCGAATTGCTTGAATATCCAGCTTAAGGTCAACATGCAGACTCTTCGAGGAAGGTGCATCACGGCCTAACTCTTAGCAAGTACAATTCAAGAGTGACGGAAAAATCTATTAAATGTCTGTTGATTGTTGAAGCTAAAATCCAGAAATGCAGCTAAGTTTAAATTTTTAGAAAAGTCAAGACCATTTGATCAAAACACAAAAAGTCCCACTTTTGTAAGTGAAAAGGATGGGGAAAATAATAACCAATCTTTACCCAAGTCAATACTCCGTGATTAACCTTCTGCTCCCCTACCTTTTGAACAACTGCAACTGCGCCTACCTTTTTCCCTTCCAACCCACTCTGTATAACCCTGTATTTTATTTTTAAAGCTATTCCAAATAACTTAAGGCAGTTTCCATCAACAGGCCTTGCACGAAAACTTTAAATATGTGGTAAGTCACTGCAAATTTGTGGTGTTTCTTTCCACAATTCTAGGTAATCACTTGCATGAGATCTCTATGGGCAAGGGAATCCTGGACAGACATTACCTGTGCAAAAATGAAAATCATCTCAGTAAGGACGTCATCGATCCCAATTCTTAATTTGCAGTTAGTCCCTGCATATTTGCTGGGTTTTTCCCATGACTTCAGTCAATCACTTGCTTATGGGATCCCTTGCCTCGCCCGGAATCCTATTCTGTTCTGAGGAGGTCCTAAGTAAAATACACACTCAAATGCAGAGTACTGAGTAGGATGAATCTCCATTGGTTTTGGAACCGGTAAATCAAAATCTCCACTGAGCAATCTTTGAAGTTTAAAGATTGCCGTTGGCAAAAATCGACAGTTTACTCTCAATAGAGATGGTGCCATGGTGGCGATGCGAAAAGAAAACAAAACAAAAAACGGTCGACTGCATGTATACATGTAGTACAGCAATGGCAAATAGCAATCTCGATCTGCACGCAATTCAGCGTAGCGTAGGTAGAAAGGCTAAACTGACGCCAGACGCGGCACGGCGTCAGCTGATTAGTCATTACTCTCCGTCTCCGTCAAGGAACATTCAACATTTTCTCATTTTCAGTTGGTTGGATTCCACATAAGTAAAAAACCCGACATAGTAAGAAATTTGTTATCAACATAGTCGCTTATTCATACCTTTACAAAAACTGTTCAATCATTATACTTCTTTTTCTGAAATAACAAAGGCTCATCTTGTCAAGTTGAATCCATTTATTACTTTATATTTCAGTAACAAAGAAAATATCAAACTTTTTCTTTCAATATTTTCGACTTGATTTTAAACGCATTAGCACTCTTAGTCTAACTCTTTTTGTAAAAATTAATAATCCGTCACTATTGGTCATATATATATTTTATAAGCTCAGTATTTGGTCCGTTTTTCTAAGTGTTATTATTTCATTCTTTTGCAGCATTCAGAATGGGCAAACGTATTCAAGATGGAGAAGCTGTGGGGGTAACTTTTTTTGAAAATTTTTATATGAGAAGCTTTGCTACTTAATCGATCCTTGCAGGCTACTATACCTATACCCGATGCTTTTGGATCCTCGTTTTCAGAAAAGGCCATTCGGCAAGGGTTTATTCGTAAGGTTTACATGATTCTTCTCACTCAGCTGGCGGTGACAACAGCATTTATAGCAGGTACTAACCAAGCATTCAGCTCAGTAAATGAGGAATTAGAGGCATGAACTTTAAAATTAACTCGTTTAAAAGTTTGGATGGAAAATGAGTAGGAAAAAGAACATAGTTCAAGGACTTTTTCAAGCCCATTTTATCGTTTTCAGTGTTTGTCTTCACACCAACCATTAGAAGTTTTTACTGCACTGACTTAATCACACAGGATGATGGGATAGTTAAGTGTGTGAGAGCCTCACAAAATGGATTCATTGTCTACATCGTCTCTTATGTCATTTTCATTGTAACCTACTTCTCTATTGCATGTTGTGAATCTGTCAGGTAAGGAATGGTTGGGTAAAAGTAAATGTGGCTTACGAACTTGAAAGTTAGTCTTGACATTCTTTAGGCGAAAATTCCCTGCAAACATTGTGACGCTGTGCATTTTCACTTTGTCATTCTCTTTGATGGTCTCCAGCATTTCTGTATATCACAATGCAAGTTGGTAAATTGACTATTTTTGACACACCGTTTTTTGAAAATCAGCTCAACAGTTCAACATTTTAGGGTTATGATGGCAGTTGGAATAACAGGTGGACTTTGTCTTGGCCTTACTTTGTTCTCGTTTCAGACTAAGTGGGATTTTACCGGTAAATATAGTATAATTGTGCTCAAAAAGCTGTTTAATTTTTAAACCACTTATTTTTACCTCTTTGGCAAGGATGGGGAATATACTTGTTTGCTGCTGCCTGGATTCTCTTTTTATTCGGAATCATTGCCATTATTTTCTTTGCTAAATCTTTGCCTGTTCTTTACACGGGTTAGTTTTCAACTATTTTTTTAATGAAAAGAAACTAAACGGAGAATTTTCAATTGACTTTCAGTGTACAGCGCCTTGATAGCCGTTCTTTTTTCCTTCTTTCTTATCTATGACACACAGCGCTTGATGTCCGGAAAGAAGTACTCGATTTCACCAGAGGAGCACATATTTGCAGCGATTCAGGTTTGCGAGTAATTAATCTTATAAGGTTTTCTATGCACGGCCACGAAAACCTCTTAATTTTAAACAGGTCATACAACACTTGATGATTACAAACTTTCCATTTTTTCTTCTTCTAGCTTTACATCGATGTCGCGTATATCTTCTTGGCCATTCTTGGCCTTGGTAAAAATTAGACTGATGAACTGAAGACTTGTTGAGATGCCATATCTTCTATATAAAAATAAAATTAAAAGTGTGTCTGTGCTCCATAAGCTTTCAAACTGCTGGACGAATTTTGCAGAAGACTTTGCTGAACCCGGTGGTTAATATAATGATATCGTAATATATCCCACCCTGGGGGCGTGGGGGGGGGTCTAAAAACACTACAAGCTGAAGGAAACACCTTACAAAATTGTTCACAAAACAAATGATCATTGAGGGCTGTTTTTCTACCAGTTAGCTGTTCGGCTGATGCACAGCTGCAACAGCGTTAATGTTTGTTTTTACCAATTTTGGATCCTGAGCTACCCAATCGGGGGCTGGGATAGTAAAGAGTCAAACCAATCATTTTTGGGGAAAAAGAGTAACCTTAAAGTTGCTAGACATGGCAAATTGAATGATTGTGCCAAATTTGAACTCTCAACTCA
>Ga0194133_10007419_pt1 | contig 13162 bp, 8 predicted proteins | sample TA2KigOf40mmetaG_FD_155448 | JGI IMG/M metagenome (GOLD analysis project Ga0194133, IMG submission 155448) | Freshwater microbial communities from Lake Tanganyika, Tanzania - TA2015055 Kigoma Offshore 40m | ecosystem: Environmental > Aquatic > Freshwater > Lake | place: Tanzania: Lake Tanganyika...
TGATCAGGCTCCGGCAAGAGGCACCATCAATCTCACGTTAAACTCAGTGTATGAGTGTCTGGAGCCTCGCCTCACGATAGCTAAGCGATGACAAAGCTTTTGCCGAAAGGATACGGAATTTGTCAAATTATTAGGATCGCAATGCATTAAATTTATTTAATTCAATAGATATTATTCCCAAGACTTTTTTTCAAAAGATTTTTTATCTTATTTTAGATTGATGAGGTTCACTATAACATGTGACACCATATTTCGTTATCTTCATTAAACGGATTAACTTATTGATATTAAAATGAATTTATTAAATAAATTAATATATACGCTTGCATTTTTTGCCCTTCCATTTATTTCTTTCGCACAGAACAAAGAGAATGAATCCCCTGTGGCAAACTGGCAAAATCTCGATCTAAAATCTGATGGTGTTTTTGGAATTAGTACAGAGAAAGCTTACGTAGAAATTCTTAAGGGAAAGAAATCCAACCCTATTATTGTTGCCGTTATTGATGGTGGAATTGATGTAGAACATGAAGATCTTAAAAAGGTGCTTTGGGTAAATCAAAAAGAGATTCCCGGGAATGGCATCGATGATGATAAAAATGGTTATATCGATGATATCCACGGATGGAATTTTATAGGATCCCCCAAAGCAAATATCCATTATGATAATATGGAAGTTATTCGCCTTATCAACAAATTACAGCCTAAATATGCAGCAGCACTGAATACCACCCCCTTTACCGAAGAGGAAAGAAAGGAATTCCAATTATATAAAAGGCTGGTGACAGATTATATGGCCAAATTACAATCTGCGCAGATGGGGCTTCAAAATACGACCATGATCAAAAAATATCTTGATGAAATTGTAGTGAAAATGGGTAAGGATAATCCTACTGCAGATGATTTTGGGAGCTACAAATCTGCTAACGATATAGAATCCCGGGTGGTCAAATTTATCAGGCCTGAATTAAAGAAGGGCGATTTTAAAAAATTTTATCAGGAGTTAATGGATGGTATTAAATATTATGACACTCAAGTTAAATACCACCTTAATGTTGATTTTGATCCCAGGAAGGATTCGGTTGGCGATGATTATTCCAATAGCTATGAACGTAATTATGGGAATAATAATGTTACAGGACCGGATGCCGAGCATGGTACCCATGTTGCCGGTATTGTTGGGGCTATTCGTACTAATGATTTAGGGATTAAAGGCGTTTCTGATAATGTCAAAATCATGACTTTAAGAACCGTTCCTGATGGCGATGAGCGTGATAAGGATGTTGCTAACTCCATCTTGTATGCGGTAGATAATGGAGCGAAAATTCTCAACATGAGTTTTGGAAAATCTTATGCCTGGGATAAAAAGGTAGTGGACGATGCCGTAAAGTACGCAGTTTCTAAAGGAGTACTTCTTGTACATGCAGCAGGAAATGACGGTAAGAATACTGAAAAGGAAGATAATTTCCCCAATCGTTTATTTACAGACAGCCTTGGTAAAACAATGGGTACTGCTGAGGGCTGGATAGAAGTTGGAGCTTCCGGATGGAAGAATGATGAGGACCTGGTTGCCTCTTTTTCTAACTATGGGGGTAAAACAGTAGACGTTTTTGCTCCTGGAGTAAAAATTAATTCCACGATGCCTGGTTCAACTTACAAAGAGAATGATGGTACCAGTATGGCAGCACCAGTAGTTGCCGGTCTTGCTGCATTGATATGGTCACACTATCCACATTTTACAGCATTACAGATAAAAGATATAATCATGAATTCTGTTGTTAAAGTTGAGCAAAAATTAAAGATCAAAGAAAATGGTGATAACAGAAAAGTATTACTGAGTGAAATTTCTGTTTCAGGGGGTATAGTCAATGCTTATAATGCCTTGCAATTAGCCGAAAAAACCAATTCAACGGCACGAGCAAAATCTAAATAGTATTATAGAGGCTTTCTAATTAAGAAAGCCTCTATAATATTGAATTTTCATAGCTAATTAGCTCCATCAGTTCTTGCCCGCTGAATGGCATAGTTTCCTACTTTTGTTCCTAATTCCAATCCAACTTCGCAGTCACTTCTGTAATGAATTGCTCCATAAAGGCGTGAATTTGAGGCCTCTAGGGCCATTCTGTTAAAAGAACTTGCCTTTTCAGGTATAAGGTGACCCAAAACTGTGGCCGCAGCACCACTGAAGGTAGAATGTCCTGAGACATAAGCAGGAAAGTTTGGAAGTCCGGTAAGAGTCTTAATTTCGGGGTTGACCTGAGAGGGTCTTGGATTATAATATGTGAATTTGGTATCCCAGCAAACAATTGCAGCGTCCATCAAGGACATATTTAATAAGGCAAAATTTCTTGCCCAGCGCACCTCGCTTAGATTTAATGGAATCATATGCTCTGCTGCAATGGCATTCCAGTGCCCGGGTGGTGTATAGGTACCAATGCCATCAGCCCAAAAGTGTACAATTCTTATTCGTTCCCGTGTTGGGTTTTTACTGTAGTGCATCACCTCATCGAGTTCCTTTTGGAATGCTTCTGATTTTGTTGATGGGGGTGCTGCCGCTCTCAACCTTGTCACAACCGTTAATGAGTCAAATAGTAATGGACTTACCTTGCCAAAATACGGGAGCATTGGAGGTCGTTTTGGAGTTTCCTGACTGACCCAAGGGGTTTCGCCCCTCTGTATGACAGCCTGCTCAAATTCTTTCCAAAGATCTTGTCCATTCACAATTCCTACCGAAGCTTCTGTTCTGTCAGTCCGGGCACGCTGAACATATTTTAGTGCTACTGCTTTTCCAAGAGCTTCTCCTGCTTCAAGCTCATCCCTGACATTAGCGCCTGCCATTAAGCGGGCTATGCGATGTTCCTCTGCTTTTGACTGAATATAATCCTGCTCGCCGGGAAATAATAGCTTTAACAGTTTGACCGTAGCTCCAATGATCACTGCATCCTCAGAGGGATAGGATGGTAAATTACTCTTGTTTACTAAGGGGGTAATTTTTTGATCAATTTGATAAGGAGCCTGACGCTTAAACCGATCCTTGTAATAGTATGCGGCAATCAATCCATCAAACTGAGCAGCACTAACATAAGCATAGGCTCTTGCAGCATATGGTGGATTTGAGAATGGGAAAAAAGGATAGGCTAATGGATTATTGGCATTTGGGATAGGATAGGTTCCATCTTCATTTTGATAAGGAGGCAAATTGTATTTTGCTACGAGTTCGCGTAGGATTTCATTCCATCTTAAAACAGCTCCTGAACTCCAGTATCTTACCATTTTCCTGTCTGCATCGGTCATTTTATCCTGCCACGACTTCACTTCGTTGATTTGAAGGATGTAATCCGGACTTGTAGTTCCAATTGGGGCAGGAACAAAAATTTCATTTGCCGAATTCAAAAGAATTGGTTTCCATGAACCTGCATTGGCATCCGTTTGTACCGGGTTTAGTGCCGGGCTTAGTAAATTTGCTTCTTCAATTTCTTTGCTGCAAGCTGCCAGAAAGAGTAAGCATGTGGCAACACTTAATTTTATCAGTAATTTCTTCATTTTATTTCTTCCTAGAGTTTTCTGATTTCTTTGAATTCAGATTGAATATGTAAAATAAGCCAGCTTGAAAGTTTGTCGTCTGTCCGACGTTCCGACCGGCAACAGTAGTATGAGCACCGCCTATTAAAGTTAGGCCTTTGGGGACTGCAGGTTCGTACTTCATATTGATCCCTGAGCGAGTCATATTCATACGGTTAGATGGGAAAGGCATATTGTTACGTGTGATATCAAACCCTCCAAGTGTGGTCCATTTATCTAATACAGCCTCAAACACCCATGTTTTTCCCCTGTAACCCATTCTTAGGTTAAACTGAGTGGCATCGGGCATATAGACCTCATTAGTGAAATGCATCCTTGTTGTGAAATAGGATGTTCGGTCAATCTCAATATTACTTCGGCTTACATAGGTTCCACTCATGGTTGTAGTCCAGACCCCCACCTGATAGTCGGCCATTCCACGAAATGAAATATGGCGACTTTGCAGCCCTATTGATAAAGGAAGGTAGTCTGCTACATAATCAGAGACAGGCGAGGATAATCCTCCAATGGTAAAAATTGATAGATTGCCCTTCCCAACCTTCTTTTTTATGGGCTTCCATTTTAACCATAGAGATAAATCCTGGAGACCGCTAAATCCTCTTAGTTGTCCGGCGGAGGCATTTGTTTTTATATAAGGTAGATTGAAAATAATATTAAATTTAGAACTAACACCTAAACTGCCCATTGGTCCGATCATATTGGTGCTTACCGTTCCGAGGTTGGGATTATCCCTTTTCAAAGTACCCTCCCAGTAATTGTTCCAACTATTGGTATTGTACATTATTCCTGCGCAGAAAAGTTTTTTGCCCATCATTATGGCATCGATGTCGGTTTGTGCAAAAGATGCTTTACCGTTAATCAGTGTAAAAAAAATAAGCACAAAGAACTTTAAGCTAAAAGCAGAATGCTTAGGCCGAAAATCTTGTTTTGGTTGTAAAAACATGGCATAAATTATAATTCATTTAAACCTTGTTCCTCATTTCCTTAAGGAATTGAATCCGGATGCAAACAGCATTATTCGGTTTTATGGCTGAATGATTCCTCGAATTTTACAGCCTATGAAAAGCCAATCAATTCTAAATACAGAAAATGAGAAAATGAATTTGCGGATCTTTGAACGAGTTATCCGCTTTTTTTAGGTATTAAACAAATTCAGGAGGAGGGCAATTTATCCCAAAGGTAGGTTTATGCGTAGCGAGAGTAGAATTGGTATATCTTGCGGCAAATCGCTCAAGAATGCTAAAATTTAGGTCCACCATCGGATGTACCTCATAATCAGACATAGTCTTTTTTGCTGAAGAAGGACTTGAAGGTTGTTTATTAGGTTTAGCCGAGTCCTGTATTTCATTCATCAGCTGATAAAAAGTTGAACGAGCATGGTGTAGTTTAATTTTATTGGTATTGGGAACACAACGATAGATGATACGGCCATTTTCGTATTTCCGTTCAATAAATTTATAATAAACTCCATCAATCATTACCTCTCCGTCAACACGCTCAAAATTGCTCATGTCAGCTACATAGGGTAATATAACTTTTGAATCAATTTCTATTATCTGGGAGCTTTCATAATTATGATTATCGAATGCAATTTCTAATTGTTCATCATAATGAACCTCAAGAATTTTAACGAGCAGGTCATAGCCATACCAGTTGAAACTGAGTATACATATCATGAATGTGGCGGCAAGACCTTTTAACATTTGTCTTTTTTAATCTAGATTTAGAGTATCAAGGAATAAAAATATGATTAATATCACATTTTAAAAAATAATTCTGCGTGTGATACTGATGTTAGATCACCCAATTTGATCCCAAACAGATAGTGGAAACAAAATAGTTCCATGCAACAGGACTCCTTATTAGCGAAGATCTACTGTTTACAGCCTGGTAATTTAGATTGGAAATTCATTTTCAACAGGGAATGCCTCGGCATCCCCTGTTTGAATTATTAAACAACACTTAACCAAGTATTTTCTTCTTTGGGGATAATTTCCTGATTTTCTGAGATTTTGTTTTCAAGGTCATGAATGGCATGAACAGTTTTAAAATAGGAATCGGGTGTAACGGACAAGGTGTCAATGCCTTCTTCAACCAGGAATTTTGCAAAATCAGGAAATTCAGATGGACCTTGACCACAAATTCCAACTTTGACCCCTGTTCTTTTCGCTGTTCGGATCAATGAGCTAATCATAGATTTTACTGCTTCATTTCGTTCATCATACAAATGTGCAACGAGGGAGGAATCCCTGTCCAGGCCAAGTACCAATTGGGTAAGATCATTCGAACCAATCGAGAACCCATCGACAATGGATGCAAATTGTTCTGCAAGGATAATGTTGGAGGGGAGTTCGGCCATCAAGTAAACTTCAAGCTCATTTTCGCCTCTTATTAACCCATATTCTTTCATTACGTCGTAAACTCGTTCCAATTCTTTTGGTGTCCGGCAGAAGGGAATCATGACAATAATGTTATCCAAGCCCATTTCTTCTCTTGCCTTCTTGATAGCCTTACATTCAAGTCCGAAAGCTTCTTTATATTCTTCCGAGTAGTATCTGGAGGCACCACGCCATCCAATCATCGGATTTTCCTCCAGAGGTTCGAAGTATTTACCTCCCATCAGGTTCATATATTCATTGCTCTTAAAATCCGAGAAGCGCACGATAACTTTGTTTGGATAAAATGCCGAGGCGATCCTTGCAATGCCATAGGAGAGTTTTTTAATAAAGAAAGTCTCTTCATCCTCAAAGCCACGGATCATCCCAAGGATATTATTGCTTAATTCCTGATCGTTTAATTGTTTATGTTTTAATAAAGCCAAAGGATGTATCCTGATGTAATTATTGATAATAAACTCTTCCCTGGCCAAACCTACGCCCTTGTTTGGAAAGTGGGAATAATGAAAAGCCATATCCGGGGAGGCGACATTGAGTAGTAATGGCGTAGTTGTTTTAGGAAGAAGCGACAAATCGAATTCCTGTTTTTCAAATGGGATTATACCATCGTAAACTCTGCCGGTATCACCTTCTGCACAGGATGCAGTAATAAGTCTGCCATTTTTTAGAATACTGCTGGCATTGCCGCATCCTACGATTGCAGGCACCCCCATTTCCCGAGCTACAATAGCTGCATGACAAGTTCGGCCGCCTTTATTGGTGATTATGGCTGCGGCATGTTTCATAATCGGTTCCCAGTCGGGATCAGTCATGTCTGTTACCAGGACATCTCCTTTTTTGAATTCCGTGAGGTGGATTTCACCGGCTTTTAGGTTTTCCAGTACATGAACTTTTCCACCGGCAATTTGATCGCCAACAGCAATACCTTTCAGAATCAGCTTATCCTCTTGCACATGCTCAGTCATGCGGTACTCAGTAACCATGCCCGTCTTTTTACGAGAATGAACCGTTTCTGGTCTGGCTTGAACGATAAACAATTCCCCGGTAATTCCATCAATGGCCCATTCAATATCCATCGGACACCAAGCTCCTTTAAGCCCTGAATAGTGATTTTCAATTAAAAGGACCCAATTGGAGAGTTGGAGCGCTATTTCATCGCTAATGCAAAAGAGTTCCTGTGCTGAATTTTCTACTGCGATAGTTTTTGTTCGTTCTTCTTTAGTTTTACCATAAACCATCATTCTGTTTTTGTTACCCAGCTTTTTTTCAATTAGCGCACGGTATCCTCTTTTCAGGGCAGGTTTAAATACGATGAATTCATCAGGAGATACTGCAACCTGAACAATTAATTCGCCAAGTCCATAAGATCCATTAATGATGATTGCTTCCCTGAAGCCGCTCTCGGTATCCAGTGAAAAGGCCACACCGGATGAAGCCAGATCTGAGCGTACCATTTTTTGTATACAAACAGATAAGCCAATCTTAAAATGATCAAAATTCAAGCTTTCGCGGTAGCTTAATGCCCTGTCTGTAAAAAGAGAGGCAAAGCAATTTCGAATGGCCAGTAGTAGTGACGACTGACCGCAAATATTGAGATATGTTTCCTGTTGGCCGGCAAAAGAGGCGTCCGGTAAGTCTTCTGCGGTAGCGGAAGAACGTACGGCTACATCGACATTAAATTGACCATTCTGGTCAGACAGCTCCTGATAGGCCAGCGAAATCTGTCGCATTAAATCCTCAGGGAATGTACCCATTTCAATCAGTTTTCGAATTTTCATCCCGGTTTGTCCCAGAGATTCTATGTTGTCTGCTTCCATTTCCTTAAATAAGCTCAGGAATGATTTGATCGAGCTTATTGTAGCTGGTAAATTCACGGTATGCTTTTACGGTGACAATAAATCCTCCTGGAATAGCAATACCAAGTGCTGATAGATTTTGGATCATCTCTCCCAAAGAGGCATTTTTGCCACCTACGATTTCCAGATCCTGCATTCCTACCTCATTTAAATTGAGGATTAAACTAGTAGATTTCATGTGATCAGTTGATTATGAGGGTAAATCTATGCTGAATCTTTCATCATACTTAGTGTATAATTATCAAAAAATGATACTATCTTACCTACTAATTAGTGTAAAACTGTTTTATTATGTTATTTTAGTATTAATGGATCCTCATTTACTTGCAATCCCCTTAAATAGCCGCGAATCCTTTAGTGTAAAACTGGAGATTGGTTGGAATTTCTATAAACAATGGCATTACCATCGCGAAATTGAAATTATTTATATCATAAAGGGGTCAGGAACACGATTCATTGGCGATCGGATTGATAATTTCAAAGAGGATGAATTACTACTGATCGGGTCTAATCTCCCACACATGTTGCGGACGCAGGGTGATTTGGATAAGGAAAATCCGGATACAGAAGCTATAGTGGTTCATTTCCTTCCCGATATTCTCAACTCCTTTTTGAATCTCCCGGAAAATTCAGCGATTGCCGACTTATTGCAACAAGCAGGTCGCGGATTAGAAATAGGTGGTGAAACCTTACTTTCCGCAAAGCGAATTTTGCATTCAATACGATATGCTCGTAATACTGAGAAGGTAATTTTATTAATTCAGTTGCTTCATCTCATTGCCTCCTCAGGCGAAAAGGAGACCTTATCTCAGCTTATGTTTAAGAATACCTTCAATAAATCGGATGATGAGCGTTTGAATAGGATTTATAATTATACCATGAACAATTTTTTGAGGCAGATTACCTTAAAAGAAATTGCCGATATCGTTCACATGAGTCCGAATTCTTTTTGTCGTTATTTTAAATCGAGAACCAAGAAACGGTATTCTTCCTTTCTCCTCGAGATTAGGGTAAGTCATGCCTGTAAATTGCTTTCAGAATCAACCTTCAGCATGGCGGTAATTGCTTATGAAAGTGGTTTTATGAATGTGTCTAATTTTAACAGACATTTTAAGTTGATCATGGATAAAACTCCTTTTCAATACCGGTCACAGGTTCGGGCAATGAAGATGTCGCATAGGTAGGATCTTTAATCCATCGGCCGATGGAATACCTTGTCACTTATACACTGGTGTTCGGTAAAACGTTTTTGTTTTTCGCTCCCAAAGACTTAATGTCATCATTAAGTTTTAGGAGGTTCCAGATTTCGCTGAATTGACAAATCTTGGGGGTAGGACCGTAAAGAGAGATTTCAGCGAAAGTTGGAACCTAAATTAACCGGAGTTCGATACATAAAAGATTAAATAATATCCTTAAAATGGTTTTTATACCGCTCCGTATGCCTATGATTTGATTTTGGAAAGCAATACCTGCGTGTTATCGCTTCGTTTAGTCCTTTCCTCCGGAGTATTTCCGGCAAGAAATGGTACTTGATTTCAGATGATTCCTAGCCGGAAGATACCTCCTTCGGCAAGGTTTAGTTTACCCAATGCTGTTTTTCATCGGGAGGGGCAGTCCGTCAATAGAACCCCGGGCCCTGTTAAACAAACCCGGGTGGCAGCCTTATCTTTTTTGCATTTCTGAATGTTATGTGAGCTATTCAACGCTAAGCAAAAAATAGGGCAGAACACGGGACCAGAATAAGCCAGGAGCAGCAAACCCTGCTTTCCAAAAACCGATAAAAATAATCAGCCTTCGGCAAGAGCTTATATCGATCTCATGTTAAATAAATATTTTTACCAAGAAAGGTCACTTTCAGGCCTTATGGTATTTTTTTCATGGTTTGTTTAAGAAGTGATTGTTAAAACATTTATAAATTTTAGTGTAATGAGTGATTTTGCTTTAGTCTAAGTTTTAACCGGACATGATAATGATTGCTTATATTTCCCAGGTGATAAGTTGTGAATCGTACTCTTAAGAGTATATTAATTTGGTCAACCTATTCTAATTTTTGGGCAATTTTGGGCCCAAAGCTCTCTCCGGAGGAGAGGGAAGAATATTAGCGGCGATTGCTGATAATTAATAAAAACAGCAAAATTCAATTTGGTGATAAAATTAAAGATCAAACTAGTAAATTCATTTCCACATTTCATGCTGCATTGGATTATATAAATCACCTATCTGCCGGATGAAAACAAAGAATAAACAGATGAACAACAAGCGCAGAGATTTTCTTAAAATGGCCGGAATTGCCGGTATGGGTTTAAGTGGGGTAGGTGTCCTGCCTACTATTGCTCAAGATATTGAATCCACCGGCAATATAGCACAGACAGTCGAATTGCAAGCGTACAATCGATTTCCACGTATGATGCAGGATTATTTTTTAGATCGTGTGGGTGAAGCGCTATCTAAATCCCGTAAGCGTCGTGCATCCCTAAAGACTAAACAGGAGGCAGAGGCTTATGTTAAAGATGTGCGTGCTAAGATTGCTCAGTGTTTTGGTCCATGGCCGGAAAAAACTCCATTGAATGCCCGAATCACAGGGACAATTGATCGTGATACCTATAAAATAGAAAAGGTAATTTTCGAAAGTCGTCCAGGTTTTCCGCTGACTGCCAATCTCTACCTGCCGAAGGGTTTTAACAAGGCATTGCCAGGTGTTATTGGCACCTGTGGGCATGGTGATCCGGCAAAGGCTACCCCGATTTATCAATCATTTGCACAAGGTCTCGCAAGACAAGGTTATGTGGTATTAATCTTCGATCCCATTGGTCAGGGCGAGCGCTTACAACTCTTGAGCAAAGACCTGAAACCACTCCATGGTATTGGAGTTCCGGAACATAATTATACCGGTAAGCAAATGTTACTCAATGGGGAGCATTTAAGTTCATGGTTTACCTGGGATTGCATTCGTTGTGTTGATTATTTATTAAGCAGACCTGAGGTGGATCCCCAGCATATCGGAGTAACCGGAAATTCGGGGGGTGGTACCCAGGCAACATGGTTTTGCGGGGTCGAGCCCCGCTTAACGATGGCAGCACCAAGTTGCTTTGTGGTTGGATTTGAAACTAACCTCAAGAATGAGCTTCCCGCTGATATTGAACAGTGCCCTCCCGGAGCCATTAGCCTGGGACTTGATCATCTTGATTTTATTGCGGCAATGGCTCCAAAACCTGTTATTCTACTCGGACAAGAAAAGGACTTTTTTGACGTCAGGGGTACAGACCATGCCGTAAGAGAACTTAAAAAAATATATAAATTGCTGGATGCTGAACAGAATATTCAATTTTTTGCAGGTCCTGAATATCATGGTTTCTCGAAACATAATCGGGAAGCAATGTATTCATGGTTCAATAAGATTACGAAGATATCGAATGCCCAATCAGAACCGGAGCTTCGTCTGGAAGAAATTGAATTACTCTCCTGTACCCCGAATGGACAGGTGGGAGAAAGTAATCCAAGAAGTTTAACAAGTTATACCCGCGAGTTTTCTCAGGGCTTTAAATCAAAACGGGGAATGCCTAAAGGGGAAGAACTGAAGGCAAAAGTTAAATTAATACTTAAATTACCTCAGATTTCCGGAATTCCTGCATATCGTATTTTAAGACCCCTCAGCGGCAGGCAATTTCCAAAAAAATTCTCAGCATCCTATCTTGTTGAGACAGAAGCTGGGATCACCATTCCGGTTTACCGATTATCAGACACTGAATTATATTCACGTCCTCCTGCAGGCATTAAGCGTACCATATTATACGTTTCTCACCTTTCGGCAGATGAAGAATTGCGGAAAGAAAGCTTAATTGCAGAACTGATTAAATCTGAACCGCAATCAGCATTTTATGCCTGTGATGTTAGGGGTGTGGGAGAATCAAAACCCAATACCTGTGGAGATGATTTCTTCGGGGCCTATGGTAATGATTATTTTTATTCCGCACATAGTATCATGTTAAATTCTACTTATACCGGACAAAAAACTTATGATCTTTTAAGAATTATCGACTGGTTGAGATCATGTGGGCATGAAGAAATTCATTTGGTTGCCAAAGGCTGGGGTACCATTCCCGCAACTTTTGCGGCCGTAATCTCTGATAAAGTAGTCCAGGTTACGCTAAAAAATTCATTGACAAGCTATGCCGATGTAGCGGAAAATGATGAATTTAATTGGCCATTGTCAACCTTGGTTCCCGGAATATTAAGGCAGTTTGATTTACCTGATTGTTACAGGGAGCTAACTTCTAAAAATCTGGTTCAGATTGCTGCGGTTGGAGCAGAAGGATTGTGAGTTAGGATCTGATATGAGTTTAAAACTAATGTAAGACTAAAATATAATTTCTAAAATACTGGTAATAAATTATTTATGATGCAAAACTGTAATATTCAAACGAAAGGCTTGAGAAAAGCCGGCAACTTTCTATCGGGTGTATTTCATATTCTCATTGGAAGTTTTTTTATTTTGATTTTTCTTTCTCCTGATCTTTCAAAAGCCCAGGATAAGGTTAAGGGCGGGAAATTTATTGTGGAACCACCGACACTTGAAAACCTGGGATTCGAGTGGTATATAGAAGGGGATAACAACCGCAATGCCACGGTAAAGGTTGAGTATCGGATCGCAGATTCCAATAAAGAATGGAAAAAGGGAATGCCTCTGCTAAGGATTGGTGGTGAACATATTACCAGAGCAGGTATTGATTATACCACTCCCCACATGTTTGCAGGAAGTATTCTGGATCTTATTACCAATACTAAATATGAGGCCCGTTTTACATTGGCAGACCCCGACGGTGTAGAAGGGGAAGCAGTTAAGGTTGTTAATGTTTCTACTCGCGCTGAGCCTAAGGCTGCGACCGGAGGAAGAGTTAGACATGTTTACTCCCAATATTATACAGGTGAGAAATTGGAGCCAAATTACCCGGGTTTAGTATCTGCATATAACGGTTCAAAAGAAACCAAGGGTGACTGGTATGTGGTCAGTGAAGATAAGGTTCAACCCGGTGACATCATTAAGATTCATGGAGGGCTTTATCAGGGAGTGCTGCTCAATTATCCCGACTGGCATAACATACCTTTTGATGGAACCTACTTTTTTACTGCCAAAGGAACTGCAGAGCGTCCGATTGTTATTGAGGCAGCAGGAGATGGAGAAGTTATTTTTGATGGTGCCGGAGCGGCTAATTTGTTTAATGTGATGGCTACAGATCATCATATTTTCCAGGGACTCACCTTTAGGAATGTAGGCCGGGTTTTCGACGCTGGTCGTAAACATTTGGCAGGTGCAAGTAATTTAACCATTCG
>Ga0194133_10007424_pt1 | contig 13152 bp, 11 predicted proteins | sample TA2KigOf40mmetaG_FD_155448 | JGI IMG/M metagenome (GOLD analysis project Ga0194133, IMG submission 155448) | Freshwater microbial communities from Lake Tanganyika, Tanzania - TA2015055 Kigoma Offshore 40m | ecosystem: Environmental > Aquatic > Freshwater > Lake | place: Tanzania: Lake...
TGGATTGGTCGATGTGTTAGCTGGCAAACGTGACATACGAGTCGTTGCAGTAGAATTATCTTTGAAAAAATTTTCATAAATAACAAAGTAAAGTTTTTTCGACTTTATGATTAACTGACTTGTAGCTTGGAATGCCAACCCCATACTAGAGGTTGTGTGGGTCCATAAGAACTCTCCTGATCCAGACTTTTCATCGTAGTGAAGACAAATTGCTCCTCCTACAAGGCATCAAGAGAAAAAATTCGGTTACAAAATGCAAATTTTGGAAAAAATAAGTTAAATTAGGCAATGTGTAAGTATGAAGAGTAAGGTTATTAATATTATCGTATTAGACCAAAATAGTCAGGTTAAACATCGTGAACCAACTAATGTTCATTACAACAGAGACCTGCCAAGGCCAATTTCTAACAATTTTCATCATTTCAGTAACTAACCTAACTTTTCAGGAACCCCGGTCAAGAACTCCGATTCAACAAATTTTTCTTTCATGACTTTCTGAAGGCATTGAAAGGGCAAATCAGTCTTTGAAAGCTCTGTAGCACACTCGCGGGCCAAGAGAGTTCTCACGAGGTGCTCCCCGCATCCAGTTGTGCTAACTCCAACAGTAAAAGCATTTGAACTCTTCTCAGCTCGTCTTGAAGTTTTGGCCCAACAGCCACACCCGTAGCAAGGAGCTTGACCAACTCGACCAGGTTGTTTGAGAGCAATGCCGCCACTAGTTGAGAAAGAAAAAAATATACTTTTGTTTTTCCACACAAGAACATAGATGCTACCTGCTAACTGTGCTTGCAACGTTTCCTTGTCTGTCTAAAACAACAACTCCAACAGTATCAGTAACTCTATCATCCTCTTCATGGTTATCAAACTTCTTTGGGGCTGGCTCGCCATTGGTGCTAGGAGAGCTGTTGCAACTTTCCTCACTTTTTTGATGATTTCTCTTTACATTGGATTGAAGTGATGACCTTCAAACGAAGAAATAACTTAGATTTGCGTACATGAAGTCTGTCAATAGTATACTCTTACTTGAAATTATCTAGTTTCTTCTTGTAATGCCTGTATAATTTATCTGCTTTTTCACTGATAAGACTTTCAGTTGGGACAGTCTCCATGCCATGTCGTACAGCCCAATCACGTGCTCCTTCTCCGACCAGAAACCCTTCATTGAGGAAATTGTTATTTGAATTTTGTTTTAAATTTATTGACAAGAAACTCTACCTGGAGGAACACGTCCTAGTGGAAGCAAACCATTTTGTTGCTCCTGCACCAACATCTTTGCAACAAGGATGGGATTTTTTATTCCAGGTACAGCTCCTAAAATTGTTTGAACCCAAATTGAAAAAATTTTAAGGACCAAATTTATTAGAGCTTAGCTCAATGCCTACCGACGGCTCCAAAAATCAAAGATGATCCATCCATTGCACCAGCGTCCATCTCTACAGTTCCACTTTCCGTAAGGTTACTGCCATAACCTGCATTCGTATCACTAGCATTCTCTAACACGACAGTTGCAGCACAGGCAGCCTCTAGGGCCGACCCACCGTTTCTTAGTATATCTGTACCCACACGACATGCTTCCGTGCATGTCCGTAAGTAAATTTCCGTCCTGAAATTTTTGTTGAAAGTTCAGATAGAAAATTTAAGATGTAAGTTATAATTACCTAGCCTCCGAATGTTGGCCTGCCCCAATGTGCACACCGATAAACCCTTCTCTCATTGCTTCAACTAAACAAAGGAAGATAATTGATATTTTTGATTGTGAATCCTATACGATTCTGAGTATTAAAGAGCCTTCTCTACCTTCCCTGGATTGATGCCCTTAAGAATTGTCAAAGTCTAAGGAGAGCTGTTTTCAGAAAATGGCTGAAATAAATGTAATTGAAGGATTAAAGAAGCATTTCATGTTAAAGCAAACAGTATATGAAGAATAAACAATTCAAAAGTAATAAATTTTATTAGCTTAATTGAAATTAAAATCTTAAATTGATGAAGTGGTCTTTTCCGAAATACAGTTTAAAATCATTTTTGATTGCAAAAAAGTGCAACAGATATTGTCTTTTGGAAAACATTTTCATAGTTTGACTTATATTCTACAAGTTCGATATTGCATGTTTTTGATATTTTGCTGTCAATTCATAGAATATTTAAACCTCAATTTTTTATAGAAAAAAATATTCAATAAAATTACCATTTTACAGATTCATTACTCAAAAATTCTTCTTTGTAGACTTTTTCTCTAAAAAAATATCACATATATCTCAGATGGAACATTAAATAACAATTTATTATGAATTTCAGATTTTCAGTAACAACAATCAAGAATTTGTTTCTGTTGCTGCTTTTGCTTTTATTTATTTGCATATTGACGACTTTCCAGCACTAATCAGACTTTGCCGTCAGCCAATATGCTAAAATAGTTTCTTTCAAATTTTTCTTTAAGGAGTTTTACAGTTTTCATATGAGTAATAATTTTGCGTTGTTTATAAAAAGCATCATTTTTTATTGGTTATTTATTGACAATAAAATTCAGGGTTTAATTTTATAATTGTTTAGTAACTTAGTTCCCTCCGTTGTTGGGAACTAAAATGATTTGTTGACATTTTTATTAAATGTATAAAAATCGTTCGACCTCCAACCAAAGCATTATTTTCTCTGGAGTCAATTTGTTTCGAGTCAAACCTGACTGCTGATTTCTCCTAGAGGAGGCGTTTTAAGAAAAGTTGTTGTTTCAGTTGGTGTTTGTAGATTGCATTAAAACAAAGTTCTCTTGTGCAAATGAAGAATTAAGTTGGCAAACTATTGATTAGTCACTTCAGAATTCAGATACTTTTTTGACACGTTCGTGCTTCGTTCGTTTGGCGTAAGAAATAAGGAAATTTTGTTATTAATTTTACTAGATATTTCATATTTTTTTGTTTTGATAATGTAGTCCATGATGAAAAAGAAGGTATTGCTTATGGGGAAGTCGGGATCTGGAAAGACGTCGATGAGGTCCATCATATTTGCCAACTATATAGCGAGAGACACAAGAAGACTCGGAGCGACAATCGATGTAGAACATTCACATGTGCGCTTACTGGTAACGTATATCTTCTCATAAATTATTCTTAAAATAACATTCAAATATATGCAATATATTTTGCAGGGTAATCTGACACTCAACTTATGGGATTGTGGTGGTCAAGAAGCATTCATGGAAAATTATTTCGCCTCTCAAAGGGAAAATATCTTTAGAAACGTAGAGGTAAGTGTTGGAAACAGATCTTCTTAAGTTTATAGTTCATCAGCTTCAAAAACTGTTATAGGTTTTAATTTACGTCTTTGATGTCGAAAGTCGTGAATATGGAAAAGACTGTCACTATTATCAGGTTAGACAAGCAGAAATCCTTAAATCACATGTTTTGTGAACTTGTGAAATTTTCAGAGTTGCTTAGAGGCCCTCTTGTCAAACTCTCCTGGAGCCAAAGTTTTTTGCCTTATTCACAAAATGGACCTTATCGAGGAAGACCAGGTAACTTTAATTGATTAGCCAGAGGGTACAACAAATGAATTGGAATCTGACTGCATAGAAGTGTCTGTTTCCAAAATATAAATGGTATGTATCTAAAGATCTGTTTGGGTTATTATAAATCCTTTGTCTATTTGAATAGAGAGACCTCATCTTTCAAAAAAGACAGGAAGAACTTGATAAACTTTCCAAGCCACTCGAATGCAAGGTTTTTCGTACAAGCATTTGGGATGAAACACTTTATAAGGTAAAAAATTTGTACTTTTTATTATTGCCTTAAAATACTTGTACATTTTGGTTTTATTTCTCTTTCAAAGGCATGGAGCTCTATCGTTTATATGCTTATTCCTAATGTCACGGAAGTTGAGCGCAGTCTCGGTGAATTCGCTGAAATCATGGAAGCTGATGAAGTTTTACTTTTTGAAAGAGCTACTTTCCTTGTCAGTATAAGTGTCTTATAAAGTATGAACAATATTGTAATTGTTTTTAAATAATCAAACAGGTAATAGCTCACGCTGAACGAAACGCTCACCGAGATTTACACAGATTCGAAAAGATTTCCAACATCATCAAGCAATTCAAACTTAGTTGCTCAAAGTTAGCCACCCAGTTTCAGGTATCTTGATTTTCCTCAATAAGCATGATTGTTTTCAAAATGAGGCATTAATGGAGTTTTTATTTTCAGTATATGGAAGTACGAAATTCACACTTTGCTGCATTCTTGGACATATTTACTCCTCATACCTACATTTGCGTAGTAACACCAGGTAATAATAAAATAAAAATGAGGAAAATCAAAGGTGATTAATAATTTTTCTGAACTTTTTTAGACTCCACGGTGCCAACTTTGTTAGTTCACATGAACCTTAAAGCTGCCCGCCAGCATTTCGAAAACTTAGAGTAATCAAGACCGGTGGAAATAACTCTGGCCTTCTTACTATTCGAAATTTATTAATTCTACATAAATGTTTTAAGTTGATGGTATTAAAAATATCAGAAAGTGAGTGAAGCTTTTCTTGGTAACAGTTTGAGAATAGATGGCAACGTTTAATTCATTTACCCGTTAGGGATAGCGTTTAAAACTTAGCCTCGGGTCCTTTTTAGACAGTAAAACGTTAAAAAACTCTGCGTGGGATTAATCTTTATTGTCAAGTTAAAGCAAAGAGGATATAATGTGAAAAATCAGGGATTTTACACGGTTTTTCATAATTGGGAAGTTCCTTGAAGCGGTGATTGCTAAGCCTTTAAATTTATACAAAACCCTCTTTTTCAAAGATTGTTTCTACACCACTGACGCAAATCTCATGAGTTTGGCAGTGACATCTGGACGGTGATAAAAAGCCACATGTCTGTTCATACTATTCGTTGTGGGGAACTTCCTGGGACAACCTTCGAATACGCATTCAACATCCTTGAACAAAGAAAAAATTGGCCTTTCTCTTGCGTCCATTTTACTCTTGTAACTTACCAGCTCATTGTCAGTGTGCTTTTTTCCAAAAAATGCTAGAGACTCTTCGATCCGGGGATCGTTATCCGCATAGTAGGCATCATTGAAAACCTCCTCAAGAGGCTTTGAGAGCTTAAAGTTCGGAGGAAGAGGAAAATGCTCCTCTTCGCTTTCTTCTTCACTTTCCTCATTCTCCGAGGGTTCTGAGCTCTGGGCTGCTGACTGCTGTTTTGATGCATTTCTTAAAATTTTAGTAGGCGATTCCGATACTCTCAATTTTGTCACATTGCGTTTCAGCCGTCCATTTTCTAAATAAATGAATGGTTTTGTAGCGATTATTAAATAAAAACTCAAGACACGTGTTTCTTTTTTGAATGAAAGCTCAACTGCAATACAATTGACACTTTTAAAAACCTATACCTGACTTTCCCATTCCTTCGCCGGTCGATCTATAAGAAAAATGGAACCAAGATTTGCTAGAAAAGAAAGTTTACTAAAAGTATCAAAACTTACTGGAATGTTCCATCTTCATTCTCAGAGGGCTCCGACGGATCTTTTAATCCCTTGTGTGTCATCTAAGAAATAACGATATGAGAAAGAATTCTTAAACTAAATTTCTTTTGGTAAAAACTTGCATCTAAGTGCATGTTGAGGACGCTCTGCCTAGTAAACTTTGAAGGACAAAATTGACACAAAAATTTCTTATCGTCTTTTAGAGGTAACTCTTCAACTGTTCGTCTGCTTTTAGTTGGAGGCTCAAAGTCGAGCACATCCCCACTTACGCTGATGTCAAGAGAACGTTTCATGGGCCTCGTAGTTCGTTGGGGAGTCGAGTGCTTGGCACTGACGTGATGATCTAGAGATTCTTTTACTCTATAGACACGAGAACAGTGAGGGCACCTAAAACAAACCCAAACTTTTTTGTAGCTCTAAACAAAACAGCGACTGGATGGATGATCTTTTTCAATCAGCCATGAAGTCAACATAGATGATAATATGTTCTTAACTGGGGACAAACTTTTGGTATGTTTTTCGTCTACCTGGAGTCTGCATCAGTTCTCAAAAGTGTGACTTAAATGTTTCAGTCAAAACTACGCTTTACAAACGTACCTGTGATGCATTTCATCTCTGAGCTTCATTTGGTCGTCCCCTTCTAGTCCAAGCAACGACTAAAAATACAAACATATAATTTGAAAAAAGACCAACAAATTCATATTTTACATTGAAAAAAAGACGACCCTTGCTTAATATGAGAAAGAGTATTTTTAATGACTTACAGCAAAGTGTTCTCCGTGCATTATTTGAACGTGTTCTATCATCCCCTTTCTGTATGCGAATCCTGAAAGGCTACTGCAGGATATTAATGGACACACAAAACGGTCCTGTTCAATGTCGTTGATTCTTGTTCCCTTTAAAAGAACAGATTAGTTGAATTTCACTCAAATATATCCTTAGGAGATAATTATTTTCGTAGAATCCTTTACCGGTCCATGAACCTTCTCTGAGTGCTTTTCAAGATCTTCTTGAGTGCGAAATCCATTGATTATATTAAACGCATCGCAAACATCGCACCCCAGATATTTGACGTTGTAGCTCACATGATTGGCAGAAGACCGATAATGTGCCATCAAAACTGAAAATCGAGATTAACTCATGTATGCCACATATTTCTTAAGAGATCTACGGAGGATTTTTAAATGAGAATATCATAAAACTTTAACCCTACCTCTTTTCCTTTTAAAGTAAGCTCTGCAGTCATAACAGTTCAATGTAGGTGCATATCCATGGACCTTTTCATAATGAATATCTAGGAGCCCATTCATAGCAAAAACAGCGTTGCAAACGCTGCAGGGATGAGAGTCGCTATCAACATCTTGCATGTAATCTTCAAATTTAAGATTGTGATGTGGCTAGAAAATAATTCGTTTTTACTTTTAACAATTAATGACTTTTGATTATTAGGTACAGAATTAAGTTTTACCTCTTGCTCGATGTAAGGAATTTGACCAAACCGGGTCGTCATTATCGATAAAAAGTTGTTACTCTTTACTAGCGAGGAAATATAAAATAAACTGTATTAGTTAGCTCAATAAAAGTAGTCAGAAATGATAAAAAGTTTTAAAAATCCACACCAGTTTAATCAATCTTTCGGATTTGCGAATTGCAATTTTAATAATTCAGCACCAAAACAAACATAAAAGGCGCAAGCGGTTTTATGGATATCTATGAAAACAACAAATCGCTTTACGCAGCCGTTTGCCGCCATATATATATATATTCAAACTCAGGGTTGCCAAAAGATTTTGAGCGAAACATTATGGCTGTGGTTGTTCGTGAAGACCATAGGTAGCTGTGGTGGCGCGAAAGAAAACAAACAAATTCATCTTTTGGGCATCAAAATTAATTAAACTTTTATTTGGAAGTGGTCCACTTTCAGGACAAAAAAGATCATAAATTGTGATAGGCTTGTGTAAACTTAAACAGTCTTGAGGAAATTCAGATCGCTTTTTTTAACAAGTTCATCAAAATTCATAATTAAAATAACATCCACTCTAGCAATGTGCGACAACAATGATAATCCTCTTCGACAAGCTTTACAGGAAGTTATTCTAAATCTTTTGTCTCCAGGTAAATTAAAGATCCTGTTCAGAATAACTTCAAGTCAATAGTTAAATACCTTGTTCATTAGAACCAAATGCCCGACAGCTTGCTGAACAACAGATTGTGGCCCTCCAAGTCACTGACGGTATAAAAGGATCAAGTTTGAAGAAACTCTGAAATGAAAATTTTTATGCACCTATGTATTGTTTTAGAATATGGGGTTTTCCTTACTGAGTTAACACTGCAGCCAAACGGGTCACCTCCAGTACGACAGCTAGCAGCTGTGATGCTCAAGAAGTACGTAGACCTGCATTGGTGTGCTGAGGCTGAAAAATTTCAGCCTCCAGAAGCAACACCTCAGGTAAATTTTTTTTAAATAAAGTTGGCCTTAACAGTAGGGTTGACCTAAGCACCACATAAAATGTTTTTTTAAACTGTCAGTTTAAAACTTTGAAGAACAAAATATTTTTCAGGCTAAGGCAACCATTAGAGAGCTTTTGCCATTTGGATTGAAAGAATCTTTGAGCAAGGTGATATTTTATGATAAAAACTATTTTTTTTCAATGGCTAGACATGAAACCAGGCTAAATTTTAACAAAAACTATTTTTACCCTCAATGAAATGCTTCATTGTTGTAGATAAGATCCTCTGTTGCATATACCATAGCAACAATCGCTCAATGGGATTTCCCGGATGAATGGCCATCCCTTTTTGATATCTTGGTGAGCAAAGATCAAGATTGTTTTTTTCTCTAATGTAACTCACTGTTTCCTTTTAGATGACTCTCCTCAAGGATCCCAATCAGTTTGCCGTTCAAGGTGCAGTGAGAGTTTTGAAGGAATTTACGAGAGACCTGACTGACACTCAAATACCTCAGGTTGCACCTGTTATACTCCCTGATATGTATAGGATATTCATGGAGCGAGAAGTGGTAAGATATTTTGAAAGATGAATGTGTCTACAGATTTATAACATTCATTAAATAAGTATGATGTGAGGACACGCAGCAGAGCCATAGAAATCTTTACAACTCTCGCAAACATGATTTGCACGATCGGAGAAACGAATCCATCAGTGACAAAGTCTCTTCTGAATCCAGTGCTTCCAACCTTTACAGAGGCTTTAGTAAACAGTTTAAATCTTCCAAATGAGTCACACTTAACCGACTCTGGTTTAAAAACCGAAGTCCTGAAAGGTAAGATGAAATTTTTAACTTAACTTAAAACTTAGTGACCAGAGCGCAATTGTTAAAAATGTGCTTAAACGTTCTAAAAGCTAATTCTTTTTATGATGATATTGCAGCTCTCACAGTTCTGGTTAACAATGCTCCAAAGGCAATGCTTCCTTGGTAAAACCTTAAGTATTAAATAATTGCAGAGTACTGAAACTCGAAAGTTTTAGGCTTGGCCAAATACTTCCCCCAGTTTGGTCTACACTTACCAGCAGTGCGGAGGAATACGTCAACGAAATAGTTAATTCAGAGGAGGAAGGGGGCAACTTAGACGAGGTTTGAACCCATTTTAGTTTTGCAATTATGAGATCAAATATAAGGATCTTTACTTTATGAAAAGTATTTTTCAAAACGCTTTAGGTTGTCGATTCTGACGGGGAAGTGCTCGGACTCGAGAACCTTGTTTTTGCTATTTTTGAATTTGTTCACGCAATCGTAGATGGTCCCAAATTTAGAAGTGCTGTGAAGACTGGGCTGGCAGATTTAATGTACTACATTGTTTTGTACATGCAAATAACTGACTCTCAGGTAATTTTCCCTTTTAGTGGATATTTTAAATTCAGCTTCAGTTTCACATTTTTTATGTGATAAGTGAATTGTTATCTATTAGTTCGAGAAATGGTCAGAGAATCCAGAGCAGTTTGTGACTGATGAAGATGAAGACAGCTTTTCATATTCCGTCAGGATTTCCTCTCAAGATCTACTAATGGTAGCATTTGTTTTGATTGCCCTATCGAGTCGCATCATTAAATATGCAGAGCATGAAAATAAAGAAATGAACTTTACAATAGGCTTTATGTCAAGAATTTGAGGAAGAATGTTGCATCTCTTTGGCTCAAACAGTTCAGCGACATTTGGCTGAGTCTGGCCAATCAAAACAAAATGGAAAGGCAAGGTAACAAAGACTGGAACATTTCTTCAGTATCTACTCTCAACAAATATTCAAAAGGCATTTTTAAACTTATAAAATAGGTGGTGGAAAATCCACGAAGCCTGTATGACAGCATTAGGAAGTGTCCAGGAAGTTGTGGACCGTCAAATAAAATCTGGAAATGTAAACTTTGATATGTCAGGATTTTTAACAAATGTTGTTTTAGAAGACGTGGCGAATCCAGGTAGCACTTCTAGAATGATTTTTAAAAATGGGCCTTTTCTTGCTTGGAAATCTAGGGTTCGATTGTGATTTCAAAAAATGTTCTCAAAGAGACAGCAAAACCCCTGAGTTCTAAATTATACAAGATATACTCAGAAAAATAAAACTTTATGCTCAATCTATCCAAAACTTTTTTCTCTTTTGTAGCATCTCCATTTCTTCTTGGGCGAAGCCTCTGGATTGGTAGCAAATTCCCAGATCAGCTTAATCCAGGTAAAAAAATTGGGGTATTAAGAAAATAAAAGTTCGGACTTAAGCTCAGATGTACAAAAATCTCTAATATCAATTTAATGTTAGACTTTTTAATATCCATGTAGAGTCTTTGTCTACGTTCTTGGAGGCCACTGTTTCAGCTTTACAACCTAACCAGATGCCCATAGTTAGGGTTGTTGCTGTCAGGTAGTTTTTTTAACACCAAAGGACAAAAAGGTTTTTTGATTAATACATTTGATCGCAATTTTCTTCATTATTTCAGAGCTATTTGGGGCTTTTTCAATCACTTGAAAAATAGAAAGAAAACATTGAATTTGAACATTGTGAGACCCTATCAATAGTACTTCACCTTTAAAAAGCAATTCAAAAATTAAGTTCTCATTGTTCCTTCTCAGGGTCCTATTTTGCCTGCTGCTTTAGATGGTTTGGTCAACATGTGCACTTCGTTTAATACGTCTTCAGAAATCGTTGGTCTGGTTCTCGAAAATATAAGTGTAGTTGCAAATGTAAGATTTTATGTCTGAAAACGTAACTGTCAATAGTCTGCAAAACTCCTAGTTACGGTATATATGCGATGTCTCATTACAACCATTTATAACTTTACAGTATGACTCTGATTTTACTGCTGCCAACGAGGCCAAAGTGACTCCTTTAGCCATCGCGGTTTTTATCAAATTTTCTAGCGGTAAGGGATTAAAAATGGTAACTAACATGCTCGTTTACTAATATCTGATCTTGAATTTATCACAACAGATCCTTCAATTGTTGCTCTCACTGAGGACATCTTCAAGGTCTTAGCCCAGAATCCAAAATCTTTAGGTCCCCTTGAGTCGAGGCTTATTCCAACACTGATGTCAATATTAGAGGGAAGAAATTCTGCAGAAAATTCTCCTTTAGCCGGACTTCAAGTAGGCACATTATCAAATTAATTTGAAAGTGAGAAAATTTCTACATAAAATAAATGATTTTTTTGTAGCCAAGCGCTTTGGACATTCTTGAAAAAGTTGTACGAGCTTCTGGTTCTAGCCAAGGTAGAAATCATCTCTCTGAAGTAATGATGAACTCTGCATTTCCTGCTGTGGTTACTTGTGTTTTACAATCTGATGATAGTGCTATACTTCAGGCGAGTCCATATTATTGCTAAAATTTTGGCAATTTCATTAAATAGAAATTTGGTTTACTTTAAATAGAGCGGAGGAGAGTGCTTACGTGCCTATGTGTCAGTTGCACCTGACCAAATATGCCTTTTCTCAGATCCTGAAGGAAAGTCGGGTCTTTGGTACTTAGTTCAAGTTGCTGGACATTTATTAAATCCTGTTGGCAGCGAGTTCACAGCCACTTTCGTAGGAAGACTAGTGACAACTCTGATTCAAAACACAAGTGAAAGACTCGGAGAGAATCTTGACCTTCTCTTAAAAGCAGTCTTATCAAAGCTCCAAGGTTCAGAGACGTTAAGTGTAATGCAGGTTTGAAAAGCAAAAGCTTGTAAAAGATGTAATTTTGACTCAGTCTGTTGTCTTTGTCCAGAGTCTCATCATGGTTTATGCACAACTCATTCATACACAGCTCAGTGCTGTTATAAACTTTCTGAGCTCGGTTCCAGGTCCGAGCGGAGAACCCGGTTTGTTTCCCTTTTTACCACAAATTCTTTTTTTTCTTACCTGACTTTCTCTTGGAGTAATTTGAAAATTATTTCTTTTGATACAGCTCTTCACTTCGTAATGAACGAATGGGTTAGCAGACAGCAGATGTTTTACGGAGCTTACGAAACAAAGGTTTATTTTATACAAATGAAGCATTTCAATATAGTTATGAAAGTTTCAAATGCTTCACTTTAAAAGGTTTCTATTGTGGCGCTTTCCAAGATTCTTCAACACGGCGTTGTAAGCGGAGATCCTCGTCTGACTCAAATCATAGTCAACGGTGACCAGGCAATAAAAAGCACCTATTTTTTGAGTCGATAAGACCAGATTTACTTACATTTAAAATGATTATTTAAGATCATTGAACAAACTATAAACCGCACAAGATCTCAGAAGAAGCTAAACCCTGATAAGTTTACGAGAATACCACTGTTGGCCAAAATTTTAAAACTTCTAATAAATGAAATGGCTACGGTTGATACCTTGGAATATAGTGATGATGAGGTGAGAAAAATCTGAAATTTACCTTTTCTATTTCCCTTGTTCTTACATGTTTTCACACCCAGGACAACGATGATACTGATTCTGACGGTCAAATCGAAGAGAACGGGTTTGAGGGGAAGAAAATGGGCCAGGGGATTTTATTATCTGAGTTGCTAGGGAAAGTTAAACAAAGCAATGAGGTAAAATGATTACGCCACCTTCCACTTTTCATTTGTAACTTTTCTTGAATTTCAACATTTTTTTAGGTGGGTTTTGATGACGATGATTGTGATGATCCAGATGCAAAGTAGGAAGATTTTTTTTTATTTCAAAGTATCTTTAAATAATTCCTTAATCATTGTTTGTCTTTAGGTCGGATCCTTTGTATTCTCTCAATCTGAAAGATTATCTGACTGGCTTTATTACCGAATTTTGTCAGCATCCGATGTTCGTTACACATTTTGCACCCCACCTGAGCCCAATAGAAAGGAACATGCTTTCATCAGCAGGAGTAAACATTTAAACCAATCTACTTCAGCAATATATATTTTAGTTAGTAAAAATAATGTTTTTTTTCGTTAACCAATTGGGACCAAAAATTTAATTGGCGAGAACTGATTTGCAAAGACCACTTTCCAGTCCGGTATCCAAACACCCAGATATAAACAACTAAGGCTAGAAGCTCTTTTATTAGGGCTTTCAGAAAATCTTGTAATTTTCTGCTAAGATTGTCGTTTATGCTCGTCTTTTTTTCAATGCTGTTTATTCTTCAAAAAGCTATTAAGAAATAAAACAAAAATAACTTTAGCAATAATTTTATTTACAAACATTTTTTTATAAAAAATTATTGAAGTAATTGTGAAAAAGTTGCTTATG
>Ga0194133_10007425_pt1 | contig 13151 bp, 13 predicted proteins | sample TA2KigOf40mmetaG_FD_155448 | JGI IMG/M metagenome (GOLD analysis project Ga0194133, IMG submission 155448) | Freshwater microbial communities from Lake Tanganyika, Tanzania - TA2015055 Kigoma Offshore 40m | ecosystem: Environmental > Aquatic > Freshwater > Lake | place: Tanzania: Lake...
TATTGAAATCATAGAAAAAGCCAATTCAAACAAAGATGAAAACACGGCTTACCCTATTATACAAAAATATGTCGAGAGAAAAACATATATTGAAAAAGAGATAAATAGCGATTTAGAAACACCTCTTATTCTTGCGTGTAAATATGGTATGTCAAAAATAGCCGAATTGCTTATTCAAAACAGCGTTTCGAATATAAACCAAGTATCCAAACAAAAAACAACGGCTCTTATTTATTCGTGTAAAAATGCATTGGATACCATTACTCTTTTATTGCTTGAAAAGGGGGCAAATACAATACAAGTGGATACTTCTGGGGTGTATGCATTCGCGTACAGTTGTTCGTATGGAAGTGAAGAAATTTCTCTCGATGTATTGAAAAAAACAAGCCCGGATATTTTAGATCATTTGTTTGTTATTGAAAATGGGACTTATACTGCATTGATGATTGCGTGTTTGCGTGGATACACCAAAATTATAGATGAATTATTGAAAAGAAAAGTTTCTATACATACACTGAATTCCCAAGGTATGACCGCCATAGCATATGCACTTTTTTTTGGAAAAGAGGAAACCGTAATAAAGTTGTTGAGTAAAGTGTCTGTTATACATTATAATAAAATAGTGAAACACGGTGGTGTGTCCTATACTTATTTTTCGGCAGCAGCAAGATTGAAAATGTTTGATGTAGTAAAATTCCTTATAGAAACGCAAAAACACGACAAGAAAGATATGCTGAACTTACTTTATGTGAATAATGAAGGCTATCACTTTTTTGATTACTTTTTCTTGAAATCTCACGAATATATTAAACTAAAAATAGCGGAAATGGCGGATTATCTCCCAGAGAAACGGATGAAAATGGCGAGAGGACTTGTCGCCAAATTTGATAGTTTGGCCGTAGAAGTCTGTTCTCTTTATAAAGATATGAACCTATTTATTCCTTTCCATAAACAAAATACAGTCCTTATTTATGCTGCAAAATGTGGTTATGAGAAAACATTCGTGCATTTATTAGAGAGATTAAGCCAACACCCTCGAATACATAAACCATATATCAATATATATAATTCCGACAACAATACAGCAATCTTTTATCTTTTTCCGGGAGATGAAACGATATTTACGAGAGAAATGCAGAAAAGGGTTCTTGATGCTATGAAACCATTTTATCAGTATATTGACTATGCATTTGTAGATAATTATGGTAATTCTATTTTTATGCATTCAATATTAAGAGGTAATTATGAGTTTGTGATTTCCTTATTAGAGACAGAACAAAATGCGAGAGAAGCGGTGAAAATCACGAATACACAGAATGGAAATACTTTATTACATTGTATTGAGGCCCATTTTTCTGTAAAATACGGAATACCAACTATTACAAATCGCAATGTATTTGAAGAATATAAGTCAATATCGAGAGAAGCAAAACGAGTATTTGAATTAGCTGTTGGTATTGCTCCTACAATATTGTCTATTAAAAATCAGGAAAATACAAACAGTATTATGGTTTGTTCCATATTGCACGACAGTAGAGATTTGTTGGAACAGACTATTAAAAATGAACCTTCTCTCGATATAAATGAATTTAATACAAAACATATGAACCCTCTTTTGTATTCGTGTATTTTCAAAAACGAAAATGCGATTTATTTACTTTCTCTCGAAAATATACAATACAACCCGGTTGGGAATAATGAATCGCCATTTTCGGTTGCGTGTTATTCTAATAATGATAAGATAGCAATGGAATTTTTGAAACACGATGACTTGGATGTGAATACTACCGATGAAGATGGAAATACCCCTCTTATTAATGCGTGTATTTCCGGTTTAGAAAATTTGGCGTTAAAAATAATTGAGAAAAGTCCGGAAGCGATTTATGCAATGAATATACATTATATGCGTCCCCTTCATTTTGCTGTAATGTCAAAAAGCCAGGTCATTCTTGATAAAATAGAAGCGGTCCATTTGTCGTTGAACCCTCCGGTTGAAGATAAAGAAATAAATAATGAGAATTCTTTCAAAAAGGGGACAATGCTGTATTGCGAAAACCGAAAAATACACGATTACATTTCAGGCACAGAAATGGCGTTGGAAGATTATTTGGAAGAAAATCCTGAAGAAAATATGTATTTTGAAATATTAACCGATGATTTTGACAAAGAAAATGTATCCAGAACATACGGACTTACTACAAAAACGAAAATAATAGATGCTTTGAACCCGAAATCTGTAAATTCATATTTCTATGGCTGTACGAAGGCGGTTAATAATTTTATGGAATTGTATAATTCAGGCGACCCAGTGCAACAAGAAGAAGCACGCTCATTTGTTGATTTAACTCATATGTATATTTATATGTTGCCTTTGATGGGTATTCCTGGGTTAATGACCCCCGAATTATTTAATATTTTGCGTTTGGATTTAAATCGTCATCGTTGTTTTGGATTAATAAAAGTGGATGCCATGAATTATGAATCAATTGTGAATAGTATGGTAATACATAGTAATAGTTTTTATTCAACAAGCACAACCCATTGCGAACCGATGACAAAGCCATATGTCTATATATGTCTTCCTATGGAGCCAAAAAGTAGTAGAAAGCGAAAACGGACACCAGATATAGCTTCTGTGCGTATAGCGACCTCGCCTAACAATGTTATACATATAAGTTATAAAGATAAAGTATATGACATTAAAGAGGATGCGAGCAAAATAACATTCAATCAATTGAGAGAACTCGTCATTGAAAAATTGGTGGCGGAAGAAAAATTGGGAAATAATGCTACAAAAGAAAATGTAAAGATGCGTTTTCTCTACTTGGGTAAATTATATAATATAGAAAAGAATGGCGATGATTTTGTAGGTTCCATTTCAGGTTATGATCCAGAGAAAGCATTTAATGTTTTGGTCCAAATCGTAGGTGGTAGAAAACACCGCCAATCTACACAAAAGAAACGAACATCTATGGGGAAAAAAACTCGGCGAATTATACATTCACAAATAAAATCCCGGGTGAAATAAATATTCTCGCTCCATATTTTTGTATAGCTTCAAAATGAAAACTCCTGTGTTCGCAGTCTATATTTACTCTTGGGTCGGCTAATTCTTCTGGTTTTGTCCCGTATAACTCCAAATAAGGAAATGCATCACGACTTGCCTGTATCCAATCTTCCGTGAAGAGCGATAAATTCAAATGGCCGTCATAAGTGCATTTTAAAAAGGGGTCGCATTTATATACTGCAAATCCCCCAAATGCGGAATGACAAGGCAATAATTCGTTTGGATCCATTGAATTCAGCAAATTATTCATCATTTTCATCAGGTAATCTACTGCGGAATGGGGATTTTGGTAGTGCCAACAACTAAACATATAGGGATAAAGAGCCAACGCCCATATATCGTAATAATCTGTGCGATGAAACGAGACGGAATCCCATAGAGGTTCTCTATTTGGCGCGAATTGTTTTTTCAATACATCAATAAACATCGTACCACTACAAACATTATCCAGGTCAAGCATAATAAAATATTTCCAGTTGGCGGCATCTGGTTTTTGTGTTTGACAGTGGCGGATCTTTTCAATAATACGATTTCTCGCCTTTCCAATATTAACTGTTCTCCAAGGGGTGAGCGGTTCTTTTCCTACAATAATATCAAAATTGGCGAATGCGTCATATTGTTTCTTTAGTTCTTCGAGAGTATTATCGGTTGATTCATCATAGGAAATAATAATATGGACTTGTTTGAATAAGGCGGCGATTTTCTTTATATTTTCAAAGACGGGGGCTACATATTGTCCGGAATTGCGAATACATCCACAAATATAGGTATTCGAAGTATTCATTGGGTGTATGTCCGTATTTCTTTTTATTATCTTTTGTGAGAAAATTGAATAAAATTATGGTAATGTATATAATAAATATACATTATATGGAAGAACAAGGACCAGATCCGAGTGTAGGCATTGACCGACCTACTCCACACGATATATTCATTGAGATGATAAATCGGCAAAAACAAAAAGAAGAAATTTGTGATATATGGAAAAATAGTTTGTTATCTAAACTAAAATAATTCCATAAATTTGCGAACTCCTCAAATTATATGCCGAGTTCGTGGATAAGAACGCAACACTACCCCAGTCTATTTCTTGGAATTTCTTTAACATAGTTTGTTTATTTTTGTGAAACATAATACCATAACCTTTTTTACCAGGTAAGTCTTCAAAATTAGTATAACATCTCATATTTTCTTTTCCAAAACAAGTAGATGGGATATAAATATCACATTTCCCTATCATTTTTTTATTACGGGTAGTGGAAACTGTGCCTCCATCTGATAGAGAGTAGATTTGCATCATATCATTTTTATAGTCCTTAATATCATATGCTGGATTTGTGTGATGTTTCGACCATATTTGGAAGATTGTGTTGATTTTTATTTGTGTTCCATCTGGTTGATAAAAGTGGCTATCTAATTTACTTGAATGGATAAGATTATATCCTTCTACTCTTTTTCGCGGAACTCCTTTCCCATCACTCTCAAATAATTGTGGTAAAATAAAACACACATAATCTGCAAAAGAATAAGAATGGTTAATGAACCGTAAAGCCATATGCCCCCTTAATCCAAAAGGAGGATTTCCAAACACCACATATTTTGTATTTGGGTGTGGTGGTCTCCATTCTAAATAGTCTGCTTGTATAATATTTGAGTGTCTCGGTTCAATATCAAGAGCAATTACTGGAGAAGGAAGAACTTGAAGGAATGCACCATCTCCTGCAGAAGGTTCAATATACACATATTCATTTGCATTTTCCCCGAGAGAATTCAATATACTAATGAAAATAGTATAGCAATATTTTGCTGTTTCAGCAGGAGTGAAGAATTGGTCCTTTTCTTTTGTTGAATAAACCGAATAATCAATCGGTATATTTGCTAATTTTAGTATATCAGTGTCATATTGTTTGGGTATATCTTTTAATTCTAACCAACGAGTAATTGTTCCAGGAGCAAGATTTAAGTTGGTGGCGATCGTCTTGAGAGAATATTTCTCTAAAAGTTTCTTGGTTATTTCAATACGATCATTCATTATAGTGTGTTTCATAGTATGGTGTGTCTTATTTGTTCTATATTATTTATATAACGAATGTGTATTCAATTTTACATATAGTGTCAAACAATATAAATAAAATTCACGACAACCTTCTATATGAGCTCGCCGAATTATTACGACATATTAGGTCTATCAAAAACTGCTTCCCAGGAAGAAATTAAAAAGGCATATCGTGCTTTAACATTGAAATGGCATCCTGATCGCAATCCATCAAAAGAAGCCGAGGAAAAAATCCGGGAAGTGAATATGGCGTATGAAACATTGAGCGACCCACAGAAAAAAGAGCAATATGATGTAGAATTGGATAACCCTTTTTTACAAAGGTCAAATGGGTTTGATGGAGGAGGAATGCATAATCCAGAGGATATTATCAATATGATGTTTGGAGGAGGAATGCCTTTTATGAATATGGGTGGAGGTATCCACGAAATCCACATTGGTGGTATGGGTGGTCCTCGTGTGCATGTCTTTGGGGGTGGAGCAGGAGGTCCATTTCAACATATGTTCGAACAAATGCAGAAACCCGCCCCTATTATCCAGAATGTTCCCGTCACATTAAGACAAATGTATGATGGTGCAACTATTCCTGTAGAAATAGTGAAATGGAGTGTAGAAAATAATATGAAAATACACGAACGCACCATAATACAGTTGCAAATACCAAAAGGCATTGCGGAAGGAGAAGTTATTATATTGCGTAATTGTGGCAATAAAATAAACGAACAATCAGTAGGTGATGTGAAAATTATTATTCAAACTGGACCTTGTGTAGAAGGTGAATTATTTAAACGAAATGGAATGGATTTGCATTACCGAGCCACAATTACACTGAAAGAAGCACTCACCGGATTTTCTTTTGAAATCCCACACTTAAACAACAAAATATTGCGTATTAATAATACTGCAAACAAGACGGTTATTAAACCAGGACATACACACATATTAAAAGAATTAGGTATGGTGAAAGAAGGACATCAAAATGGAAATCTCGTTATTGAATTCCAAATTGAGTTTCCTGCTGCATTAACAGAAGATCAAATACAAAAATTAGCGGAAATATTGTAGGTACAGCATATACAATCTAATACCGAGTATTACGCTTTTTTCTGGAATATTCAGTGCGTTTATTTTTACGCCTCTTGTCTCCGCCTCTGTTTCTCCGCGTGTATCTCTTATTGCGAGGCATATCTGTGTCGCGGGATTTGTCTTCTTTTTTGTTTTCTCTCCTATATTGTCTATTTCCTATTTGAGTGGGACCATATTTATTATAACTAACTGTAGTAGTCATATAAATTGAGTGCATATTATTAGATGCACTAAATTTAGACGCAACCCATATGCGATCTACAATTGTATTATTGTGTGGTAGAATTCTGTTTCCATTATGCAGAAATACGACGAGAAGGTATCTTCGCATCCACAATATAAATGGAATTCTCTGTAATAATAATCATATCATCACCCTGCTTATAAATCTTGGAAATAGGGCTGGTATATTCTTCTTCACTACGCACGAGCATTCTCTCCATATTCTTTTTATCGCCACTTCCATCTGACTTGTGCCCGATTAAAACAGATTTATCAATAGAACAAGTCCAATAATCCATCATAATAGGCTTGTCTTCACTTATGGAGAGTTTCACCGCAAAAGCAAGAGTTTCTGGGCTGGGAAGTCTATACCCATTATCTGTTTGTGTAACCATAGCGGGTTTAGGTGTAGGTGTAGGAGGTGCAGCAGATGATGGAGCTGGTGTAGGGGCAGAATTTACTACAGTAGGTTGTGTATTCGGTTTACTCATTCTATAGAGCTATATGTTTTTTATTTGTTTAAATACTTATTTAGTTAAATAATTTATTGGGAAAAGCCCCTTTGAAACTCCCACCGAGAAAGTATATTGGCGTTCTCTCATTATTTTCTAAATATCACAACTAACTATAATGGATTACGACGCAGATTTTGAAGATTTTGGTGATACTATGTGTAATATGTCAGATATTGAAGACGACACAAATTATGACGGTAATTCTGTTGCATCTACAATAGATGATTTTATCGAGAGAACACCTGCAAATCGTATATCTACTTTTAGAGAGAAAATAGATGAAATGCGACATTCTAAATGGGTTCCAATTTTCCTTATTTTATTTGTCATTTCTCTCGTATATGCCCTTTTTCATTGGGATGACACAAAACAAATCCTATATAGTTATTTTGTGAGACTACAATCTGTATTGCAGTTTTTTCGTTTAATATCGGATAATTAATTCAAACGAAATAATAGATGAATAGTCCAGAAACAAGAACAAAAACAGAAACACAATACAATAAAAAAGAGGATACCCTTACCTCAAATCCAATAAGTCGAGAGAAATTTCCTATATGGAAATTTAGTGAAAACAAAATAGAATTTACTTTTGAAAACCTTGTTTTATTAATACGGCTTTTTCTTTGTATGTGTGTATTTTATTTGGGGGTATGGATATTCCGCGATAAAAATGCAGATATTCGTAGCACAGCTCAACTCTTTTCTCTCTATAATTCCTTTTTTTGTAGTGTTCTCTCGATATATTATTTTTTAACAGGGAGTGTCTTTTCTGTTTTTCTTATTATGGCGTCTCTTTTTGGTTATACAATAGCCGATATATACTATGGCTATTTCCATTATCACCATATTATGTGTGGGTTAAATGGATATGCACATCATTTTGCATATTTATGTTTTTGTCAATATTTAATCTATATTGGTTATTCAAATATAAATGCTGCTTTTGCTATTAGTGAAATCCCGACCTTTTTATTAAACATAAAATATGTATTTCAAATGGAATCCTTTCCTTTACAGTTGCTAATTTTATTTGGGTTTATTATTTTTCGTGTAATTATTTGGGGAGCATTTATTGTTTTAAATATGGATACTGCTAAAAAATATATAACAACTGGTATATTTTCTATTGGAACATTAATTTTACATATCCATTGGAGTTCTATCCACGCATACAAAACATGGAAAAAATACATTGCACCAGGTAAATAACCATTCAATAGTGTTCGTTCGTTTTTCTTGAATTAGAAATTTCACAAAATTGTATAAATGAAAACTGTAATTCACAATTGTAAATCACAAAATCCGATAGACGATACTATAACAAAAGATGAAAAATCGCCACTAAAAAAGAAAATCGAACCATTTAATCATCTTATCTTTTTCTATTCTGTTTTTGCATTTTCCCTATTTTATGTTTTTCTATGGATAATAGAAGACAAGACTGATTTAGCAAAAACCTCCACCCTTTTCACTTATGCAAACTCCATTGTAAATACAATTTGCTGGCTCCTGTATTATTTCACAGAAAATTCCGTATTCCTAATACACGGTATAGCTTCTCTCATTGTGTCTCTTCTTGCTGAATTATACTATGGGTCTCGCTATTTCCCCGAATATATGTATCTTCTCTCAACTTATATTCACCATTTTGTGTTTTTGACATTTATCTCAACTGGGTTCTTGTATGATTCGCTTCAATATTCTTCTCTCGTTATGATTATTGAATTTCCTACTTTCCTATTAAACCATAAACGAAGATATAACATAAATTCTTCTTTACTGAACGGGTTATTTGGTATATCTTTTTTCCTATTGCGTATTTTGTTTTGGTGTTGGCTCTTTTTTATACACCCTATTTTATCGAAAATACACGGATTAAAAATACCAAGCGCGTGTGTACTGGGCGTTTTCGTCTATTGGTTTATTTTATGGATTAAAAAACAATGGTAATAATAAATTCGTCAAAAGATGACACCACCTATATGGAAATTTCGACATCACCAATTCCCCCTTGATTTCCAATATCTCGTTTCTTTTATTCGTTATTTTCTCTCGTTTTCCATTTTTTATATGACGGTTTGGATATTTAGAAACCGAGAGAAACCAATTCGGGAATTGTCTTATACATTCACTTTTTACAATTCCCTTTTTTGTTGTATTTTATCGGTTTATTATTTTTTTACGACAAACCGGACAGCGGCAATTATGTCATTAGCATCCATATGTAGCTATATGTTGGCGGATGTATATTATGGAGCATTGCATTATCATTCTCTTATGTGTAGTCTAAACGGATATGCACACCATATTGTATATTTTATTGTTGCTCTATACACACTATATTATGATTGGATGAATGCCGCTGGTATATTTCTTCTCTCGGAAATTCCTACAATGATATTAAACATTAAATATTTCTTTCAACAATCCGGATTTACAATGGATGTTTCCATTTTTATGGGGTTCCTTCTTTTTCGTGTTTTAGGATGGGGCTTTATTATCCAACAAAATATGGATATTGGACTTGAATATAAATTTACCTTATCTATAGCGGGGTTAGCCTTGCTTTTACATATATATTGGACTTTTATTCACGGTAAGAAAATATGGCGAAAATATTTGCAGTAAATTGTATTCTATAAATGATCTAATCTTTGTAGCCATCTTCTACGAGCTTTCAATATACCTTGGTCTCCTGCATCACAACATTCGGGGCCACAATAAACATATTTATGTTTATCCCAACCATAAACATAAAGTCCATTGTATTTCTCTTCATTAGACACGAATGTTCTACAGAAATTACATTTATTGTCAGTTTCTGTTAATTGTTTCAATACTTTTTTCAATAATGGTCTATGTTCTACATTGTATTCTCCGATAATACATTGAACCTCTTTAGGTAATCTATTTATTCTATCTTGTAAGGTTGTCATTCTTATATGGCTAATTTGATTGTTGTTTATTGGGTATTTACAACGAACATTATAATTCAATTTTGTAATGGATAAAGCCATCTATCAAAAAATACACAAACTATTTATATGGCTGACCTGATTGAAAAAATAACCCATCTTTTTGTGGAATATTTCCAAATTATAACACAACTGGATGCATTTCAAACAGACCAAATAGATAGTGAATATAGTCCTGAAATAATTGTTATGTATTCTAAAACCGGTATATCAACCCTATTGCATATATTGAAAATCTCATATTATACCACAAAAAATGTGGATGCGGCTTTTTGCAATGCCCAAAAAGGAATGTATTGCTACACCCAGTTTATAGAGAAAATGGTGGCGACAAAGGCAAACAAACCTGCAGATATACAGACTATATTAAATTATGTATATGAAGAAACAGTGGTTTGTCTCAATAGTGATGATACCTCATCTATACAGAATATTTTATCGGCAGTGGATGTAGCAGATGAAGGAAACGAACATACGAAAAAAATTCGTATATTGAACCATCTTATTTATATTGCAAATTTGTTATTATGGATTGAAAATGGGGAAATCAATCATGCTGAAAGAACGCAAATTGTGGTTGAATACTTGCCCCAGTATTTATATTTTTTCTCTGATAAAACGAAGAAATCCTTTATTTTTTTGCTTGATTATTTGATGGTATTGAGAGAAAAAATAGAAATAAACGGACCTCTTTGGATGCATATTTTAGAGATTTTCAATAAACAATTGCTTAAATCAATAAAACAACAGAAAATACCTACAAAAGAAAGTATTGTAGAAAAGTGTATGGAAATAAGTCGTGCGATGGTTGAGTTGCACGACTCTGATACAAAATGTACTATAGAAGAAGTGGGTATATATTTAGGGTGGAAGAACCCTCGTATGGATGTAGTGAAATGGATATTTTGAATATGGGGGTAGGTCGCTTTACGGTCGCTTCGCTTTACAGTTGGTCTGCAAAGCAGGCCTTTACACCGCCATAAGTGAAGACATATAATTATTTGACACCTGAATATTCTTCTTCCGTATTTTTGTCTTTTTATCTTTTTCCACTTCCCCTTCATTCGCCATATAAATATCTCTGAACTCCTTTTCCAGTATATTTTTTATATATTCAAACACAAAATATATCACTTCATCCGCACAGTTTCCTAATATTAACCCACTCCCAGTGCGAAACAACATAAACGATATTTTTTTATATTTTTTACTCGTATTGATTTCTTCCAATGTCATCTTTTTATCGGTTTGTGAAATAACACCACTCTGCATATCTGTTATCAATTCATTGTCGCTATTCACATAAAATTTACATTTTATACCTGGATAATGCGATGGTTCATATGCAGTTTCAATCTTATAATTGTTTCGCAATATAGAATATAATTTTTTCAAATTAAGATGGAACCCACATTTAAAATTAGAGTTGATTAACACTGTACTATTCACTTCTTCAAATTTCAGTGTTCCATTTACAAGTGGCTGAATACATTGTATTACCATCGTTTTCACAATATTTAGCATAGATAAATCCAGAATTCCAGGCACTTCCAATTTACCAGTATTGAATATTTTCACATGGATTTCTTTAAATACTTCATCTACACGAACACGCAATATAATCGCAAAACAATTATAGAAAGCTCCCTTGGGCTTACTTCGGCAATTCATAATATCTTTTTTAGAAATACCCACTGTTATTTTACGGTCATCTTTGAATTTCAGTTTTCTCGCGTTTGGATTGTTTTTTTGTTTAATACAAGTTTCCGTGTAATACCGGATCCCTTTTAACTTTTCTTGATACGCAGCAAATTCCTCTAAAGAATTACTCACCACTTTCATCTGTTTTTTAATAACACCATTCGCTGGACGCCAATATTCAATACACGGTATATTCCAGAAAACAGTAGCAATGTCAATTGTCTGGTTTAAATAAAGCACATTCGTTTTTGTAGAAATATGTAGTTTCGAACAATCCGGCATTTTTTCGGGTATTTTTTTCTTATCTATTTCTACATCAAACATTGTCTCATCAAAAGGCTCCACTTGGTCTGCAGCAATTCCAAACATTTCTTCTGTAAGTATATCTTCATTATTTGAGTAGGAATCGTCGTCGGTTTCTTCTTCGCTAACATATGCGTTTAATGAATATTTAGGCAAATTTTGCGTATTCTGCACACTTGTGTTTTGGTATAATATTGGTAGCATTCTCGCATCATTGGAGGAAGATTGCGAAGACAGAAATGCCTCCCATTCTTTATCAATTCCTTGCATCATTTCATATAATTTGGTGTTTCAGTATTGTTTTATTATAATGATATAAAGTCTTTATATTCTTTCAATTTTATCTATGGGCCCCCCGGATACAAAACAAGACGAATATTTTTGTTTTGTATGTATATACATATGTCATCACAATATTATAGAAGCGAACCTATTGCTATATCGCCCAAATCATATTCTCAACAAGCATCTGTATTTGACCCGAGCGAATCTTCTCCTCCCAATACTTTTATACAAAACTTGACACAAAGGATGAATATTTATTTCAATGAGCCTACTACGCGAAATTCTGGTTCGACCAAGTTGAATTCGTATAATGCAATTAATTGGCTACAGAAATAATGGATCATTGTTTTGATCGGAATATTGTTTGTTGAATGGACGACCGTTTCTACTATATCCAAAAACTCTATACTTGTTAGTTCGGGTTTATTACGAATAATATAGTTGAAAAAGGCAATAAACATTGATTTCTTATCCATATTGTGTTTTATACTCATCATATGTATATATTTTTCTATTTCTGTTTGGGGTGTTCCAGACAAAAACATAGTATGTATATTTTCCCAAACAGCGTTGGATAAAATATCACTATTTAAAATCAAGCTCTGGCTATGTTCTGATAAAAATTGTATGTAATTAATCATTGACCGAATATCCGAATCATAAATATCGCGAATGGTTTCAATGTTTTCATCAGTTAAATTCATATTCTCTTTTTCAATAATGGTATGCATAAATTGACATATTTCTTTTTTGGGTAGTTGGTTAAACCGGACACAAATAAATTCGCTCTGTAGCGACTCGTCTATTTTACTTATGTAGTTGCAAATTAAGCAGAAACGGACATTTGACTTGGATGTTTGTAATAGCGATTTTAATGCGTGTTGTGCGTTGTCTGTCATATAATCTACCTCATCTAATATAACAAATTTCATACCTAC
>Ga0194133_10007428_pt1 | contig 13146 bp, 9 predicted proteins | sample TA2KigOf40mmetaG_FD_155448 | JGI IMG/M metagenome (GOLD analysis project Ga0194133, IMG submission 155448) | Freshwater microbial communities from Lake Tanganyika, Tanzania - TA2015055 Kigoma Offshore 40m | ecosystem: Environmental > Aquatic > Freshwater > Lake | place: Tanzania: Lake Tanganyika...
GCAGCGCCGCCAGCAGGTCGGCGCAGTCCTCCGGCGAGAGCACCTGCTCCAGACCGGCCGGCATCAGCGACCGCGGCAGCGTGGAGATGCTCTCGATCTCCCCGCGGCGGATCACCCGGTCGGCCCCGCCGGCAAGCCGCAGCGTGAGGCTCCCGGGCGTCTCGGCGACGACGATCCCCTGCAGGGGCACCCCCTCGTCGGTGACCACGACGGTCGCCGCGTAGCGCTGCTCGACGGCCCGGTCGGGATCGAAGATCGCTTCGAGGATCTGGGCGGCGGGCTTGCGCCCCACCGTCGCCAAGTCGGGCCCGAGCTCCACGCCGGTGTCGCCGAGCCGATGGCAGGCGGCGCAGCCGGCCCGGGTGAACACGACCCGGCCACGCGCCGCGTCCCCCGGCCGCCCGGCCACCTCGGCATAGCGCGCGACCACCGCCTGCCGGTCGGGATCGGCCGGCGCGAGGACCGGCGACGGCACCGGCTTGGGCGCGCGTCCCGGATGGACCTCGACCAGCTCCGCCTCCCCCTCGGCCAGCTCGCTCCCGCCGGCGGCCACCAGCGCCGCCCCCCGCACCCGTGGCCACTCGCGCGCCAGCCGGCTCACCAACTCGCCCGCCGGGAGCAGCCCGAGACAGTCGAGCGTGAACGCCGCCTGCACACGCACCGCCGGCGACTCGTCGTCGAGCAGGGGGCGCACGGCCGCCTCGTCGTCAACAGCGCCGCGCTCCAGGGCGCGGCGCTGCGCCGTGTCGCGGGCCCAGCCGTTGGCCGAGGCGAGGCTCACGCTGGCGCGCCTGCCGGGGTGGCCCGGCGGGGCGATCCGCCAGATGCGCCCGAGCGTCTCGCCCCCGCGAAGCTGCATCCGCCGCGCCATCTCGGCCGGCACCCACTCGGGATGCTCGAGGACCAGCCGCGCCATGTCGACGACGTACAGCGCCCCGTCGGGGCCGGTGCGGGCCATGATCGGCCGGAACCAGTGATCGGTGCTGGTGAGAAACTCGCGCTCGGCGTCGTCGGCATGGCGCGTGGCGGCGATCGTCGGCCCCGAGTAGTCGAGGACGCGCCGGACGACGAGGTTGTGGGCCGGCTCGGCGATGAAGATCGCCGCCGCCCCGGCGGGCCCGAGGACGACGTCGCGATACGGCATCGGATGGCAGGCGCTGGTCACCATCCCCGCCTGGCTGGCCTGGTTGAGGCGCCGTTGCGGCGGGGTGTCGAGGCGCACGCGCCGGTCGGGCGTGAGGTCGGCACGCGGCCGGGGCACGACGACATCGGGGTGGCGCTCGAGGTGGGCCAGTGGCAGCCAGTAGTGCCAGCCGGGCACGGCGTTGTTGGTGCCGAACCAATTGCCGAAATCATCGCGCCACTTGCCGACCTGCGTCATCCCGACTTCGCGGCGAAACGCCCCCGAGCGCGGGTCGAACCGGAAGTCGTAGCGCCCAAGGTCGATCCGCTCGCCGGACCGGACGCACTCCACGGTCCCGCCGCTGTCGCCATTGGCGCCGTGGAACCAGCCGTCGAGCCCGAGGCAGAAGCCGTTGACCAGATGCTGCGGATTGCCGGCGGTGAACCCGGTGAACCAGGTCTCGCGCCGGTCGCAGCGGCCGTCGCCGTCGTCGTCGCGCGCGAAGAAGATCTCCGGCACCCCGGCCACGAACACGCCGCCGTCCCAGCAGGCCAGGCCGGTCACGTGGCGCAGGCCGTCGAGAAACAGCACGCTCGATTCATAAACGCCGTCTTCGTCGGCATCCTCGAGGATCCGGATCCGCGACTGCATCAACCCGCGTTCCGCTCCCTCGCCGGGAACGCCGTCGCGCCAGGTCACCGAGCCGTCGTCGGTCGCCTCCCCCTCGGCAAACGGATAGTCGCCCATCTCGGCGACCCACATCCGCCCGCGCTCGTCGAAGTCGATCGCCACCGGATCGATCACCGCCGGCTCGGCGGCGGCAAGCGACACCACCAGGCCCTCAGGCACACGCAGCGCCGCCAGCGCCTCGGCCGGCGACTTCGGCGGCGGCCCTGGCACGCGGAGCAACTCGTCGCGCCCGACGCGGACATCCCCCGCCACGAGCTCGCCATCGGCGTAAAGCACGCCGTCGCGGTCGAGCCGGGGCAGGGCAGCGGCGTCGCCCGGCTTCCCCTCGCGGAGGACGCGCGTCCAGCCGGTCTTCCACTCCAGATGATCGGCGGCCGCTGCCGGCGGCACGAACAGCCACACGCCGTAGCCCTCGGCGTTGGAGACGACGAAATCCTCGTGGCCGTCGCCATTGAGGTCGGCGCGGACGACGCCGCCGAAGCGTGCCACCTCGGGCAGTTCCGGCTCGTCGGCACCGGCGACGGTCACCGCGACGGCGGCGACGATCGACCCCAACAGGGCGTGGCGCGGGGGCATGGCGGTGGCTCCGGGTCGCCGGCACGGGGGGGCCGGCCACGTGATCATAGATCGTCGCCGGTCAGCGGCCGAGCCGATCGAGGACGGTGCGCGTGATCCGCTCGACGACCGGGTCGCGGCCGGCGAGGCCGTGGGCCCAATCGGTCGAGCCTACCGTCACGACCGTGCCCCCCGGGGAATCGCCGGCCCCGGCGGCCGTGTAGCACCCGACGACGGCGTTGCCGACGCGGTCGGCCGGAAAGCGGTCGTAAAATAGCGCGTCTTCGGGGTGCCACTTGGCCGGTGCCGTGGCGACGATCTCGAACCCCGCGGGCGTGCCGTCGCGGCCGGTGGGGAAGGGGAGCCCGTCGCGCCACTCGATCTCGCACCCGTCACACTCATAGCCGACGATCGTGTCTTTCCCGCCGAATTCGTCGCCGCGGCCGAGCCCCGTGCCGGCCAGGAGCCAGTGGTCGGGGCGGTGGACGGTGTAAGCGCCGGAGCCGTCCATCAACTGGCCATGGCTGCGGTGGTACCCGCCGAACAGGAACCCAACGCCGGTGAGCCGGTTTTCCGGCCGCGCGACGAGGTGGTGGCTCCATAGCGTCGACAGCCGCGCGTGGTCGCCGCCGGGAAACACCGGGTCCATCACCCAGCGCTGCTTCCAGCTCACCAGTGCCGTCCCCTCGTCTTCGGCCCGCACCTGCCAGCAGCAGGTGTTGCCGCTGAAGAAGGCGGCGTTGCCACCGCGGGCGATGAACGCCTCGAGGTGGTCGCGCATCAGCGCCGACCAGTACTCGTCGTGGCCGACCGAGAGCACGAGCCGGTAGGCTGCCAGCGCCGCCGGGTCGGTCTCGAGATCGAGGTTGGCGGCGAACTCGAGCGGGTGGCCGGCAGCTTCGGCCCAGGCGACGAACGCCCGCTCCCACTGGGAAAACTGGCTGGCTGGCGGCCGCAGGAAGCTCACCCGGTGCCCCTGCACGCCCGCCCGGCCGTTGTAGGCATACAGGCTCTGGCCGCCCCAGTTGTTGTAGGCGGAGTAGGTGTTGGTCGCGAGTTGGAGGAGGACCTTCGACGTCGCCCCGGGCACGGCGGGGCGGACGATGAAGAAGCAGGTCGCCTCGGCAGTGCGCCGCCCGCGCTGCACGTAGCGGCCGCCGCCGTCGGCGACGCGAAACACCACCTCGTAGTAGCCGCTCTTCCACTCCGCCGGCACCGGCAGCCGGAACGCCACCGGCCAGCCGCAGCCCGACGCCGATGCCTGCTCGGGAATCGGCGCCTCGCTGCCGGCGATGCCCTCCTTGGAGAGCACCACCTCGCGCTTCGCCCCGATCCGGGCGATCTCGACGGCAAACGCCGGCGCCGACGTGGAGACGTGGAGGGCGAGCTCCTCACCGGGGCGGAGGCTGACCCGGCCGGCGTAGCCCTCGACGAACAGCCCGCGCGGGTCGCTGGTGTCGGCGGCCGCGGCGAGGGCGGGCAGGAGGATCGCCAGCGCCCACGTCAGCCGGCGGTGGATCGGCATCGGGTCACTCCGGGAATGGATGGCGCGCGACTCACTCGATCCGCCACAGCTGCCCCTCGGTGCGGACGAGGACGGCGCTGTCGACGAACGCCGGGGTCGCCAGGGCCGCCTCGGCGAAGTCGCAGCTCCCCAGCTCCTTCCATTCCTTGCCGACGCCGAAGATCGTGGCCACACCGGCCTCGTCGATCACGTGGATCCGCCCACCGGCATGGACCGGCGACGCCGAAAAATTGCCGCCGATCCGGTGCCGCCAGTGGAGCGTGCCGGTGGCGACGTCGCGGCAGGAGACGATGCCGTTGTCGGCGACGAGGTAGATTTCGTCGCCGACGACCAGCGGCGAGGGGTTGTGGGGGATATTGTCGTCGGTCTTCCAGGCGACATGGGTGTCGGTCACGTCGCCCGAGCCGGTCGGCCGGATGGCGAGCAATTCCGCCGGGCCGTCGTAGCCGGTGCAGACGAACACCAGCCCGTGGGAAAACACCGGCCGGGGCACGACCGACCACTTGTTTGGGTAGCGCACCCGCCACAGCTCCGTGCCGGTCGCCGGGTCGTAGCTCACCACCTGGTGCGACGCCGGCGACACGATCTGCCGCCGCCCCTCGGCCTCGATTTCCAGCGGCGTGCAGAAGGAAAACCGCGGCGTCTGCGTCTCGGGGCGGACGCTCTTCCAGGCGAGGGCCCCGCTGCTCCGCTCGAGCGCCGCGATAAACGGCTCCTCGACGCCGTCGCCGTGAAACACCAGCCGAGCCCCTGAGAAGATCGGCGAGCCGCCAGCGCCGTGCTGCGGGTCGTAGGTCAGGCGGTCGTTGGCCCAGATCACCTTCCCGTCGAAATCGAGGCAGGCGGTGCCGTCGGCGCCGAAGTGGACGAACAGCCGCTCGTCGTCGGCGAGCGGCGTCGGGCTGGCGTGGGAATTTTTCTTGTGAAGTTTCCCGGCAGCCGCCTTGCTGAAAATCTCGTGATCCCAGCGGACCGCTCCGGTGGGCAGGTCGAGGCAGACGACGCGCAGCGACTGGTGCTGGGGCGGATCCTCGCCCGAGGGCACGGCGGTCGTGAGATAGATCCGCTCACCGCGGACGATCGGGCTCGACCAGCCCTTGCCGGGGATCGGCACCTTCCAGCGGACGCTCGTGGCGAGATTCCAGGTGACCGGCGGGTTGCAGCCGACGGCATCGGCGCGCCCGCCGGGCCCGAGGAACGCCGGCCAATCACCGGCAGCCGCAGGCACCCCCGCGCTAGCGCCCGCCAGCGCGACGACGAGACTCATTTCGAGAATCGACCACCGCGCGGGACGCAGCGGCAAAACATGGAGCAGGCTGGCAGCCACGAGAGCGGGTCCTCGTCGGGGTCGCGGGGCGATCGATCGCGGTCGGCGCGCGTGCGCCGGGCCACGTCGGCTCCGCGGTGGCGGGCATGATACCGCTCGCCGCGACGCCGCGGCACGCTCGCGGGGGGATCAAGCTGGACAAGCCCTGCCCGATGTGCCGATACACCCGAAGTCAGCCGTGCAGGGAGGTCTGCCATGAACGAGCGAACCGGTTCCCTCCCCGCCGTCCGGATCACGTTGGCCGACGGGTCGACGGTGGTCGGCGGGCGGAACAGCCTCGCCAAGATGCTCGAGTTGGCGTTCAGCCCGCGGGTGGCTGCGGTGGCCCAGCCGGTGGCCGGAACGGCCCGGCCCCAGGCCAAGCCGGCCCGCCCCCGCCGCCAGCGCCGCCCCGCCTGAGGCCGCGATTCCCCGACCCAGCTCCTGCGGGCGGCTCGAGTGTGCAGAGTGCGGCGTCGCCGCGCCCGGTCCGGGCGAGCGTGACACCAGGCAGCCCGCGCCTCGACGGCTCAACCCGGCGGGCAGCGGGCTGGCGGCCAGCAACGCAGTACGGCATAATGCCGTATCAACTGATTGCCTCTCCGCGGAGCCCGGCCGATGGCCACCGCCAGCCACACCAAGATCACGATCCGTCAGCCGGATGCCTTGAAGAGGAAGATCGCCAAGGCAGCGGCCCTGCGTGGGATGACGGTCACCAGCTTCATCAACGGCATGCTGGAGATCGCCGCCGACCGCACGCTCCGGCGGATCCGGTCGCGCGACGCGACCGACCGCGACAGCGCCGAGTTGCTCGCGATGCTGCGAAAGCCGGCCACCCCCAACGCGGCCCTGCGCGGAGCGGTGCGGCGGCTGCGGGACCTGGAGCGTGGCTGAGGCGCTCCGATTCGAGCCGTTCGATCGGAAGCGACACGACCGGAGCCGATTCGCCTGTGGCGTCCCGGCGCTCGACGAGTATCTCCGGACGAGCCTCGGCCAGCATGGCAGGAAGGACCTCACCCGGGGCTACGTCGCCGTCGATCCTGCCGATGTCGTGGTGGGTTACTTCACGCTCGCCGCTGGCAGGCTCTCCGTAAACGTCCTCGGCGACCGTGGCCGCTTGCCGGCGCGGATGCCGTTGCCGACCACGCTGCTGGCGCGGCTCGCGGTAGACATGTCATGGCAGGGCCGCGGGATCGGGGCGGCGCTCCTGGCGTACGCGCTTCGCGTCGCCGTCGGAGGTGCCGAATCGATCGCCTCGGCGGTCATCGAAGTCGATGCCAAGGACGACACGGCTCGGTCGTTCTACGCCCGCTTCGGATTCCGCAGCCTGACCGACGACCACCTCCACATGTACCTCCCGATGGAGACCGCGCGCCGGGCGATCGGGCGAGCGTGACACCAGGCAGCCCGCGCCTCGACGGCTCAACCCAGCGGGCAGCGCGTCAGGACGGCGGCGCCGATCAAGCCGGCGAAGTGGTCGGCGAGGCGACCGGCGGATGCCGGGTGGCGCAGCACGACGCCGACTTCGATGTTGCGCCGCTGGGCGGCGTCGGTGAAATTGGCGCTGGTCACCAGGGCCTGCTCACGGTCGACGACGACGCACTTGGCGTGGAGGCTCGCCCGGCCGTCGCCGACCTCCAGCGAGCGCGGGTCGTAATACAGCGCCGGCAGCCGCTCCCAGGGCCAGTGCCGCGCGCGGAACTCGCGGGCGAACCGGGCGACGAGCTCGGCGGCGGGGGTCGGGTCGTTCCACGCCCGCTGGATGTCGAGGCACAGCGTCACCGCTAGCCGGGGTTCCTCCGCCATCCGCCGGGCGAGTGGCTCGAAGAGCCGTTTGCCGTCGTGGACCGCATACCCGACCAAGAGGATCTCGCGGCTGGCCGCCCGTACGAGCGTCTGCATCACCGCCGCGGTATCGGCCGTCGGCACCCCGGGCAGGTCGGGGCCGGAGAGCACGAGATCAAACAGGCTCGTCGGCTTGGGAGTGGCGACCACGGCGGACGCGATCCCCTCCACCACGACCGCGAGCTGCCGCGGCGCGAGCCCGTCGGCGGCGAGCTCACGCAGGAGCGCCGCCACGGCCGCGGCGTCCGTCCCCGCGACCTGCTCGACGCCATGGAGCGTGATCGCCTCGGAGAGCACGCCGTCGCGCAGCGACGAGGCGAGGGCCTCGAGCGCGGCGCCCGGCAGGCGGAGCAGGGGAGCGAACCGCGCCGCCGGCCCGCGCGCGGTCATCGGTCGGCATCCCGGAAAAACTCCACGCCGAGCCCCTCGACCGTGGGCACGACGAGGGCCCGGTCGAGGTAATCGTTGTGCTGCTCGCACGACGTCTCGGCGACCAGCAGGCAGCCGTGGCAGGCGGCGCCGTGGAGCCGCTGGTGGTCGTGCTCGCCGGGCCGATGGTACGCGCACACCGGGTCGCTCGAGCACAGCATGCCCTCGTCGAGCGCCCGCCGGACGTGGCGGCTGATCGACCGCCCTGCCAGCACCAGGCCGCCGAGCGTGCCCTCGGCATCGGACGAGCCGGTGTAGATGAGGATCCCGAACTGACCGTCGGAGGGCATGCAGAAGATCCGCTCGCGGATCGAGCTCGACGGATACCCGCACTCCAGCGCGATCGCCGTCATCAGCAGGTGGCTGAACGAGTGGAGCATGTAATAGATGACGCCCGGAAACTCGACCTTCACCTTCTTCTCGACTTTCCAGGCGTCGAAGCCCTCGACGAGCACGCGCCCCCGCGCGACCACCTCCGGCCGCGCCGCCCAGGCACCGACGGCCGCCGGATCGAACCGGACAAACACCCCCTCGCCACGGTTCTCGATCGCCGGCACCCAGGTCTGATCGACCGCCAGGGCGGCGCGCTTGGCATCGATCGACAGCTCCCCCTGGATGTCGGGCCCCTGCGGCTCGCACCGGGTGAATCCCGCCAGCGCCACCACCTCGCGCAGGCGATGAACGAGGACCACGTCGGCGACGCCGCCCATCCAGGGAGCTGCCCAGTGCTCGCGCGGCATCCGCCGGGCGTGGAAATCGCCGTCGGGCACGTCGGCCCCCGCCTCCTCCGCCGACTCGGCCAACGCCGAAAACTCGACCTCCTTGACGTTGCGCGCCACGCCCGACTCTCCCGCGCGCTGCCGCTCGATCGCCGCGAACACGTCGGCATCGGAAAACCCTTCGAGCCGCTCCTTGGGTGTCGGTTTCTTCCGTGCCTTGGCCAGGTCGGCAAACGACTCGACGTCGGCGAGGAAATCGGCCCACAGGGCGCGGACGGTGTCGTCGACCGGGCGGCGGCGGTCGGGAATCGAGATCACGCTGAGCAACTGCGGAAAGTAGGCGTTGCTGGCACTCCGCACGAGCAGCCGCGCCGGCAGGTCGCACGGCTCAGGCGCGACCGCACCGAGCCATGGGCGGCGACCGCTGCAGTAGCCCAGCGCCTTCACGCCCGCCCCCTCCGCCATCGACCGGCTGACGCCGCAGTCGCAGGCGACGAACACCTGCGCCAAATCACCGCTCGTGCCGCGCTCCTCGATCCACAACTGCCGCATGCAGCCGGTCCGGGCGCCGTGGACGAACTGCTTCCAATCGAGGTCGTCGACATGCCCGCGCGGGCAGGCGCGCACGAAGCGCACCGGCACGACCTGGAGCTGCGACCGGGATTCGGCATCGCGGTAGCGGCCGTTTTCGAGGGCGGCGGCATGCACGAGCCGGCGGCGGCGAAAGCGGCCGGCCCCCGGCCGCGACTCCTGCACGATGAACCAGGCGGGGAAGTTCCAGGCGGCCACGTCCGTGCGCGGCTCATTCGGGTGCTCGGGGGCCGGCGGCGGCGCGCGGAGCGTGACGGTGTCGCGATCGAGAAACGCGCGCAGCTTCTCGACCAGCCGCGGTTCCTCGATGACCGGGATCCGTGCCGGGTCGTAGCGCCAGTGGTCGAGCCCGGCGACGATCACCGAGCAGTCGGGGAGGTCGATCATCGACCCCGGGCCGAACGTCGTCACCAATTGGCTGCGGCGCAGTTGGTTGAGGGCCATCGCATCCCCTACGGCCGACGGACGGCGAGGATCACACTCGGCTCGACGTCGCGCATCGAACGGTTCGCCTTGAAGCGCCGCCGCGTCCGCCCGAGGTCGCGCAGCTCCGGATCGAGGAAGGTGTGCAGGAGCCGCGCACCGCCCCCCAGCTCACGCTGGTATTCCAGGTGCGTGCTCGACTGCCGCAGCTCCTCGACGATGTTCACCCAGTCGTCGAGGAGGCTCCGGCAGCGGTGGAGCACCTGGTCGTGGAGCTCCTGCCCGGCTGCCGCGGACGGGGGCCAGGCGTGGGCCCGCGCCCGCTCGGCGAGCCGCTCCGCGATCGCCTCGACGGCGGTGCGAAACTCGCCGACCGCTTCGGCGCCGCGCGGCGGCGTGAGCCGGGGGTCGAAGTGCCGCACCAGCGCTACCAGCGTGCCGACCAGCGCCCGGTCGAGCGCCCGCGGCGAAAACGGCGTCACGCTCGTCGCCTCGACCGACCGGTAGAACGACGCGTGGAAGCTGCCGAACCGCTCGTAGTGCGACCGATCGCGCGGCTTGTGGATGTTGAAGATCGTCACGACCAGCCCCGGGCGGTCCGGGTCGCGGCCGACGCGGCTGGTGGCCTGGATGTATTCGGCACTCGCCTTGGGCTGACCGAGGACGAGCATCAAGCCGAGGCGCGTGATGTCGAGGCCGACGGAGATCATGTTGGTGGCCAGGGCCGTGTCGACATGGTCGGGATCGGCAAACGGCTTGGCGAGCCGGCTCTTCGTCACCGACACCTGCCCGGTGCTGACGCGCGACGTCAGCTCGAGCACGTCGCGCTGGATCGAGCGCCGGGCAAACAGCATGTCGGCGGGCTCGACGCGCCGCCGGTTGCCATATTCCTCGAGGCGCGTGCAGACCTCGTCTTCGACGATCCGCCGGCTGCCCCCCAATTCGCGCAGGCTGTTGAAGTAGCCGAGCGACGTCATGTAGGGATCGACCGGATTCATCGCGTTCTTCGCGCCGCCATGCTCTTCCCAGAGGCGCTGGGCCGCCGCCGCCAGCGCCAGGGTCGTGCGGAGAAACACCACCTTCTGGCTGCGCCCCTGCGCCGCCACGCCGACATACATCCGCGCCGGGCGGCTCGTCGCCGGCACGGTGACGGCGAAGAAGCTGTCGCGCCGGTCGGGGCCGGGCGGCGGGAAGACCTGGGTCTCGAGCCGCTCGAACAGTGCCCTGACCTGCGTGTGGGCACGGCGCACCGTCGCCGTGCTGGCGACGATCTTCGGCCGGACCGTCCGCCCGTCGCGCTGCCGCGAGGCGAGCATGTCGATCGCCGATTCATACACCCCCGCGATCGTGCCCAGCGGCCCCGAGATCAGATGCAGCTCGTCTTGGATCACGAGCTCCGGCCCGGGCAGCGATGCGGCTCCCAACGGCGCCCCGTCGTCGGGGTCGCACGGCCCGTAAAACCCGTCGGCGTCGTGGCGGTCGACGAGGCCAAACAGCGCCCCGGTGCGGCCGGTCCAGGGCAGGGCGGCGAACTTGTCGACCGTGGCGATGAGAAAGCAGGGCAGCCGGCGGTAGACCGGCTCGTCGACGGCGACGATCGGCAGCGGACTGTCGCCCGAGAAATCACAGGCGTGGTCGCTGCAGGTGACGCGGAGATCGTGCGGCTCGCGGTCATTGGGCACGAGCCGAAACGACTCCGCCGTGAACGGCGCACCGCACCACGGGCATTCCTCGATCGGGATCGGCGCCGGGTGGGCCCCCGGATGGCGCTTGAACCGGTTGGTCCGCGCATACGCCGTCTCGTCGTGCCCGGGCGCATTGTCGCCCCGTTTCCCGATCCGGTTGGGCGTGGCGGCGCTCCCGACCCAGAGGCCGATCTCGAACGGCCACGACCCGAGCCGGCGGGTGTCGCGCCGTCGCTCGAGCTCCAGGGCACAGACCAGCGCCGCGGCGCGGCCGAGCTGGTCGAGCGTGAGCAGCCGCAGCGTGTAGCGCATCAGCACGGCGACGCCGCAGCCGCGCGGCGTGCCGTGGCGCAGCCGGCGGAGCACGATCGCGTAGGCGGCGAGGCCCAGATAGGCCTCGGTCTTTCCGCCACCGGTGGGAAAAAACAGCAGATCGACCCGCTCCCGATCGGCATGGGCCTCGTCGGTGAGGCCATTGATCGCCAGGAGGATGAACGCGAGCTGAAACGGCCGCCACGCCGGCGCCGGCAGGTCGGCGGGCGCGCCGGCGCGGCCGCGCGAATACCAGGTGCGGCGACGGGCGGCGTGGGCCATCGCCCGGTTGGCCGTGCGAAACGCGTCGAGAGCCGCCGGCTGCGTGGCCAGTGTGGCGATGCCGGCCTCGATCCGCCGGGCCGCGGTCTTCATCGTCGCCAGCATCGCCGTCACGGTCTCGCGGCGGTGCTCGTCCATTCCCGCCCCGACCGCGGCCTGCGTCTCGATCCACGCCCGATACGCCGCGACGATCGGCAGCAGCGCCGCCGTCGCGGCAGCGCCGTCGGCCAGCGCCCCGAGTTGTTCCATGCCGAGCACGACGCCGTCGAGGCTGCGGGGTTCGACCCGTTCCACCGCCGCCTCGGGAATCCATTCGGTCTCGACCGCCCGGCACGCGCCGCGCTCGTCGACGATCCCGCGGGCCGAGACCCCGTGGCCGACCGCATGTTCGAGCACGTCGCGATACTGGACGTCGGCGATCTTCTCGTCCGACTCTTCGCCGTCGCGCAGGTCCGGCCTGCCGACGAAGAGCGCGCCGGCCGGCGTCTCGAGGCGCAGCCGCGGCTGGAACACGAACCGCGAATAGGGCCGCTCGGCGTCGGGGATCCGCTCGTTGACGAGAAACACCGCCACGCTGCGCGTGCCGGCCGGGAGCTTGCCAGCGGCCCGGGCCGCGGCGGGCACGTCGCGCACCGTGGCGACGAGCACCAGGCCCGCGGATCCCTCGAGGGCCGTGCGCGACGGCTTCCCGCGCGCTGCCGCGAGGTCGATCGTGGCCCGTGCGTGCCGGGGCTGCCGCCGGTAGCCGCGCGGCCCCGCGACGGCCTTCTGCACCGCCCCGACCGCTCCGGCGGCCTGCGTCGCCGACCCGTCCGCCGCCTCCGATCCCTGCGGCCCTTCGTAGGCGTAGTCACCCCATTCCACGGTCGCGGCCAGCGTCTCCACGCCGCCGGGCAGGAGCACGCTGACCCCGAGTGAACTGGGGAGCAGCCCCTTCTTGCCCGCCGTCCGGTCGATCTCGGCCCCGTCGTCGCTGGCCGGCTGCTCCGCCGGGCTGTCGATCGGGTCGTCCTCGGCGTCGTCCTCCGACTTGCTCTCGCACGGCAGCGTCGTCGGCACCAGGTAGCCGGTCAGATACCAACGGCGCGGCGACTCCGGCAACAGCTCGCCGGCGAAAGGATGATCGTTCGTCGGCCCGACGACATCGAGCCGTAGCGCCTCGACGAGGCGGGCCCGGATCTGCGCGGACGACACGGCGGAGGCGGTCACGAAGGCCCTTCACGGGGAGCACGGAGCCGGCGGCAGCCGGCCGACCCGGACGGGGGGGAGCGTACCCCGGTGCCGCCCCGATCGACAAGGTGTGCGATCGGTGCGGCCCGCCGGCCAATCGCACCTGCAGCGGCAGTCAGGAAGGAGCGGACACAGGCTCGGTCTTGAATGAATAGCGATATAAAGCGAACGCCGTCGCACAAATGAAAGCGACTTCCAACACCAGGTTCAGGGAGGAACGCCACGTGAGCTCTCTGCCACTCCCGAAGCCCATGAGCAAGAGCAGGGAGCTTGCCGACCATGCGACGTAACCGATAGTGAAGTACCTCCAGGCCCGAGGACGGACCAAGGGCCTCTTGAAGACGTACTTATGAAGGCCATAGATGGCAAAGCCGCAGACGACCAAGTCGATTGCGTCAAGAACGCTCATCCAGGAAAAACCTCTTCTGACT
>Ga0194133_10007429_pt1 | contig 13146 bp, 11 predicted proteins | sample TA2KigOf40mmetaG_FD_155448 | JGI IMG/M metagenome (GOLD analysis project Ga0194133, IMG submission 155448) | Freshwater microbial communities from Lake Tanganyika, Tanzania - TA2015055 Kigoma Offshore 40m | ecosystem: Environmental > Aquatic > Freshwater > Lake | place: Tanzania: Lake...
CCCGACAACCGCTATCAGCAACACAATCTTCGAATCTCATCCGGCACCGCCATCGCCCGTATACCGCCACCGACCTTATCTGCCGCAAAGATTCTGACCTCGGTACACCGCATGATCTCGTCATCACCCCGCGTGACGCGATAGCTCTGCACGAAACTTTTGTTGCGCCACTCGCTGATCTGCGTGTGAATCTGTAGCACATCACCATAGCTGGCGGTTTCGATGAAGCTGGCCTGAGTGTCGACCAATGGCGTGCCGATCAAGCCCATGCTTTGCCGAGTTTCCTGCCAGGGTGGCACACCGCATTCAATAAAAAAGTGGCGGGAAGCCGCATCTATCCAGCGAAAGAAATTCGGAAACCACACAATACCGGCGGGATCGCAATCACCGAATTCCACACGCACTTCGTAAATCACTGTCTTGGTCATGGGGCAGATCCTGTCTTAATGCGTTGACGCGGCATCCAGCGTATGGGCTGGGCCTTGATCGCGCGCGGTGGTGCGCCGAGTTCATTGAGTGTTTTGTCGAGCGCTTTGCCAGCATCGTCGGCCAGTGCGGCTTCGCGAGCGCGGCGTATGGCCTCGGTGCGCTCAGCCGCGGTCCCGAATGCCGGTGATGCGAGATAGCGAATTACATGCAGCAGGTTGTCACGCCCACGTTCATTGGTGCTGCCATAGCCTTTGATCAGACGTCCGCACTGCGCGATTTCAAAGCCCAGCGAACTGTCTTGCCTCGCACCTTCCTGCACTGCTGTCAGCCATGCGTCAATGAGTGCCTGTTCTTCTGCATAACGACTACCCCAGCGCCGTAGATACTTCATTGCAGCGAGCAGGCGCAGCATCAAAGTACCCACAATCGTATGCGAGGCTAACTTGACTGGCATCTCCCATGGAGCGCGACCCTCCGCGAGACGCTGACGATTCATGTCTCTCAGTCGATTGGCCAGCGGCGCCGGCAAGAGTGCGGCGATTTCGGGCACGCCGGGTTTGAAGTATTCATAGGTTTTAAGCACATCACCGTCAGCAACGCGGGCTTCATTGCGTACGCGTTGACTGCGTGAGGCACGACTTTTTAGATCGGCTACACGCACAATGTCGTCATAGGCCATCCACAGTGCCAGCCAGCGCGCGACTTCGCGGGTGATGGCGCCCTGCTCCGTGCCCGAATTATCTGCTTCAGTGCTGCTACCCATACTGGCCTCGGCGTCGCACACTGGACGCATGCGCGACAGATACAGCTCCCCGTAGCTGGCATCCTGATACTCGATCACGCGCGCCAGTCCCAGTGCAAGCAAGTCACGCGCGGCAGTTGGAAACGCATTCAGCACCAATGGTCCCGACCCAGCGATGGCATCATCAACGAGTTGCTTTGCAAACGCGGCTTGCTGACGACCCTCGTGCACCCACTGCCATGCGGCTTCAAAACCTGCGAGGCTGGCTTCTGCACCACGGCCGCTGTCGCGTACGATAGCGATGTAATGGTCTTTGTCAAAAGGCAGCAATCCGCTGCCAGCGATCGCGCCCAGCATCACCGCACTGACGACAGTGCCGTTGTCGCGTGCAATGCGCTGCATGTCCAGCACATGGTTCGCACGGCATGCGCTCTGCACGATGGAGAGCAGCGCTGCATCATCCAGACGACCATCACCGAGATGACCGCGCTCTGCATTCGTCAGGGTGCGCGAGGATGAGCTAATGATCAGTGTGCGCTCGGGCGATGGCAGACCGTTGCTGACGGCGCGGGCGGTTTCCAGCAATTCGGAAGACACCAGTGCATCGAGCCTGCCGGGGATGGGATTGAGGCTAAAGACAGGATTACGTCCACCCAGCTGTGCCACGGGCACCGGATACATCTCGAAAAAATACGTGGTCGCACCCGTGCGCTGCGCGACACCGGGTATGGAGGTGCTTTGCGCTGCATACCCTGCATGACGCGCAATCGCGGTGAGCCATTCACTGAGCACACCACCCCCCTCACCACCGAGTGCGCCAATCAGTACCGATATCGGCTGCGGCAGGGTGGACGACGGTGGTGTGGTGTCTGACGATTCGATCGGGGCGTTTGCGAGGCTCATGATGTCTTGCCCTGGGTATGAATAGGGTCTCCGGCCACGGGGTTTCCAGTCATGGAGTTCATGCGCATTGACTGAGCACTCGTTGCGTTACTAATCATTGCGTTACCAATCAGGTGGTTGCGACACATTGTATTGTTCATCATGCCGGTTGCAAAACACGCAGGACGGTCGAGCGCAATGCGGCGATCAGACGTTCATGCCAACGCGGATTTTGTATCACTTCAGCGCGATAAAAACTTGGGCACAGTGTTGCAGCATGCGCATTCTCGCCACACAAGCCACAACCAACACAGCCGTCAATGACCGTGGCGACTGGATCTACCTTGAGTGGATCGGGATTATCTTTCAGTGTCAGTGTAGGACAACCCGAGAGCCGCATGCAGGCATGATCACCGTTGCATACGTCTTCATCGACGCCGTATTTCACTCGCAACACGCGCTCGCCTCGCGCCTGCAGCGCCGCCAGCCAGGGACGAATGCGTCGCTGTCGCTCGAGCTGGCATTCACCCTCGGCGATGATGACCTTGAGCCCATTGAAATCCGTAGTCATCGCTTCTCTGACCACATCACGCATCACCGCCACGCGATACGAATGCACGGTACGCATCCACTTCACGCCCAAACCAGCCAGCGTATCCTCGATGATGCGATTACTGGCGGTAAGACTGGCGAGCTTGTCACCTGCCTGCATTTTTGTCGCGGCCTCCGGTGTTGAAATAATTTCCTGCGTACCAGTGGCCGACGTGTAGCCGTTCTTGAAAATTAATAGCACCGCATCGTCACCATTGAACAGCGCCGACTGCACACCGGTCAGTAAACCGTTGTGCCAGAACCCGCCATCGCCCATGATGGAAATCACACGCCGCGACATCATCGGCGATACACCGGCACGGCTGGCCAGACTCATGCCGTAACCTAAAATCGAATGCCCTTGCGAGAAAGGTTCAAAGGTCGCGAATGAATGACAGCCAATATCAGCCGCGACATGCACAGGACCCAATTCCTGCTGCGCGAGCTTCAGGGCAGAAAACACGGGGCGCTCCGGACAGCCTACGCAAAAGCCCGGCGGACGCGCAGGCAAGGCTTTGTCCAGTTGCGCGGCAATGCGCGTGCGACGTGTATCAGTAGCCTCCAGCAGTGCCTGTGCGCGACGCGTGTCAGCATCGGACAAGTGTTGCGCAAAAAATCGCAGCAGACCACGCATCATGACCTCAGGTGTCACTTCACCTGTCGCCGGAAGCAGATCCTTGCCGTGCAAGATGGTTTGCAGATCGCGGCGTCTGAGCAATGTAGCGATCTCTTGTTCGATGTAATCGGGTGAGCCTTCTTCGATTACCAGCACGGCCCGCTTGTTACGTGCGAAGTCAGCGATCTGCTCATGCACCAGTGGATAGGTCACATTCAAAATCAGCAGCGGCACATCGGAGGTACCAAAGATATCCGCCAGACCAAATTGCTGCAGCGAACGCAGCAAGGCATTGCTGAGCCCACCCTGAATGATGATACCGATATGGTCGTGCTTGCCTTCGTGTTGCTCATTCAAGCTGTGCTTGACGATGTATTGACGCGCTGCCGGCAAACGCTCATCGATCTTGAGTTTTTCGTGTCGGAAGGTCGCCGGTGGATGCGCGAGCCTGCCGCAATCAAAACTCGCCGGCTCAGTGAGTGGCGCCAGCGAAGACACCATCGGTGCGCGATTGTCCTTGCTGATAAAACTGCCGCGCACATGACAAGCGCGTATGCGCAGCTCCATCATCGCGGGCATGTTGGAAGCCTCGGACATCGCGAACGCATGCTCAACCATGTCGACCATGGTCGATAATTCTGGCCTCGGGTCCAGCAGCAGCATGGTGGATTTCATGGCATAGGCATGCGTGCGCTCTTGCACGACGGAGGCGCCCTCGCCATAGTCTTCGCCAATGATCATCAGCACGCCACCCGTAAGCCCGGGCGAGGCAAGATTGGCCAGCGCATCGGCCGCCACATTGGTGCCCACAATCGACTTCCAGGTCACTGCACCCCGAATGGGGTAATGAATCGAAGCACCCAGCATGGCCGCGGCCGAAGCTTCATTCGAGCAGGCCTCGACATGCACCCCAAGCTCGCTGACCAGCTCGCGCGCCTGCACCATGACATCGAGCAAATGCGATACCGGCGCGCCCTGATAACCGCCGATGTAGGACACCCCTGACTGCAGCAAGGCCTTGGTAATGGCCAGAATGCCTTCACCATGAAATGTCTCACCGTGACCTAGCCTGAGCTGCTGTATTTCTTTTTTGAAGGAAATTTCCATGAATTTGATAGCGGCTGAGCAATGCCACATTCTATGGCGAGCAGGCATCGCATTGCGCCACGAAAGTCAGAAAAATCAAAGGTTTTGCCGCCTCATCAGCATGAGTGAGGGTCTTGTCCGGATGCGTCGCCGATTCTTTTTTTTATTGAGTGGCACGAATCATGGGAACCAGAACCGGTCTATTTCACTGCCGAGATTGTCATTTTGAAAACCCCATATCTCCCCAATTTCTCGCGTGACTCCTCGAACCTTCTTGCTATAAAAATAAATTTACAGCAAGTATTTGCACTTATGCGCCACAATCTTTATTATGGGGTTCATTTTGTGACTCTCTGGTAAACAAATTCTCTACATAAGGAGAACGCCATGCTAATGTCGACTCAGGCGAACCGCCTGGCCCACGCTCTAATGAAGGCAAGAATGGGCGGCACGCTGATGCCTCTGCTCAGCGCCGATGGGAAACTTTCCGTCGACGATGCCTACGATGTTGCACTCAGCATTGTAAAAATCCGTACTGCGCAGGGCGAGAACCCGGTAGGCCGCAAGATTGGATTCTCCAACCAGAAGCTCTGGCATATGTACGGCAAAGGCAGTTTGTCGGCCCCGATCTGGTCGACCGTTTATGACAGCACGGTGCATTACGCGCTGGACAATGTCGCCACGCACAGCCTGAGCAAATCACAGCAACCGCGCCTTGAGCCGCAGTTGGTTTTCAAGCTTGCTCGCACGCCGGCACCGGATGCGACGCTCGAAGATATTTCCGATTGCCTCGAGTGGATCGCGCACGGTTTTGAAGTGGTTACCTCGCCTTTCCGCCAATGGGAGTTTGAGGCCGCTGATGCTGTGGCCGCGTTTGGATTGCACAAAGCGTTGATCGTCGGCGAGCCGCGCATGATTTCGCGTCAGAGCCGTCGCAGCCTGCCCGACGTACTTGCCTCGGCAACGATGTCCTTGTCGCGCAGTGTGGCTGGCAACAGCAGCTTGTGCGCAGCCGGTTTTGGCAGAGACGTTCTTGGCAGCCCGCTGCATGCACTGTTAGCGCTGCACCAGCAGCTGCAACAGCGTGAAGATACGCCGAATTTGCAGGCAGGTGAAATCGTCAGCACCGGCAGCTGGACCAATGCTTTGCCGATCAAGCGCGGCGAGATGTGGTCGAGTGCATTCTCTCAACTCAATTTGGGTGGTCTGAGGGTATCGTTTACCTGATACAACGCTGCTCTCAACAATCCCCGGCCGACCCGCCGGGGATTTTTTTATTCGCTGATGCTCATACTTTCTCAGGAAAAGTTCATGCAGAAAGCATGACAATTTTGATAAGTGATGCCTAAAATGCAGCACTTTTCAACCTGAAGGAGCTTTCATGTCCACAAGCGATTGCACGCTTCCCCCCGTCGACGTCACTATGAGCAATGCCGACCGCCTGAAAATTATCGACGGGCTCAGCCACCTTCTGGCCGACACTTACACGCTCTACCTCAAGACCCATAATTTCCACTGGAATGTGACCGGGCCCATGTTCCAGACGCTGCATCAGTTGTTCATGCAGTTCTACACTGAGCAATGGGCGGCAGTTGATCTCATTGCGGAGCGCATACGTTCACTGGGCTCACCCGCCCCGGGCAGCTATGAAGAATTCACCAAGCTGACCTCGATCAAACCGATTCAGGGTAAGCCACAAGCACGCGAGATGATGATCGAGCTGATAGAAGGTCAGAACACGATTACCGGCGGGGCACGCGGCATGTTCCGCCACGCGGAACTGGCATGTGACCAGGCAACCTGCGATCTGCTCGCGCAGCGTCTGCGGGTTCACGAGAAAAATGCATGGATGTTGCGTAGCTTGTTGGCAGAGCAAGCCAATTCCGCTTAACGGAGATTAAACAAACGTATGCCCGCCGCATCCAGCTCACGCTGCTCTTTTTTTGCTGCGATTTGTTCGGCATTGCGTTCTTCGCGCTCGACCATAGCTTCCATTTTGGCTTGCTCGCGCTGAGCGACGAGCAATGCGGCTTTGGCTTCATTGAGCTGAACGCGCGCTGCGGCGGTTTGTGATTCCACGCGCAGGCGCAGACCACGCAGATGCTCGAGGAACTGACGGTAGGCGATGTTGTCGCTGATCTTGTGGGATTCTTTTTGTGTCGCGTTGTAACGCTCTACATAGTCTGCACGCAGCTTGTCGATGTGGGCTTCGCTGCCTTCGAGTTTTTCCACGCGGGCGCGAGATTCGACGACGCGGGCGTGAGCCTCGCGAGTAGCGTGCTGTGCTCGTTCCGCAAGGATGTTCCAGCAGTTGTTCATGGTTCGGGCTTTGCAGTGATACAGCCTGTTATTGGCTCAGTCCAGTGTCTCATACACCCAGCAATTGCCGAATGTTCTGACGGGTGGTCTCATGATCCACATCGTCATGCATATCTTGCACAAGAAAAGCTTCCAGCTGCGTGCGCAGCGCAATTGCCTGATCAATCTCGGGATTGGAGCCCATCTCATAGGCGCCCACCGAAATCAAATCCTGGTTTTGCTGATACAAGGACCAGAGCCGACGTACACGATTGGCGAGCTTGAGCTCATCGGCCGGCAACAAATCTTGCATGACTCGTGAAATCGATCCATTCAGATCAATCGCCGGATAGTGTCCAGCATCCGCAAGCTTGCGAGATAACATCACCTGCCCATCCAGCGATGCGCGTGCGATATCGACGATGGGATCCTGCGCATCATCACCTTCAGCAAGCACGGTATAGATAGCGGTAATCGCGCCATAACCATGACGTCCGACACCGGTGCGCTCGATCAGATTCGGCAGCAAGGCAAATACCGACGGCGGATAACCTTTGGCGGTAGGTGGTTCACCGATGGCAAGACCAATCTCGCGCTGTGCATGCGCGACGCGGGTGAGACTGTCCATGAGCATGAGCACATTCTTGCCCTGATCACGAAAATATTCAGCGATCACATGCGTGAGGTGCGTGGCTTTCAAGCGCATCACCGGTGAGACATTGGCAGGTGCGGCGACCACGATGGATTTGGCGCGACCTTCGGGGCCCAGCACTTCGTTAATGAAGGCCTGCACCTCGCGTCCACGTTCACCAATCAATCCGATCAACACCACATCCGCTTTGGTAAAACGCGTAATCATGCCCAGCAATGAGCTCTTGCCGACGCCAGAACCTGCGATCAAACCGATACGCTGCCCCCTGCCCATGGTAAGCAAACCATTGATCGCTTTGACACCCACATCAAGTATCTGATTGATTGGCCCGCGTTCCATGGGATTGAGCGGCAATCCCAACAGCGCCAGTTTGTCAGGACAATCAGGTACCGGACCGCCATCCAGCGGTTGGCCGAATGCATCAATCACCCGACCCAACAAGGCATCACCCAGGCGGGCTTCGGATGAATTGGCAAGCACACGAACGGCCGCGCCGGGACCAATACCGATAGGCTCGGTAAAAGGCATCAGAAACAGTGTCTGGTCATTGAAGCCGACCACCTCGGCAGAGATTTTGCTGCCGCTATTCCCTTCGATTTCGCACAAGGCACCCAGTGGCGCCATGATGCCGCGCGCTTCGAGCGTCATACCAACCAATCGCACCAGGGTGCCCGTATGACAAGCGGGTGGCGTACGGGTCTGCGAGATCAGACGCTCGACCACATCGGCATAATCAATCGTTGTGGTCATCGTCGCTGCTCGAAGTGACTACTGCGGTGACATCTTCAACGTGCTGGCTGCCACGTTGCGATTCACTCAAACGATCGCTGAGGCGTCCACTACCGGCTTGCCAAGCAGGCGCTGCCGGTTGGCTGAGTGATTTTTTGAGGCCCTCAATACGGCGCTGCATCAGGTCTTCGACCACACTGCCATCCAGTGAGACGCGCACGCTGCCGCGTTCAAGCAGCGAGTCAGGTCGCAGAATCATGCTGTCGCCGAATTGCGCGACCAGTGGTCGGTAAGCTTCAAGATCTTCGTGATTCAAATGCACGATGACGGCTTTTTCGCCAGAGGCGTTCAGTTCACGCAGGCTGTTGTCGACCAGTCGTGAAATGGTTTGTGGCGACTGCGCGAGCTCGCCGCGCACCAGTTGCTCGGCCAAATGCACGCTCAGTTTTTTGACAGGCTCGAACAAAGCATCCGCATCAAAGCTGAGCTTTTGCAGCGCCTCCTGCAAGGACTTGAGTTGGTTGATCTGCGCGTCATGCTCTTTTTGCAGGGCTTCTCTGGCCTCTGCCCTGCCGGCTTCAAGACCCTCGTTGTAGGCGATCTCGCGGGTTTCGGCGCGTGCTGCTTCGCGCGCTGCCTCGACCAGCGCCGTCACGGCTTCGCCAGAAAGATCAGGCGTCGCTATGGCGCTTGGTTCGGCCGCCGCCGCTGTTGCCGGGTCGGGTTCGGGCTCTGTTATGCCCTCCTCCTGTGTATCCATACCCGCGGTGATGGCTTGTTCTGCAACCGCTGGAATCGCTGGATCCGGCTCTGGTAACGTGGCGAGACTTTCAGATTCGGATAACGCAACAGCAGCCGTATTTTCGACATCACCGCTGTCAGCAATCTCGGCGGCATCGCGTTGCGCAGCAGCGATGGTCTCATCCTGCTCTGTCTGCTCAGTGAAACCATCAGCGCTCTGTGCTGACATCGCAGCATCGGCGGTGAACGAGTTTTCCTGCGCTGGCATAGCCGCAGCAGCAGTTGAACCTTGCGATACAAATCCATCAGCAGCCCTGGCTTCGGCAGCAAAGGCAGTCGCACCCGTCAGATCAGCCAGCTCGATCACTTCGTCGAGTGCAAACGCACCCATGTCTTGCCCGCTGATCAGCGGATCGGATTCGAACCGGAATTCGGATCGCTCGTCGGTTGCCACCGTAAATGGCTGACTTTCCTCGACCAGCAAGTTCTGCACCGCGAATGGGTTGGCGACCGGATCGAACATCCGGTTCGGCATGTATTCGTGGCGCCGACGCGCTGTGTGAGGAGACTCAGACAAAATCGGCTCCGCCTGAAGCGAGGATCAGCTCGCCCTTCTCGGACAGCTTTCTTGCCTGACGCATGACTTTCTTCTGAGCGTCTTCCACCTCGGTCATGCGCAGAGGACCTTTGGATTCCATGTCGTCGACAAACATACCGCGCGCACGGCTGGACATATTGTCGAGGAATTTGTTCTTGACTTCATCAGTAGCACCCTTGAGTGCCACCATGAGCATATCTGGTTCGACCGCACGCATGAGCGCCTGGATACCACGGTTGTCCACCCCTGCCAGATTTTCGAAGCTGAACATATTGTCCTGAATACGCAGCGCGAGTTCTTCATCAATCTGCCCCACGCCTTGCATGATCGCAGACTCGAGCTCCACCTTGGTGAAGTTCATGATCTTCGCTGCTGCCTTGACACCACCGAAACTCGATGAAGAAGAAGATGCGTTGTTGGAAAACTGCGCCTTCATGATGGTTTCGAGTTCTTCCATCGCCGATGGCTGAACGGTATCGAGACTGGCGACACGCTGTACCACTTCCGGACGAGTTTCTTCGGGCAGGAAGGCCAGCACATCGGCCGCCACTTCGGACTCGAGCACGGACAGAATAATGGCGGTGACCTGCGGGTGTTCGCCGCGAATCATCTCGGCGATCGCACGCGCATCCATCCACTGCAAAATCTCCAGACCACGGCTAGCGCGATTGGGCATGATGCGAGACAGTACGGATGCTGCCTTGTCAGGCCCCAATGCCCGTTTGAGGACAGTCTCGACATAATCCGTCGTACCCAATGACAGACTCGTTTGTTTTTTCAGCATATCGACAAACTGATCAAGCACGGCATTCACTGCCTCTTGTGACATGTCAGCCACCGAGACCATCGCCGCACCAAGTTCCTGTACTTCTTTGGGATCAAGGTAGCTAATGATGTTTGAAGCAAGGTCTTCACCGAGCAACAGCATGAGCACAGCAGCTCGCTGCGTGTTGGTGAGCTCGGCCAGTTCGCGCTTGAGTTCTTCGGACATCGGCGGTGGCCCGCCATCGGGCCTGGACGCATCTGCAGTAGTTTTTGGATCTGCCATAAATAACCTCTATCGTTACCTCTGTCGCTCTACGTTGTTATTTTTTGACTGCGTTATTTGAGCGCAGCATGTTCTTGACTATCAGAACCATGCGATTCTGCTCTTTTTCAGTCAGTAGTTTGACGAGAATGAGCTTGTCGTCATAGCTTTTTACATCGCCCAGCAATTCCGTCGGAACCGCCATGGCTTTTTTGGCCGGCTTGAACTTGCTTTTCATCTCTTCAAGATTCTTGGCGCTGGCCTCGGCCTCGCTGGCTTCCGCTGCCAACTTTTCCGCTGCTTTATCGGCTGCCGTTGCTGGTGCAGTCGGCGCAGCGGTCACCGCCGTGCCGGGGGCCGCGGTAGATTTTGCTGCTGTCTGTCCGGGTTTGGCCGGCACAGCGGCGGTCGTCGTAGCGACTGCACTTGTTTTGGCCACCACGCCTGCGGGCTTGACCCCTGGCGCGGCGGTCTTGGCTGGAACCGCCCCTGTCTTGACGGGCACTGTGCCCGTCTTGGCGGCGACTGCGCCGGTCTTGGCGGGCACAGTGCCGGTCTTGGCGGGCACAGTGCCGGTCTTCACCGGCACAACGGCTCTGGCAGTGACCGGGGCGCTCTTGACCGGCACGACCGCTCTGGTGGGTGCGGCCGACTTCGCCGGTATCGTGGCAGCGGTCTTGGCTGGGACAGCTGCCGGCCGGGGAGCCTCGGGTTTTTTTGCTTCAGCCATGGTTTTTCCGTTTCAGTTTTGGGTCAGTGATGATCAGGATCTGACCATGTTTTTCAATACGAGCGCGACACGACCAGATTCCTGCGAAACCAGCATGCGAATCAGGGCGACTTTGTCATCATAGCTGTTAGCGGTGTCGAGCATGTCAGCAGTGAAGGTTGGTTTCTTCGGCTTCATGGCCTGCATACGTGCCTTGAGTTCTTCCAGAGTCTCGCCTTCTTGCATCTCGACCTCGCCCTCGGCCAACTCGGTCTCGGCTTCGGCTTCTGCGGCAGCCAGTGCAGCAGCCGCCTCCTCGGCCTCCAATGCAGCCGCCTCTTCTTCGGCGACGCGTGCTTCTTCGGCAGCCAGCTCGTCCGCCGCGGCTTTCTCCTCTGCGGCAATCTTGGCTTCCTCGGCCGCCTTGGCTTGTTCAAGCGCCCTGATTTCTTCGACGGTCGGCGTGGGCACGGGTGGCATGATCTGATTGATCGTCGGTCCCTTGACCAGTGGGCGTACCACAGCCAGCATGAAGACAATGATCACGAGCGCAGCCAGGCCGATTTTAATGAAATTCTGAATGTCCCCATTTTCATACCAGGGCTTGGGTGGCTCGGGTGCCAGCGTCTCGAAGCGTGCTGGTGCGACGGTAACAACGTCACCCCGCGCTTCACTGTAGCCCACAGCGCTACGCACGAGATTGAGCATGCGATCGAGTTCCTGCGCGGTATAGGGTACGGTCGTTGCCCCACCGGGTGGCAGCGGCTTGCCATCGGCCGGTGGTGGTGCGGGACGTTCAGCGACGACCACGGCCACCGTCACACGGGCGATATTACCCAGCGAGTTTTTGACATGACGTACCTGGCGATCCATCTCGAAATTACGCGTCGATTTGGTGGTCACAATTTCGTTAGTCGCTGGCTTTTGCTCATCCGTGTTGGTGTTTTTTGTCAGGTCGGCATCGGGCGGCGGCGAGTTACTCATCGCACCCGGAATACCTTCCGGATCCAGCTTGAATTTACGCTCGGTGGTCAGCGCTTCGGAGCGCGGCTTGACGCCCTTGTCGTTGTCATCAAAATCTTCCGTCGTGGTTTCGACCTGGGTGTAATCCAGCGTCAGGTTGACCTGCGCCTGCACGGCGGCTTCACCGACGACAGGTGCCAGCAATTCTGTCACGCGATTGCGATAGGTTTCTTCGGTGCGCTGCTTGTGTGCCATCTGGGCCATCGTCAGTCCCATGGCGGCATCGACCTGATTTTCTTCGGTCATCAGATTGCCCTGGTCATCCACCACGGAGACGTTCTGTGGTGCCAGATAAGGCACGCTGGACGAAACCAGATGCACAATGGCTTTCACCTGCGGCGTTGACACGCCACGGCCGCTATGCGGGGTCACGACTACCGAGGCTTTCGGCGTTGCGCGTTCGCGCACAAACACGCTCTGCTTGGGCAAAGCAAGGTGCACGCGTGCTGCCTTGATGGTGGAAATCTGCATGATGCTGCGCGCGAGTTCCTGCTCGATCGCGGTGTTGTACTGCACCTGTTCCATGAACTGACTGGTGGTCATGGAAGATTTGTCTTTGAGTGATTCCATGCCGATGGGCTGGGCCTCTTTCGGAATACCCTGACCTGCCAGAAAAATACGTGCTTCGTGATAGCGCGATTCCGGCACGGTGATTTGTCCGCTGCTGGTATCGACTTTGGGCTTGAAGTCACCCGCCTTCAGTGCCTCGATCGCAGCCTGTTTATCATTTTCAGTCATGCCGGGCATGATGGGGCGATACGGTGTGGTCTGGGTAAACTGGAACGACACGGCAGCGATCACCAACACCAGCAGAATCGTCAGCGGTATCAGAGCACGACGTACGCTGGGCTGCTTGAGTACGCCATCCATCCATTCGCGGAAGACAGAAACGCCGCTGCTCACGCCGCGCAAGGCTTCGGGCAATTGTGTGCCGGGCGCCGGCATGCCAGAGGTCGCAATGGGCATTGCCGCAGTGGCACCATCACCGGCGCCATTAGGTGTCGCTGGTGGCAGTTGCGGGGG
>Ga0194133_10007430_pt1 | contig 13142 bp, 6 predicted proteins | sample TA2KigOf40mmetaG_FD_155448 | JGI IMG/M metagenome (GOLD analysis project Ga0194133, IMG submission 155448) | Freshwater microbial communities from Lake Tanganyika, Tanzania - TA2015055 Kigoma Offshore 40m | ecosystem: Environmental > Aquatic > Freshwater > Lake | place: Tanzania: Lake Tanganyika...
TGAACTACGAACTCGTTGAATGAGTTTCTAGTTTGACGTAGTTTGTAGTTTATTGAGTTCATAGTTCAATGAGTCTGTAGTTGGCAAACTTTTGAATGGTTGGCAAACTTGCATTGGGCAAACTGGTATTGGCAAACTTGCACTGGATAAAAGATCCTTGACCCCTGTTAGAGCCATTTTACTTTAATAGATTCAAGTTAAAGATTGTTTGTTTATGCTTGGATTGAATTTCTTCTTTGGAAAAATATTTGTCTTATTAAATATTTGCTTTACATCTTATAAGCAAACTTTCATTTTGCTTTCACTTGTGATTGAATTGCAATTATCAGAAAAGAGAAAAATGAAAATGAATATACATAAGTGTTTTCACCAAACTCTCCATTTTTTATTCATCTATTTTCTGAGTGGTTGAATCTTATTCCAAAAATATAACATTTTCAAGAGCATTAAAGCAGCTGTCATTTGCAGATAACATAATAATTTGATTTTTCAGACAAGGTGAATGAAAAGCTTGGCTCCAGATTAACTTTTTATTACCCAATTCCAATCTAAAATGACTTTTGGAACACCAAAAAATGCTTTTTTACTGTAACTGAATTTAAAAAAAGTTTGACCACTGGATAAAAATCCTAAAGAAACACTCAAAATGAATACTTTTTTCATAAGCATCATGTAAAACATATGTTAGGGAAAAACAAAAAGAGATTGAACGGCTTTTTGAAACTCAGCAATTATCACGGGAAAATTAGGGGAAGGACTGTCCAAAAACAAGACAGACAAATCCAATATGAGATTTTGAACCTGCCAATCATCAAACAGGAACTCGACAGGAGGACAAAGACTATGGTGCCATTGGCGTAGCACTCACACAGTTCACTCGAATACTCGACGGGAAGCAAAAGCTATCTCCTCAGCCATTTGTGGCTCATTTCACTCATGAAGTATTTCAACCCCTTTTGGAAAAATAAGAACAAAATGAGCCATTAAGGTTCATGGATGCAGACACATAAATTAAGAATCTCTGATAGGATCTCAATATTCCCTAAAAGTTACCAAATTGACTGGAGACACAAAGGACCAGTTCAGAAGAGGATCCTTAAAAAGAAGCCTCACATCAGACCTCTTTTATCTCTCCTGCGGTCACCTTTGTTTCAAAGATGGTTCTTTGAGTAATATTCTTTAAGTACATCATGTGGAGGGGGGCTTGAATAACCATGTTCTGAGTTTGAAGTAGGCTGGTGGGTGAGTTAGGTGCAGAGAATTGGTGTGCCCGCCAACAACTGGACCCATTCCAGTAATTTGGCTGGAAAATTCCCCCTAAAAATACCAAGTTTTTCAATTTTTTCCCATCAGGTCAAAAAAATCTCTTTGGGTCAAGTCAAAAAGTACATGGGTCGAAGGCAGGTAGGCCTTTTATTTACTGCGAGTCAAAAGTATGCTTGGGTCAGGTCAAGGCCCATCTATATTGTGCAAAGATGTCAATAATGTATATTTGCAACTTACCTCCTTGTTTGCAAAATGCTACACAGTAAAAAATCCCACAAATTGGTCTAGAAATTCATTTACATCTATGCATCCAATGTAGTTTTCTGTTAGAAAAGTTTGGAATTCTGTAGGTCATGTGCAAATGCAAGTAAATCATAGAGTTGGACAGGCTTGTAAAGAAATTTGTAGAGTTAATTACTCACAGTCTAGATACTTAATAACATCAGTAGACCTCTATTAATCAAATTATGAAAAGTACTTACATAAAAACTCTTGATAAGGTATTATTTTTCGTTCTATTCTTTGGGTCCTATTTGTTGTATCACAAAGTCCTCTCTTTCTCCCTTTATGAGGGCTCTCCTGCAACAACCTTGAATATTTCACACACGTGGCAAGAAGGACTGGCGTCTTAATTGACATGTTTATGATAAAACAATGAGATTGAATGATGAGATCAAATTGTCACTTATTTTAAATGTCTTTTCTTGGAAAAAGCTGCAAGAGTTGACTGAAGTGGAAGACATGAAATATAGAGGAATGTCAAGTAAGTCACCACTTCTGAGGAAAAACCACTAGCCATGAAGAAAAGATTCTTAGAGATTTCATTACAAAAGTTTGTCTTCATTAATGTCATTCCTCTGATCAAAACCAAATTCAGATAGTAGTGGTGCAAGTCCTAATACTGGTAAAGATTGAGACTATCAAGATCCTTATTCTCCGACCAATCCGAGGGAACCTATATCGGCTCATTTAGTTTATCAACTTTTTTTAAAACAATGTAACTGCAAAGATAAATTACTCAAATCTGAAGAAAAAGGGCAATGGTTTAACTTATCACTGAGGATAAAGTATAAAAAGTGATTCTTACTAGAACAACCATTGTTTTGGGGGAAAGGCTTTGTAGGGATGGCTCTATGCAGTCTTCCTTTGTTTCTCTAAGGCGTTTGCAAGGCTTCAAGTCAGCTGATAGTAGCCTGAGATGGAGCAAAGGTAGGCATTCAGCTCTTTTCTGGGGTCTCTTGCCTTTGGTCCATTCTGACACCTCATCTGAAAATGTTATCTTTGGATTGGCTTTGCAAACTGTGTCTTCTATGGATTCACTGAAGGTGACGTCATTCTTGGGGGATCATCTTTGATTGGTTGAACCCAAAGTTCACAAGGTTGGTTGGTATGATCCTTGACCTACTTGACAATTATTAGATGATCTACTTTGTTCGTTGAGCTGTTTCATGTCTGCGGTATCATAGGTTGCCTCCCCTTTTTGTAGGAGCATGAGTGAGACGGCTTGGTAAAGTCTTGATGTTTAGTTACACAGGGTTGCTCATCTCGGTCTGTGTTTTCCTGGATGGAGCAGCTCTGTATCTGCTTGCTTTGGATACTTCGTATACGTTTATGCTTTACAGATCACTTTCCCTTTCTTCTTCTTCACTTCTGTGGAGTTTGTTTGGTTCATTTGTTGCTCATCGAAGTACAGAGCCCTTCTTTGTTCAATGTGCCTTTTTGGGAGTACTTTGGTATTTTCATTTTGAGAAAATATTAACTACAAGTCTATATGCAAAATTTCAGCTTCCGCATAAAGATGCCTAGCCCAGCCCAGTCTAGAAAAACCCTCATATCTCAGCCCCCAGACATAATTTAAAAATTCTGGTCAGTAACATTTATGGCATTAACATGAGGAGTTTTTATTCAAAAATTTCAGCTCTTTAGTTTCCAAACTGAGGCGAAGTTTAAGGTGGAAGATGGATGGACCACATTATTTTCCGTGGTGATCCCTTTAGTGTGAACCATATTGATTTCTATAACCCACTTGCTTGCTTCGCTGGAGATAATTATAGATTTGCTTCATCATCATTGAGACCGTAAAAGCCAAATTATTCATACATATTTGGTTTGGTAATTGTGACTTATGCTGGAAACAGCAAAACATACAATCAAGGGTATTTCATCTTTTACCAAAAAGTTTAACAAAGAAATTTGAAAAGTTATTTCCTAAGCAATGATTTCAAGATCAAAAGTTTATTACTGATATAGGTATCTGTGAGTCATAAAGTCTATCAATTATTTATGAAAGTTAAAATCTTTTGTAATTCAGATTACTTTTTTATACAATAAGAAGAAATAATTTTCTTTTGTTATAATGACAAAATTAGTCATTAAGAAAAACCTGTTCTTATCATAATATTCACAGTATAATAAACATTAACATTTAAAAAAATATACATTGATGCACATATATCAACTTGATCATAATTTATTTCCAATTTTCTTTTTCTGGAAAAATAGGACCTGATGATAAATGTAAATAATTAATCAGTGAAGATTATTTTCTGAGTTATGCTTAAATAGGTAATTATATTTATAACAGATGAGTCAACAATGTCAGTGACCATGCATTCAGAATTAGTAACAAATGCTTAATCATATTTGCTGTTGATCAAATTTGACTTGCTTGACAAATCTTTTGGATCAAAGAAGCTGAACTTACTTCATGTTTAACCATCAGGTTTTTCCCCTTCGCTACATAATTGATTATCGTAGTATGTATATCATTTCAAGCTATTACTTTTCTTTCACTTGACAATATATTGACGATAATGTTCAATTCGCATTAGATTCTTGTTAAAGTCAATTCAAAACTGGCTGCTGTTACTGTTTCTCATTCCACCATCGTCAGCTGACCCCAACCCCGACTTTAGAGCAAGTACTACAAACTACACGAAGCTCTAAGGTCGGGGTTGGGTTTGGGGTCGGCAAGGTTAGCCCCACAGGTTAAGATTAGGTTAGGTTAGGTTAGGATAGGTTAGAGCCAGAAATTTGGTAAAAACAGATTTGCCACGTGCCGACAGTGTCATAACGAACCTGAAGTAGGTGGGAATGAGAAACTTTAGGAGGAGCCAGTTTCAAAATGACTTTAAAGGAGATATAACAAGAATCTAACATTAATGTTAAAATATCGTAAAATGAAAGAAAAGTAATCACCGAGTACCCAACGGGCCGAACCCAACTTGCCAAATGGATGAACTCGCTGATTGCAAATCAGGATTTGGCAAGTGCTTTGGGGGGTTTGTTACTAGGTTGGGTCAGGTTAGGGGAGAAACATGCCTTGCAGGGTTATGAAGCTGGTTAGATTAGGTTGGTTAGTATTTGGCTAGTTGGGGTTTGTCGAGTTAGTCCATTCGACAAGTTGTGAATAGGTGAGTTTGTCTGTTTGACGAGTTGTGATTTGGCGAGTTGTGATTCAACAAATTCGGATTCATCGACTTGACATAATATCATTGTCGTGCCTTTTATTGTAGTCATGATTCGTAGTTATAAAGTATAATATCGTAAAGTATCATAAAGTATCAACGGAACCTCGATTCCGCATTAATGTGTTATGTAACCTTATAGGCTCCACCTCCTTTGTCATGATATAAAAGACGACGAAATATGTTGAGAAAGGTAGTCAATAAATGATATTGAAAACCACCACTTGTTTTATTTCACACCAACGTAACAGGTCTTACATCATTTAATCACAACATACCAGGTGTTTACGCTAAGCTATCTTAAATAAAGGTATTAGAAAATGCTCAAAGTACTTTATTGTATTAAATAAAATTACATATAAAAAAATACGACAAAGATCTCAGGTTAAATAAATGCAAAAGGGTCCATCAACTTTGTGGATTGAATAAATGTAATATCTGAAGAAATCTGAATTTACATAATTTCAATCAAATAAGAATTCACATAATTGAAAAATTCCTTCTTGAAGAAGAAGTTTGAAATATCTTTTCATTTTTCAAATATCTCAAAAGCAATCTCTGTGAAAAATACTCTAATCCTCTGAGAATCTATTGAATAATATGATTTCATTTTCTACTATAAAAAACTATGTGTAAACTATTTTATATCTCAAAGAAATACTTCAAGCAAGATGGTTTTGTAAAATTATCTCTAACTTGTATTTCAAATGAATTTTCTTTAACAGTGGTTTTATTTTGGAAAGTCACTCAAGAATGTAGTCTAGAGTTATAAAGAAACTTTCACATTTTGATTTTACAAGTGAATTATTCTATTGACTCGATTTACATTGTTTGTGATATTTTATCTACATTGGGGAGCACTCAAGCTAATCAGTTGCCTCAAACTAATCTTTTTGTGTTTTAGTTTTTTCAAATTGACATTTGGACAACTTTCAAGGCATTAAAACTTTTTAAATCATTCAAATAAATTTGAACCCCAAAGGATTTATAATAACTGACTTGGCACTCTAATCCCATGATTAAATCTGGAAATATAAGTTATCTTGACATGAATTTTTTAAAGATAGAGCACTGTAGACAATATTTTCTCAAATGAATTAAGTAGTAAAGTACCCTACAAAATGACCCATAAAACAAAGAAGCAATCAGTGCTTCGATGAGAAAAGAATGAACAAAAAATATCCACAGACACATGAAGAGAAGGACAAAAAACTGACCTGGAAAGCATGAAAGACTCCCCACAACACACCACCAAAGGCACTAGTTAGTAAAATCACTCACACTTCCACAAAAAGTGGAGATTTACCCAACAAACGGACACGCAGTGTTATCCAACCTTGTACCCACCAATCAGCAAGGATTCTCGGAGGGTAATGTCTACCAACGTCACTTCAAACCAATGAGAAAGAGTTGCTATCCAGAGATCTGAAGTTGACAAGCTCGGGAGAGATGTCAAGGAGGACCAAATGACCACGTGATTCCATTTGAGAATAGAGTGAGTCTCCTACCTTTTTTCAGGTATCTCAGGCAATCCAACACAGACCTGAAGCCCTTTCCCATTACTGAATGCTAAGAGGAACAAAGAAAGACATCATTGAGTCATCCCTATAAAAGCCTTTCCCCCATAAGACCAAGGGTTCGATTGGAATCCAATATCCAGATAGTGTGCAAGACGCCTGTCCTGAGTGATAGAGTAAACCCCCATGCCTATTTTCTCCGGACTTGAGTAATCTCATTAGGTTAAGATAGTTGACAAACCTTGTTTGGATCTCATGTTTGGAATTTATTTACTGCACTTATAATCTCATCTGCCGCTTTGTGCCAGTAAATGAGCCAATATCGGTAACTTGAGTTGGACATCATCTAAGTAAGGATCCTCAGGGACTCTATCTTTACTAGAATAAAGAACTGCCTATTGAGCACAGTATTATCCGAGAATACCAAGTAAGGAAAAGAGTGTCTGCGCATTCTCAAATCAGTAATGCTGTCTAGCTTCCAAGTTTGAAATCTGAACTTAACACACTTGGTAAGAGACAGGAAATATTTCAAAATTATCTGAAAACTGATCTGCAGGATTAAATAAAAGTAAATCTAGTTCATCACTGCAATGGTATATGAATTAATCTTACTATAGATATGATTTTTTATCACTAAGGACAGATGTCCTGCACACTATATGGATATTGGATTTCAATAGAATGCTTGGTTCTTAGGGGGAAAGGCTTTTACAGTGATTTTGAAGTCTTTCTTTGTTTCTCTAAGGAGTCAAGTAATGGTAAGTAAATGCTGGATTGCCTGAGATGACTCAAAGGGTCTTGCCATTGGTCTTCCTTGACATATCATCCATGTGTGGCAGCATTTGATTGGCTCTCGGGATGGCATCTTTTTCTCATTGGTTTGAAGTGACGGTAGTTGACCTCATCCTCCAGGGACCATCTGATTGGGACCACACTGGGTGTTCATTGGTTGAATTATTCCTTGGCCTACATAATTGGAAGTTCCTGATTCTTCATAGGACTGTTGACCTACTTTTGTGTTTGCATTTAGTGCTGTTTATAACTCCCCTTTTTGTTGGAGTGTGAGTGATTTTTTTATATTTTTATAGCTTCTAAGCACATTGCAACACCTTTTATACTCAAGGAATGCGGGAGAGGCAAAAGAGCACATGTAAAAATAAGGTCAGCAACAAAGCTGATATACTAAATATATGACTACGTTTACTACTTTGAGACTAAGCACGACTGTTTTTTTATTTTATTTTTTGTTATCAATGCCCAAAGTAACTGCAATTTTGAGGTGTTTGGTCTCTGCCATTAGCTACTTGCAAGTTTGACTAGTTTTTTGTATTTTTAAACAAATCCAAATACGAGTCTTAAATAAGTTTATAAACATGTAGTTTTTAAGCTGAACTATTTTATGCGTGTCACTCGGATGTGTTTATCAGCTAAAACTAATTGATTTAGATTACTCGGCTTTGTTTATTGGCAAGCATCCTACATGTCCTAAGGTATTCCTATAAACCTTATAAGGCATTGTCTCAATGTAAAAAAATCCTACCATGTTCACAATAACACAAAAGTATTAAATCAAATTTATTTGTAAGTAAAAAATTATTGTGGCCAAACTTGATGAATGCAATCAGTGAGAAATAATCAAAAAACATGAAATATTTAATTGACTTGATTTTGGGATTAGTTTCTTGCTTCAGCAGATTATCACAGAACCTTGAAATGTTGAAAACTTTGTTCTTTCTTTCTTCATTCATTTGGTATATCTTCTTCATGTTGGCTGTTGGCTCTTCTGCAAAACAGGGTTTTGTAACAACATTTCAAATAGGTTGCTTTTAAAACAAGCTGATTGGTTCATTAGTTTTGTGGGGGAGCTTTTTTCTCTCTTTTTTCACATCATGTAGTCAACCTTATGTGGCCTAAAAAAATGGGAATGTGTCTTTGGTTTGTTTTAGAGTTGGTTTAGAAAAACTTTGGTTAGCTTTTAAGTAATCACATTCTTTATAGACAGATATAATATTAAATCTTTCTTCAAATGGTTCAAAAATATCAGAATGTTCAAATAAAGGTGACAATTTAAATCCAAAGGTCTTGAAATTGATTTTTTTTACTATTAACTCACAATATTATTTGCCAAGTTTCAATAACAACTGGTAAAAATTCTTCCCAAGGATGATTTATTTTAGTTCAAATACAATCATGATGAAATGCATCTTACGACATATTGGAGATTAAAATTTATGAAACACTGATATGTTTAACTAGTGACTAGCTGATTGTGACGCCATGAGTTTTTCACGAATGAGGTTTTCCTAACAAGGTTTTCCTAAAAACATTTGCCTGAATACGTGTTCCCATAAAAAGAAAATTGATAAATAAATAGAAAATATTGAGTAACCTACCAAAACACTTTCAGGCTTTCCATCTTGATCTAACAATTGCCGGGCTTACCCTAACCCAATCCTGAAGTTTTATGGTATTTTAAAGAGTGGAAAAATTTGAACCTGGGTCAGGGTCATCCCTGCAGTGTTAAACCTTCATTTTAAGCTAGGCAGCAGAATGAGGCAATAGCGGGGTAGGTCAGACAATAAAATTTCATTATTAATTGATTAGCGAACCAAAGGAGATCAGAAACGGATACAGATAACTGGAAAATTTTGGAAGGAAAACCATGTTCATCAAAAGCTCAAAGCGCTGGTTTCCGTTAGCGCAAGGGTTGGGTATTCTAGGGTTTCGAACTAGATACCTTTTTTTAACTTTTCCATTGAATTATATGGACAGATAACTACGGTATAGCTTTTGCCATTCGATTTTCCTACCAATGGTTCTCGCCACCAAGGTCTTCAGTCTCTTCGTACTCATCATCCTCGTCCTCGTCATCTTCGTTGGCATTGATCTTCCTGACACTTTCTAAGCTCGCTTTGGCAAGACCTGACATTCCACCGTTGGTATATCCCCCACACATTTCTTGATATTCATATTCATCAATTTCTGACTGTAACCTGATGACCTCTAAGGTTTGATTCTCTAACCTGAGAGATGAAGAAGTTTTTGTTATTTCACCTTACCAAAAATGTCCAATTATCAATTCAAACTTACCTTGTTGTTAACTCTGTAACTTTAGCTTCTAAATCATCTGATTTTGTTCTGAATGAATCCGCTTCTTTTCGCTTCACTGCTAATGAATCCTAAAATTCAAGTCAGAATACAGGGTTTTTTACTATTGTCAACATTAAAGCTCATCATATCAAACCTTGAGCTAAATAATTAAAATAATTTTTGTCCACATTCAGTTGCTGGTCCACTTAACATTTTTACATTTAAAGAAGACAATAAGTATCAAAAAAAGACTTTTCGATGAAACTAGGTTTTGTGACCGGTTTGGTAAGCTACAAGAAATATCATGATACTAACCATACTTATGAACTTAGATCTTCCCTAGCTTATAATAAAAGGCGAGGTGTAAGATATGCTCATAATGGTTTTATTCAAGGTTAGTATACACACATAATAAAGTATACAAAATATGATATCCTTAGGAATATTCTCAGAATGACTTACGTCTAAGCACACGGAGAATAATTAGTTACTATCTTAAGGCATGCAGGCCTTTTATTGATATGTGAGACAGGAGCGCGCTGATCAGGGACGCTAGGGAATCAAATGTAGGTTAAAGGTTGCGTGATCAAAATAATATTTTACTGTTACTTAAATCTAAAAGCTGGGATCCATGTGTGCCATCTACATCTATAATATATCTGAATCAACATTCAGAAGCAAACATTCATTCTAGGAGAGAAGCATTCTTTTGTATCGTACAATGTGCTAAATCCAAGTTCTTTATTTTTGCTATCATGATAATTTGATGATATGTTCAGTTCCTTCACATTCCTGTAAAACTCATTTCAAGACAAGTTCAAATGTGGTCTCTCATTATCACACCTTTTGATATCAAGAAATCATTTCTGCTCAAGATGTACTTGTTTCTTTAATCAGCTTATTCCAAATTGTTGATCACCCACATTGATCTCATCGCTTATCTAACTCTCTTGCATATAAAAGACTGCCGTCCTTTCAATAAACAGTTCAATATTGATTCTTTTCTTGATTGAGAAGGCCATCAATAAGTTTTTATCTCTACTCTTGCTCTCTCTATCAGACTCGCTGATTGTTTACTTGCCCCTGAAATGGATAATTCTACCTGCTTTGATACTGCCTAGTTTTACTACAGCACAGATCTGTACCTTACCTATTCAAGGGCTGCCGTTCTATCAATAAACAGATCAGTTTTGATCACTTTCTTGATTGTTAGAGTTACTAATGGGTTTTACTCTCAGGCTATCCAAAGTTAAATGGTCACTCTTGAACATCCCTCCCATTACTATCTTTTAATAATATAATACAAAAAGTTAAGAAAATGGTGTGTTCTTAATTCATAGACAAATCAATTTGTAAATAAGCAGCCTTGGCACTTTTTAAAATATCTTACTTGTAATGAAGCCTCCAGTAACCTTAGCTTTGTCTTTTCAGCCTCAAATTTCTCTGCTTGAGAATCCATCTCTGATCTGTACATTTCTCTAAGCTCTTCCATTCTGTCAGCATATTCTTGTTCAACTTCATCTCTCAAAGCCATCATGTGCTCCAATTTGGCAACTAAGTGTAAACATTTCTTTTACAACAGGTAAATATATTCAAAGATGCAAAAAATGATGATAGTTAAGAATTAATCAGATCATTTTGCATCCCTATTCTGTGATTTGCCTCATATTTGAGGAAGAGGTGGGTTTATATACATTCATCACGAATCAATGATCTTGGCAGTCCGGCAGATCTGGTGGTTAAAACTGGCAGTCAATTTACTGTAAAATCATCCTTTGGCTTTAAGGTCTCCCAAGCCCTAGGGGATGGTGTTCATGGTCTAAATATTGCACCAATATGCATCATAACAACATCATAACTTACTTTACAAAAAGAATGTTACTCTACTACTTTGAACTGTATTCAACTTCTCACCCTAAGAATTTCAAATCTCTTTGACATTTCTTTGAAATGTTTCAAGGTCTCTGACATAATAAGTCATGCTCAGCTGACCCAAACATACTGATTTTCTTTCTCTGACTATGAGAAATGCTAAGTATTTCAGCTACAACTATGGCTTGAAAGTCATGGGGCAAAAAAGAAAAAGTTGGCCTTACAACTTGGTAAATGAAAGTTTATATAGTAAATGAAAATGAATAAAAAACATCTCTGGAATTAAATAATCTAAAATGTGTTCAATTAAAAGTAGTAAGGGCACCTATTGTGACTTAATTGGAAATCAACATGAGGAAATAACTATATTCATACATTATATTATACAATATACATGATAACCCCATATGGATTTGGTACTTTACATTGTGCTCGAGAAAAGTTTATCTATATATATATTTGTCATTTTCTGTTTGTTTGTTGGTTTGTTTGCAAATCTTCAAGGCAAATGGACTCAAAAACTACAAGAGCTAGAGATTTGAAAATTGGCACACAGAAACTTCAAATAATGGAAATGGTTATAGGATAAGTCACTTTTACCTCAGGTGCCTTTAAGGGTCCCAAATTGCTACCCCAGGGTTTGCCCAGTGCAATTTCACCCCTAAGGAGCCATTTTCGTGAAAAGTTTACTAAACAAAAGTTGTTCAGCTACCCCAAAAATTATGGACCAGAGGCTGTCAAATGAGACGTAGGTCGCTCAGGTTCCCGTAAAAACCCGGTTAAAAGTTAGAGGTCCCCACGCCTGTGGAGCCTAAAGCAATCATTTCTGTGAAAACTTTACTAAACAAAAGTTGCTCAGCAGCCCAAAATACCCTGGGTTCATTATCTCAAAAAGGGTCCAGGGTCACGAGTTACCACAAATCAAGTTGGGGTGGCATGAAAGGGTCTCAGGGTTACTACAGCCTAAAGAACAGATTTTGGATGGTAAGCAATAGAGTAAAAAGTACTCAAGAACCCACCCAAACATAGAAACTATGATCAAAAATTTTTAAGTAAACTTCAGGGTACCATGGTGACCACTGAGGTCTTTTAAGAATGACAGTGGTTGCTCAAGAAAACCTCTGAGTAACAGTTGCTCCAAAAAGGTAGGTTGCATAACAAAATTTTCTTAGCCAAGGACAAAAATATCTTTGAGGTCCTAGACATTAGTAGGATAGAGACCCTGAGCTACCCAGCAAAAGTAGTGGCCTTTGAAAAGTGCACTAAAAGCATTTTTGTTAACTTACTGAATGACATTATTACATGTAGATAACAATGAGTCCTCAATCAAAGCTTTAAATTAAAGGTGAAGTAGGGGAGTAAGTGAGAGTGTAAAAACTACCTGGGGTATCCAGGGAAAAAATTGAAAGGGTGGTGTGGGGGTATTAGGGGAAAAGTAATGTGAATGATGGATATTCGGGCTGGGATTCATCATCTCAAAAAGGGTCCACAAATTGTGCTGGGATGCCATAAAAGGGTCCTATGGTTGATGCAGCCTTAAGGTATGAATTTGGATAATAGTCAATGGGAAAAAACTCCTGGACCAATTATGGTGACATTTGGCAGGAAAGCTTAGACTAACCCCATGGTTAAAGTAGCATTTGCTTTATACACCTACCCTTGACCCCCAGGGCTAAAAATTCTAATAGCTGAAGAGCTACCTGGCTGGGGGCTGGGGTAGCAAAACATTAAGCAGATCATTTTTGACCAAACGGTATGAAAAGAAGTTAATTGCAATAGAGAAATGTTTGCAACTCTAAAAATCTGAACCTCAGTTCAGGGAGTGCAATTGAGCAAAGATGAGTGTGGTGGAAAGGGACCTTTAATAAGTGCAATAATATGGGGAAAGTTGAAGTAGGGAAGTAAAGTGAATTGTAGGGTGTTAAGTTTC
>Ga0194133_10007437_pt1 | contig 13135 bp, 8 predicted proteins | sample TA2KigOf40mmetaG_FD_155448 | JGI IMG/M metagenome (GOLD analysis project Ga0194133, IMG submission 155448) | Freshwater microbial communities from Lake Tanganyika, Tanzania - TA2015055 Kigoma Offshore 40m | ecosystem: Environmental > Aquatic > Freshwater > Lake | place: Tanzania: Lake Tanganyika...
GAATTATTCATCGAGTGCGGCGTGAAAATCGCCGCACTCATGATCGAAATGTTTCGCGATCTCGACCCAACAGACGATTTCTTCCAAAGCCTCTCTTTGGTTCGGGTCGAAGAACTCGCTGGCTTCGAGCAGGCTATTCGACGAATCGAAACGGCTGGCTATCGGGCACTGGCGAAAGAGGAACGAGCTCGATTAGTGGACTTGTCGTTGCAACTCATCAGCGCGAAGCACTCGCTCGGCATCGTGGATTCCGCTTTGCGTCGCGCAATCCTGACGGCCCGTCGGTGGTACAAACTGAATGTGCCTACATCCATACGGGCGACAGTCGACTTTTTCGAGGCTGACAACATAAATCTTGCCGGAAGCGCACGTGACAACATTCTTTTCGGAAAGACCATTTCGTCGAATATCGACAGCACCGTAAAAGTCGATGAGCTCCTGCGACGGGTTGTCGACCAGTGCGGGCTCACTCGGTTTTTGATTGGTCTCGGCATGGCATACGATATTGGTGTTGGCGGCTCGCGACTCACGGTTTCGCAAAGGCAGCGGTTAGGCATCGCACGCTGCCTCTTGAAGAAACCTGACATTGTCGTTTTAAACGAAGCACTAACCAGTGTTGAGACTGCCTATCAGGAGCCGATACGCACGGCGTTACGCCGCGATCTTGCGGAACGTACGTTGATAATGATCGAGAGCAGCGAACGAAGTTCTCAGGGCTTTCAGAGAGTTTTCGATGTCGCTCAGGGGCGAATTTCCGAGCGAGTACTTGATCACCACCCGCCATCCGAAAGTAAGTCCACGCCACAGTCAGAGGATGATCATGACTCAACTCTCGGTCACACCGCAGAGTTACTGTCGCGAGTTCCGCTTTTTAGCGGGATCGACCGCGGCAGACTCAAGTTGCTGGCGTTCACGAGCGAGCCAGTAACGTTTAACGTGGGTCAGGTCGTCTTCCGCCAAGGTGATACCGGCGATCGCGCGTTTATCATTCTGCGCGGAGAAGTCGAGGTCGTGCTGCACGGCGAGCGAACTGAGTCGGTCGTGGCGCGGCTCGGCAAACATCAGGTTTTCGGCGAAATGGCACTGCTCGTCGATCAACCGCGGAGCGCGACGATTCGCGCTGTGACCGACACTGACATGCTCGCATTGAGACAGGACGTATTCGTTCGCTTGGTAAAAGAAAATTCCGGGGTCGCCTTCGGAATCGTCCGGCTGCTCATAGATCGTCTGGGAAATACTCTCAGGGGCGTCGCCAAATCTTGAGTGATGCTTCAACGAATCGACGCTACACCGATCACGGGATTGCCGTCATGGTCTAGCTCGGGCCAAACAACGAGCCCCCTCTCACCATCGCTGATGACTCGCGGAAAGCTGGTAGATCGTCCGCGCAGCGCAGGCTCCGCAATCGGTACGCTCAACTCGGCTCGACCGCCCGCATCCACCACCGCAACTTCGATGGCTGGACGATCTCTTGCTCGACTTATCCAGGTCAAAAGAAAACCATCGCGCCTGTCCAGCCCGCTTTGATTGGTCCAGTGTTGAAGTTAGTTTAGGCAACCTTTTTGCCGGTTATTGAGTTGATCCGAGGGCTGGGGGAAAAACGGACGGATTTGTAAGACTGGGCCCGCTTGGATTCGAACCAAGGACCAAGGGATTATGAGTAGTTTGTACCGTTCATAATCAGCCTTTCTCTGCGGGTTTTTTTTACCGTTTAGGTCGGTGTGTAAGCAAATTTTTCGCTGCGAGAGAGCGTAAGTGCACGATTTTCGGCCGTCTATCGCGCTCACTTTTCTGGCTTGATTCGCGCACCTAAACCAACTACGCCAACCTATCGCATTAATTTGATTCGGCTAGGGAGAGCCGCTGGTTCGCAATGCCTCGACGTACAGCACGATGCGGCTCTTGAAGCCGATAGCATCGCAGCCATAGGGCATGCCCGGATTCCGGGTGACGCGGAAGTATCGACAGGTCCGGCGGTTGGGATGGTCACTCATGCGCTACTATCATCGTCGATGTCCGAGCTTCCGATGAACAAGCCAAACCCCTTCATCCCACCGTTGTCGCGCGACGAACTGCCATCATTCATGCAGGCCGCGCACGATCGCGCACTCGCCGTTCGGGGTGATTCGACCTTCATAGATGTGATGGGTCACGCTCCTAGTGTGTTCGCCTGGTATGGGAATTTCTATCAGCGCCTGTTCCACGGCGGACGTGTTCCAGTGGCCATGAAGGAGCTGGCACGTTATCGGCTCTCGACGCTGCATGGCTGTGCATTTTGCAACAAGGGCAATCGGCTTGATGCAATGGCCGCCGGGCTCACCGAGTTACAGATTGCCGCCATCGACAACGCTGAGGCAAACTGTTGGAGTGCAGCCGAGAGAGCGGTCATTCGCCTAGCCGAACAGATGTCACTCGGCAAGTCTGATGGAGTCGTGACTCCCGAGTTGCATGCGGATCTTACCCGTCATTTTGACCACGAACAGATCTTGGAGTTGGGTGTCACCCTGGCGGTGTTGACGGGTATGGCCAAGTTTTTGTTTGCGTTCGATCTTGTCGAGCGCGAGAGTTATTGCGAGTTTGGGCGTTAGTCAATCCGATCAACAAGAGGGGGTTATGTTCGGCGGATAGGAAGTTCAACACGCCTTCCGCGCCCAGGTCGGTTCGTGGAACGGGCCTTTTATAGGGAGCGGGCTGGTCGCCAGCCGAAAGGTCGCCGAATCCCTTGGCACGTTAAATGACGGCATTCACGCCAAGCGCATTGAACTCAACGGCATGACGGTCGATGTGGTGGTGTATCGAATACCAAGTAACCTCGCATCTCATTGATTTGTAAGACTGGGCCCGCTTGGATTCGAACCAAGGACCAAGGGATTATGAGAAGACTGGACTCAGCAATCCCTGTTGGCCATCAATGACTTACGCGTGTCACCAAGCTGTGTGTAAGAAAGTGTGTAAGTAAATATCGTGTTTTTGACAGCAGTTTTCAGCATCAAAAACACTTCCGCACAGAGAGCTTAGTCAAAGATCAAAGAAAGATACGCGAGAGTAAGAATTCGGTTTTGAAAATACTCTTTGAGATACTCAAATTTGGTATTTTCTTTTACATGATAGAGAGATTTTTCGAGCGCGCATTATTCACGCAGCAATCTCCGCCGGTACCTACCCTTGACGGGTTAGTACATCAACCTCATATTTACGACCGATCATCCCCATTCGCCCCACCGCAGGCCGGAAACTTTTTCTCCACTGGGCGCTTTGGTTAAGTGTCGGTAAGTTTTTTCATTTGTCGATGATCGGTGGACTTTTTCGGAGGTTGCCAATGAGCGTGATTATTTCGGTACTGATGGCTGCCGCAGCCTCAAGCGCATCCAGTGATTGCGATCGACTCGCGGCACACCCAGAAGATCCGCAAAGAGTGACACCTGGAGTAACGCAAGACGCAATCGACTACCCGGTCGCTATTCGCGCCTGCGAAACAGCGGTCGTCGCAGAGCCAGAGAACTCACGGCTGCGCTATCAGCTTGCGCGACTGCTTTTCTACACCAACCAGAATCAGCGTGCGGTCGAGGAAATGAAACGCAGCGCTGATGATAATCATATACAGGCGCAATACATCTACGGAACCTTCGTGGCTCGGGCTCGACCTTTTGCACCCACAGATATATGCATCGCTGAGCGTTACTGGCGTAAAGCGGCCTCGGCTGGTCGGCAGGCTGCGCGCGTGCAATACGTACGGTATGCCCTGAAGGGCCAATTTGCGCGCTGTAGTGGAGCGGCGGATGATGCCGAATTACAGACTTTCGTCGATGCGGCGGGTAAGGACTCGAAGAGCCTATTCGAAACGCTCTTCGTGGAGGATTTTCGTGAGGCGCTCGCAGAGCGACCAAGCGCTGCAGTGCGTGCCGCATGGGCACAGTGCGCGCAGACGCGCGGGCTCGATCCTTTGCAGCCGGTTCGCACGCGACGGTTCGGAGATTCGGCGACAATGACTACCCAACTCAACGGTCTGATCCTGGCCGGCGAGAAAACCATCACGGCGAGCTCACCGTGGCTGACAGATATCGATCCCTCACGACGATTTTTTGAGGGCGGCCACTCCATCATGACAGACGAAACGGGTGCTCCCCGAGCTGTGCTGCGCACAATCGGATTGAAAACTCTGCGTTTTGATCAAGTGGGTTCGGAGGATTCACGCTACGAGGGACCACCGGTGCGCCCGCTCGACGCATGGCGACGGGTGCACCAATCGTTCTTTGATCGAGTGCTCAAGCCCATCGGCAAGAGCTGGTCCACAGACATGCCAGTGACGCTCGAGCGCTTTGAAGTCGTCTGTCGCCTGCCGTGAAAACCCCTACGCTGTTAGCGTGGATACTGTAAACAACAGAGTCGCTTCGACCAGCGCCGCGATCAGTGCGGCACCGATTCTTCGATGAGCTCGATGAGTTCGCCATCTGGGCCGCGGAGCGTCGCCGCGCGCCGACCGTCATAGAGCTTGCCTGGACGACTCGCCGGTCTGCTTAGCCAGTCAAGCTTCAACTCATCGAGATTACTAACCGTGAAGGTGGTCATAGCCACCACTGAAGGTAATTGACCGTGACGTATGGGTCGCGGCTCTGCCTTTTCCGAATAGCCATCAATCTGAATCAAATTGCCGTGACTTTTAAGCCGAGCAGTCGCAATAGGCAGCGCTGTTCCTGGCGCTAAACCCTGCGCATCATTGAGTATGGGATTGGATCTTGTGCGTAGCGGGCCCGGAGTAAGCGAAAAAGATCGGGCATACCAATCGAGCGTGGCATTCGCGTTCGAGGCTGCCAGCACCATGATGAATATCCGACCAATCCTCCCATTCGGCAATGGCAGGATGGACTTGCTGCGATCGCCGGTTTCACTGGTCAAATAAAGTACCTCGGCCGCACGCCCTGTCACCTGAAACGCACGGATGCTTGGATAACTGCCAAGTGGCGCTGGCGTACCGATCACTCGAAACGGTGAGCCTTTCAGTTCTGAAAAGAGGCGATCAGGATCGTCGACGATGATCTCGATCGCGCTCCAGCCAAAGGTCGTTAGCGGCGCGGGGGGTGCTTCGCGTGGCCCCTCAATGACACGTAAGAAGACATCCGGCGCAGCGTCAGTGCTCAGTAGCACATAGCGGCGGCCGGTGCTCGCGGGCGCACCCCAACTGCGGGCCAAGCCGCGGGTAACCATACCCTGCTCCCGTACCCGATGATCGAGCCAGTCGCGATAAAGCGCCACCGTCGCGGAAAATTCGGAAGTCGTAATCGTCGCTGCTTTAATCCGCAGCAACGCCGGCGCCAGATCCGCCGAGTAAATAACCATCGACCAAAGAAAAAAGGTCGCACCCGCCAATGCGAGTGCGACCTTGTTATGCCCCGAAATACGGCGCAAGCCCTGCACAGCACTCCGACTCAGAAGTCGTAGCGCGCGCGAACCATCCAGCGACGCGGTTCGTTGAGGTACGGATAGACGAGGAACGACACAACGTAGGTTTCGTTAGTGCAGTTTGTGCAATCAGCCGTCAATGCCCACTTGCCGTCGGTCGGTCGCAGTGTGAGGCCGGCGTTGAGGGTGTCACGCGCCTGTTGCCGTCCGATCAAGGTGTTTGCAGTGGCCGCCCAATTGGCCGCAACGTGCGCCCAGTTGACGCTCGGCTGCAACTTCAGACTTGCACCAAGGGGTAAGGTTCCATTGATACCGAGCGTCGAGGTGAACTCAGGGGCACGTACGGGCTCGGCGATATCGCCAAGCGCGGTTATCACGCTGACGTTACAGATATTGGTCGTTGACTGCCCAGCCGCCAAGCGCGCCTTGCAGTTAGCTGCCTGCGCGACCACCGAGGCATCGACGTTGACGTACTTCGCCTTCTGAGTGCCACCACCCCAAAAAATATTGATGTTGTCAGTGACCGCCCAGGAAATCTCGGCCTCCAGACCGTAGTTTTCCATATCAGCAAAGTTACGCGTGAGATAATTGATGATGTTGGTTTGAGGATCCGCATAGCCGGCAGGCAATTGGAAGTCCTTCACGTCCATGAAAAACGCATTGAGATTGACGCGGAGTCGACCGTCGAGCCACTCGGTTCGAGCACCGCCTTCATAAGACCAAACCTTTTCCGACTTGAACGCGAGCGCTAGGCGTCCGAAATTGGCACGAGCATTCCAACCCCCTGCCTTAAAGCCACGCGTCGCCGATGCAAACACCATGACGTCGTCCGAGACTTTATAGTCGAGAGCAAAACGTGGTGTAAGTTGACTTTCTTTGAGTCGAGTCGGGATACCGGCTGCTACGAGATCAGCGGTGGTGATCGGCGGGAACAGCTTGGTAGCAATCGGACTGGTATTCGGCGTAAAAGTGATCTTCTTTTCTTCGTCTGTGTAGCGCAGACCCACCGTCGTGGTCAGTCGGTCAGACACGTGGTAATCGAACTGCGCATAAGCTGCATAGGACTTCGTGTCATTTTTCATGACACGATCCTGTGTCACTGTAGGATTACCCGTTACAGGCAAACTGATATTCGCGAACGAGGTGTCATTTTTATCCGTGAAGTAAAAGAGACCTGCCGTGTAGTCCACGGTGCCGGCAAGTGCAGCTCCGGAGAGTTTGATTTCCTGGGTGATCTGCGAGTGCTGTCCGTCGTTAACAAGTGGCGTCGCATTACCTGGACGCTGACCAGTCAGTTCGTAGCTATTGTTCGGGGCAAAAGTGGCACCCGTGATGCTGTCGAATGAGTCAGTGATGAACTGCTGGTCGAGATCACGGTAGCCAGTAATGAGGTTGAGCGTGGCGCCGCTCGCCAGATCAACGGCGAGATTCGAGATAACTGAGCTCGATTTGGTGTAGTTACCGAGTGGAACATTCTTGAGGCGCTCTGATACCAAAGACGCGCCAATAGGCGTGTCGGTACGTAGCCGAGTGTGATCGAAACGCTGACTGCTGCCGGGCGCCACGAAGTTAACGATGTTCGACATGTCTGAATTGATGAGATCAGCGGATAGATCCCAAGTGACCTTGTCACTGAAAAGCACGCGCACCGCACCGCGCACGCCATTGCTGTCTTCCCAGTTCAAAGTTTCGCCAGTAACGCGGTTCTTCACAAAGCCGTCGTCCTTGGCGTAAAAAGCTGAAATCTTTGTCAGCACTGTGTCTGAAAGCGGCAGATCGACCGATGCGCGTGCCTGCGTGCGGTTGTATTCACCGAAGCCTGCCTCGACAAAGCCCCCCATGTCGGCGCCCGGCTTCTTCATGACGATACTGATTGCACCGCCAGTGTTGTTACGGCCGAATAGTGTTCCCTGCGGACCACGCAGTACCTCGATACGCTCGACATCAAAAAATTGGAAGTTGTTCGCGTTTTGCCGAGCCATGAACACATCGTCAACATACGTGCCCACCGGAGGATCAAAGGTCGCGATCGACTCGGTGTTGTTAAGCGCGCGGATGGAGTAGGAGTTGGCAGTACCCACGCCGGTGTTGTTATGACCAATCATGTTCGGCACAAAGGAAATTAGGTCGAGGGTACGAGTGATCTGCCGACGCTCGAGCTCGGCCTCGGTGAAAGCAGTAACGGCGATCGGCACCTCTTGCAAATTCTGTGCGCGGCGCTGCGCGGTAATCGTAATTTCCTCGATACCGCCGTCGTTTACCTGTGCCTTGGCTGCGAACGGCTGCACGATAAGACCCAGCACCATGGTACCCATCAGGGCCGTCAGTTTTGGACGCACAATCATCTGTTTCCCCCTCGAATTTTGGTAATTCGAAAAAATGCATAGAGCGCCATGAGGTTACGGCGCCACTTAAGATGCTATCAACCGACCCGGCTGGGGTGCAAACCAAGTTCTATCGCCCTTTTCAGGCGCGTTTCGAAACGGTATTTTGGCTGCAATCGAGCCCTTGGGGCTCGCTCTTACCACCATGCAGGTGACCCACGTGGCCGCGCTACCCTCCGATATTCCCGCCCCCAACATCGACGAGCTGTTTCGTCCTACACACGATGAGCGTGCCCGACAAAGCATGGTGAGCTTCATTCGTAAGCTCGCAATTATCGATATGCGTCGTGCGCTGAAAGAGGATTTCGAGCAGCGTATCGAACCTCGTCTTGCGCGAGAGGGCGCCAAACCCGCCGACTGGCAGAGTATCGAGAAAGCCATGGAGCCGGAGCAGTCATACCGCTTTTACAGCTCGGTGCGCTACAACGCGCAGGAGATGTGCTACCTGTCCGTGCAACCCACCGTTGAGCGCGCATTGCCGCAGATGGTGAGCCTCGCGCACGATCTTTCAGTGCGTAATCCAGCAGGAGGTTCGCTACGACTCGATCCTGAACTGGAGGTGCCGAGGTACGTGACCTCACTGGACGTGCATCTAGCACCGGGGTGGGTACATGCCGAGCACACCCTCAACGATGTGGCGCAGGGCGCAGTGGTCTCGTTCGGCGGGAAGGTTTTCGGCGGTCAGCATCCTTATCGCAAACGGCCAGGTGTGGTCGGCGAGTCAATCGCCTACTGGATCCGCAAGAAGTGGCCTGAATTTGCTCCTCGGCGCATCCTCGATCTCGGTACAACGAGCGGAAAAAATTTGCTGCCCTATTGCACAACCTTTCCGCGCGCAGAAGCATATGGAATCGATGTCGCCGCTCCGGTCCTACGTTACGGCCACGCGCTCGCCGAGCACGAGGGCATCCCGGTTCACTTCAGCCAACAAAATGCCGAGCAGACCAACTTCCCCGACGGACACTTCGACCTAATCGTTTCGAGTTTCTTTTTTCACGAAGTGGCGCTGAAAGCAACGCGCAGAATTCTTAGTGAGTGCAAGCGTCTACTTGCGCCGGGCGGCATCATGGTTCACATGGAGCTTCCTGACGAGAGCTCGGTATCGGCTTACGAAAACTTCTTCTGGAACTGGGACACCCATAACAACAACGAGCCTTGGTATACCGCGTATCGGGCACGGGATCCCCTCGCCCTTTGCCGAGAGGCCGGCTTCAGTTCCGCAAGTAGCTTCAAACTGCACATCCCGGATATCGCGACCTTCGGTGTCGAGCGGCATGAGCAGTTCATGCACGGCGAGATTCCATCGCCCGCCCACGGTAGCGGCGGCTGGTTCATCTTTGGCGCAGAGCGCGATAGGTAATCGTCTTGGTCGATCAACAGAGGCGTGGCGTCATGCTCGGCGCCGGAGTAACCGTCGCGCTCGCTACGGCAGCGCGCGTCGGCTGGCCGCGAGTGAAGAGCCTTGATGAAAACTTTGATCTGATCGTGATTGGCGCAGGTACCGCTGGGCTACCGGCTGCGATTTTTGCTGCGCGACGTGGTCGCCGTGTTTTGTTAATCGATGCAGCAGATGATATCGGCGGCACTCTACATCTTGCTAACGGCCAGGTAAGCGCCGCAGGGTCGAGAACGCAGCTTGCGAAAGGAATTGTCGACTCGCCAGATCGCCACTTCGACGACTGCATGTCGCTGTCACGCGGTAAAGCCGACCCAGCAGTCATCCGCCGTACGGTCGATGAAGCACCAGCGACCATTAATTGGCTATTAGATGCAGGACTCTCACCTCTCGCCGAGCATCCCGTCACAGGAGACAGTCCCGGCCGCCCTGCGTATAAGACGCCCCGATATCTTTGGGCGAAGGACGAGGGTCGCGCGATCCTCGATGTCATTCGCCGTGAACTTGCCCGCGAATTACCGCAGGGACTCATTACATTGTTGCTTCAGACCAGAGTGACGGAACTGCTCACCGGACGCACCGGTGCAATCACAGGGGTACGGGTCGACGGGGTAGAGGGATCGCTTACGCTGCGTGGTCGCAAAGTTCTCATCACTACCGGCGGCTACGCAATGAATCCGGCAATGTTCGCCGAACTGACAGGTTGTCCAGCATACGCTTCGGGGTCTTGGCCACAGGCTCTTGGTCAAGGCCTCAAACTTGCGATTGCTGCGGGAGGATTTCTTCGCGGCCAAGATCTGCACCGCGCGGGTACGGGTTCGATCCTGACGCGCGACGTATTCCCGGCAAAGGTCTATGCGCGGGTCGACACGACGCCGCAAAGACGCTTGCCATGGGAGATTTGGGTCAATGACCTCGGCCGCCGGTTTATACGCGAGGATGAGCCTTCGACCTACCTTCGCGAGCAAGCTCTGGCAGCACAGCCGGCCCTACGTTACCGCATCGTATTCGACGACTCGATCCTACGCGCCTCGCCGCCAATGATTGCCGGCTGGTCGCGGGAGAAGCTGCAGTCGCATTTCGGTACACATCCGATGTTCAAAGCCGCAGCCAGCCTCGAAGCGCTTGCCGCCGACTGTGGCCTCGCACCCTCCGCGCTTCGAGACACGGTACTTCGCTACAATGCGACGGTAGACGGAGTCAGCGACGAATTTGGCCGTGAACACCGACCACGGCGTATCGACACTGCGCCGTTTTACGCAATCACTCATTTCGGTCATTCGGCGACCTCCTCGGCCGGAGTGGTTGTCGACGAACAGTTACGTGTGATGCGAAAGGGTGGCGATGTAGTTGGCAATCTTTACGCCGCTGGCGAAGTACTCGGTAGCGGGGCGACCCTCGGTGATGCCTTCGTCCCCGGCATGATGCTCACGCCGGCGCTGGCCCTAGGACGTTGGCTGGGGAATGCCGTTTAGTCGCTCGCTGTACGTAGTGGTCGCTCTGGCGACCTCGCAGAAGAGCAACTTCCATCATTCGGTGGATTCTTCGATCAGCTCGATGAGTTCTCCCGCTGGACCGCGCACCGTCGCTGCACGTTTACCTGCATAAGCAAGCCCTGGGTGAACGGTGGGCGGCGTTATCCAGTCGAGTACGAGCCCCTCAAAGTTACGAACCGCAAAACTACTGGAAGCGATCGCTGGGGGGAGCTCGCCAGCGCGCTGCGGTCTAGCTGTAGTAGCCGCCGGGTAACCGTCAAATTCGATCAAATTTCCGCGCTGCACCAACCTGCCAGTAGTCAAAGGAAAAGTGCTGTCATCACCGAGGCCCTGCGCACGGCGCAACACCCCAACCGGACGCTGTCGCGGCGATCCAGACTGGAGTGCAAACTTGCTCGAATAGAACGCGAGCAAGGCGTCGATGTCAGGTCCAGCGACAACCATGATGAAGATTCTATCGATGTCGCTCTGGGGTGGCGGCAAGATCGATTTGCTGCGGTCTCCGGTTTCTGCCGTAAGGTAGATAACCTCATTGCTCGGGCCCAGCACCTGAAACGCCCGGATCGAGGGATAGCCACTCAGTTGTGCAGGCTCGCCAATTACTTTGAACGGCGAGTCGCGCAAACTGGAATATACGGCATTAGGATCATCAACGATGATCTCGATCGCATTCCAGCCCCACGTCGTAAGCGGCTTATGTGCCGGAAGATCACGCTGCTCGATCGCACGTATGAAAACATCAGGCGACCCGGATGGACTCAGTAGAATATACCGTTGGCCAGCTATCGCTGGAGCGCCCCAACTCTGGGCTAAGGACTTGGAGATCTTCCCGCGTTCGCGGACCATATACTTAAGCCATCGACCGTAGTCACGCTCGACGGAGGCAAGATCTGTGGTGGTGATCGTGGCCACTCGTATGCGGTGTAGCGCCGGCTCTGCGGTAGCGACCATCGGCGTAAGGCATGTCGCGATCACCGTCACAAGAGCAAGAATAAGAATTCCTCGGTTAGAGCTCTTCTGCCGCATTGCACTGACCCTCTGCAGTTAGAATCATTAGATTCAAAGTATGCCTGAGAGCGCATCATGACCGAGATCCGAACCGAAGCTTGGCCAAAACCTGCATACGCTTGGTACGTGGTCGTTTTACTGGTGCTGTCGTATGCCCTAGGCGTAGTCGATCGCATCGTCATAGGCCTACTCGTCAATCCGATCAAAGAAGACCTAAATCTTACCGATACTCAGATTGGGATCATTCAGGGACTGGCCTTCGCACTGTTTTATAGCCTGTTCACGTTACCGGTTGGCTATCTCGTAGATCGCTGGAAACGCGTTCCGGTGGTCTGGGGCGGCCTGGCGATCTGGAGCATCGCGACGATGGCCGGTGCGTTCTCCAGATCTTTCTGGGGGCTCTTTTCCTCGCGAGTCGTGATGGGTGCCGGTGAAGCAACCACTACTCCTGCATCAGCCTCATTGATCGCCGACTATTTCCCGCCGGAGAAGCGGGCACGCGCCTACGGTATTTTTGCCATGGGAGGCTCGATCGGTATCGGTATTGCCTACCTGCTAGGTGGCGTGGCAATTGGACTTACCGATGCAGTACGCTCGATCGCGCCGGGGCCATTCGCGCAATTTGCCGATTGGCACGTGGTGCTGTTCATTGTTGGGGCCCCGGGAGTCATTCTTGCCGTGCTAATGGCGCTCACCATGCGCGAACCGAGCCGGCGTGGTGCGGTAAGTCGGTCGACGCGTTTTTCTTTGTTGCCTCTATGGCGCGAACTCGCGACCAATCGCATCGCACTATTCACGGTTATGTTGGGCACCATCATGAACGTGATGATCGTCAACGCACAACTCGCTTGGTTCCCTACGCTATTTGTACGCGTACACGAGTGGGAGCCAGCTCGTATCGCACTAGCACTTGCAGTTGTCGGTGTGCCGTTCGGTATACTCAGCGCCATCACTGCGGGGAGCGCTTTGACCTGGCTAGCCAAGTGCGGCCGCGAAGACGGACCAGTGCTGGTAATGATGTTGCAGTGCGCAGCATGGGCACTATTCGGCACAGCAAAGTGTTTGGCACCGACGCCGGAGCTCGCGCTCTTCGGTCATGTGCTCACCTCCATGTTCGCAACTTGGGCCGTGACTTCGGCACTGACGGCGCTGAATCAAGTCACGCCCAACCAACTCCGCGGTCAGGTAGTGGCGGTCTACACCCTGCTGACTGGGCTCGTGGGTATCGCAGTGGGATCGGGCGCGGTTGGGTTTCTTTCCGACTATGTATTCAACTACCCAACCGGGATCGCGCCAAGCCTTGCGCTTGTATGTTTCTTAGGCGGCGCCATCGGCATCGCCATACTCGGCCTAGGTCGTACGGGCTACCTTGCTGCGGTACGCCGCGCGGCTTCGTTCAACTCTACCTAGCTTGCATAGCGCCAACAGATTTGTCACCCCCAACTCGCGTG
>Ga0194133_10007438_pt1 | contig 13135 bp, 10 predicted proteins | sample TA2KigOf40mmetaG_FD_155448 | JGI IMG/M metagenome (GOLD analysis project Ga0194133, IMG submission 155448) | Freshwater microbial communities from Lake Tanganyika, Tanzania - TA2015055 Kigoma Offshore 40m | ecosystem: Environmental > Aquatic > Freshwater > Lake | place: Tanzania: Lake...
GTTGAATCAAATACCGTCATCGGGCTTGGTACCGGGTCAACGGCGACGTATTTTGTGACGGCCCTAGGTGAACGACTACGCACTGGCTCGTTGCACAACATCATGGGCGTGCCCACGTCGGAGCGCACGGCTGCGCAAGCACGGCGTGAGGGAGTGCCACTCACCGATTTACACACGCACCCGGAGTTGGTGGCCGCATTTGATGGTGCTGACGAAATAGACCCGCATCTTGGTTTGATTAAGGGGTTGGGTGGAGCGTTACTGCGTGAGAAGATTGTTGCACGTTCGGCTGCGCAGTTCTTTGTCTTTGGTGATAGCTCCAAAATGGTCAAGACGCTCGGTGTGGTGACGCCAGTGCCGGTCGAAATCGTCGATTTTGCGCGGCCATTGTGCATGCGACACTTGCAGGCGCTTGGTGCAAAGCCGGTGTTGCGACAGCGTGATGGTGCGACCGTAATCACCGATGAAGGACATGTCATTCTCGATGCATTTTTCGATGGAATAAGCGATCCCGATGCGCTGAATCAGGCAATTTTGGCCATTCCAGGCGTGGTTGAAACCGGTTTGTTTTTGCACATGGCGACTGCCGCTTTTGTGGCAGGCCCGCACGGGGTTGAGGTCGTTCACCCGGCATGAGTAACGCCACCGATACCGTCGTAATCCCGCAAACAACATTTGTGGTGGTCGATCAGACGGAGCTCGATCGACCATATCGAGTCATCATCGAAAACGACGATGTGACGCCGATGGATTTTGTGGTGATGGTGCTGACGGGTATTTTTGCGCTCGGTATGCAACAGGCCATCGATGTGATGTTAATTGCACATCATCACGGCGAGGCATTAGTCACGATTCTGCCGTTTCAAGAGGCAACCGATAAAGTCACGCGAGCCCACGAGCTTGCGCGTGCCTACAACTACCCGCTGCGGTTTTATCTTGAGGTTGATAAAGCCAACTAAATCATGCCGGTACGGTGGAATCTCGGGCACATGATGCCAGTATCTGTTATGTGCTGATTTGTGTGAGTCAATCCATGTCAAAATTTTTAGTATGACTCATCATCGTAATAAGATACGGAGCGTTGCTTATTGTTGAGGCTTGTGTGTTGTCGTTTGTGATTGCGACTGCGACGGTATTAAGTATACGCTAATGAGCGATGAGACTTGTGTATGTGTGTGTCTTTGTGTCGTAATAGGATGACGCAGTTTGGCGAGAGAAGACGAGATGATGCGTCATCCTATGCAAAACACGAATGAATGTGTATTATAGAGTTGACTGTGCGTATATCGAAAATTGCTACCAACGTAGTGTATTACGAACGTTGTCGACGCACAGATGCCAAATGTAAAGGGATGAACATGACAGGGACAGTCAAGTGGTTTAACAGTACGAAGGGGTACGGCTTCATTACTCCTGATGACAAGTCAGAGGACGTGTTTGTACATATTTCAGCAGTGGAACGTGCTGGTATGGGTAATTTGCATGAAGGCCAGCGAGTTTCTTTTGAGCTAGAGCGTGACCCAAGGAAAGGTAAAACTTCGGCAGTTAATATTCGTGCTATCTAGGTTCAAACAGCACTCTGTAAAGGCTCATGTCATGTATGACATGAGCCTTTTGGGTCATATCGTCATAAAGAGTCGCTGGAGTATTGCTTTGATGCCTTGTACTGCTTGACTACGATGGCTGATTTCGTTCTTTTGGGCGGCGCTGAGTTGAGCGATGGTGCAACCACGTTCTGGCAAAAAGAAAATCGGATCGTAGCCAAATCCACCTTCACCGGCTTCTTGATTTGCAATTACTCCATCACAGCGCCCTGTGCTGACGAATTCACGACCATCTGGGAATACGACCGTAATGACGCACATAAAATGTGCTGTGCGCGGTACATCACCACAGGCGTTAACGTTGGCGAGCAAGAGTCGTCGTCGACCTGTATCGTCGAGGTCATCAGTGCCGTAGCGTGCCGAATACACGCCAGGAGCACCATTAAGGGCATCGACCGCAATTCCGGAGTCATCGGCAAGCGTAGGTAGCCCGCTTTTCTGTGTATAATATTGCGCTTTTTGTCGAGAGTTGGCGTGAAAGGTCTCGCCGTCTTCGGGGGCATCTGCTGCCACGCCGATATCGCGGAGCGAGATCAAGGTTAATTGGGGTAATGCGAGGAGTTGGGCGTACTCGCCGAGTTTGTGGTTGTTGCTCGTGGCAATCAGAAGACGTGACATAATGAGCCTTTGTAATAGAGATCAAATGCTGATTAAATACTACTGTGTTTTGCTGATATGTGCATCACGGTGCAGATTTGTCTATTACAATGGAGATGTAGACAAAGAGAGGACTCAGTGGGTATGAGCACACCACCACCATCGCTGATGAAAATCATCCGCGGCGTGATACGCACAATGCGACCGCACCAATGGATCAAGAACGTATTTGTTTTCGGTGCGTTGGTCTTTTCGGAAGAGCATTTGTGGCGCGATATTACATCCATCGGTACTGTGATTATGGGGTTTTTTATCTTTTGCGCAGCAGCGAGTAGTATTTATTTGCTGAATGATGTCGTCGATGTCGAGAAAGACCGAGCGCATCCGCGCAAACGCAATCGCCCGATTGCAGCTGGTGTGGTTCCCATTCCACTTGCGTTGGTGATGGCGGTGGTGATGTTGGTGGTGGCAGTGGCTGGTGCGTGGTGGGTAGATGGTGATTTCGACTTTATGGCCATTATTATTACGTATCTGTTGATTCAGGGTGTGTTGTATTCGTATTTTTTGAAAAATATCGTCATCGTTGACATTTTCACTATTGCAGCCGGATTTGTGTTACGTGCCATTGCAGGAGCGCTTGTACTCGACATTGCAATTACGCCGTGGTTGCTATTGTGTATGGGTTTGTTGGCTATCTTCTTAGGTCTCGGTAAGCGCCGTGCAGAGTTGTCACTACTGGAGGATGGCGCCGTCAGTCATCGCAAGATTTTACAAGAATATTCAATCCCAATGATCGACCAGATGTTGTCGATTGTAACCGCATCGACAATTATGGCATATACCCTGTTTACGTTCACGTCGAGTAACATGCCAACTGAACCGTATCCAGTGATGTTATTGACAGTACCGATGGTGATTTATGCAATTTTTCGCTATATCTATCTCATCCATCAGCATGGAGCGGGTGGAAGTCCCGAAGAATTGGTGCTCAAAGATATGCCGTTTGCGTTTTCGATTGTGTTATGGGGTGCTACAGTTCTCGGTCTGCTCTTGATGTTTCGGCCATAGAATTCATGGGGCTGATGATGACCATTTTTGTCAAATTTGGCGGGTCAGTGATTACAGATAAACGCATTGCTGAATCGCCAGATATGGATGCTATTCAACGACTTGCATGTGCAGTTGCATCTGCGCGTCGTCAGCGTCCCGATTTGCGTGTGGTATTAAGTCATGGTAGTGGCTCATTTGGACATGTTGCAGCAGCCAAGTATGGGATTCATAAGGGACTTGCGGATGATGCCGATTGGTTTGGTTTTGCGGCAACATCGGCGGCGGCGTTGCGGTTGAATCGCTTGGTCGTTGATGCATTAATCGCAGCACACGTACCCGCGATGTCGTTTCAACCCTCAACCACGGTCGAAACTGCGCATGGTCAGGTGGTTGCATGGCAAACCAATCATATTGCCAAAGCGCTTGATTATGGCATGGTGCCAGTTGTTCATGGCGATGTGAGCTTTGATCGGCATCAGGGGAGTACGATTGCTTCAACAGAGATGTTGTTGCAGTGGTTGTGTCGCGTGCCATCGCTTCAACCTCACAAGATTATTTTGATTGGCGAGTCAGCCGTGTACACAGCAGATCCGCATAAAAATCCTAACACCACACGTATTCCACTAATTCATCGCGACAATATTAATAAAGTGATGGGTGGTGCCAGTGGGTCATATGGCGTTGACGTGACTGGTGGCATGGCAAGTAAGTTATCGTTAATGTGGGGGTTGGTTGAGCAGATTCCTCAGTTGCAAGTGCAGTTTATTGCGCCGGATGCTGATTTGTTCGAGAAAGCGTTGCTTGGGCACTCAGTTGATAGCGGAACAATCATGAGTGCCCAATAGTATAGGCAATTATTTCATGCCCAACATACTGCGCCATGACTTTTTGGATGATAGTGGCTGCGACTTATGAATAATAAATGTTCGCCCAAATGTTGCATACGCACGGTATAGTTCTGCAGTATATCCTGTTTCGGCAAGCCACTCTCGAAGTGCCCGACGCTCGCCGCGATTGTTATCGGCGGCCATTTGATCGTAGTCGTCAAACATAATCAAAGCCTCATCAACGAGTGCAGGAGTGATAAAACGGAGGGCTTGTAATGCTGGAACGTATACATCAACATCGATATGAGCGCAGTAAATATCATTAATGCCAAAATCTTTTGGGGTTTTGTTGAGTAATGAGGTATTAAAAAATCCTGGAATAGCTGTTATGCGGGATACATCGGCACCTGCATCTTGCATGTTGTACCAAAAAGATGCTTGGTTTGCATAAAATCCGCTATCTACAAAGTGTGTTGTCTCTTCATTGAGTGTATCTCCAATGCCGGCAAATGAATCGAATGCGTAGAAGTGGTTGCAGGTATTTTTGAGTGCATGATACGCAATCGAAAATGTACGACCATCGAATACACCAAACTCACAATAACTTCCTTTCTCTTTATTGGCGTGAGCCATGCGCAATGTTGCAGCATATTTGTCTACAAGGTAATACATGCCGTCAAATGTAACTCCGCTGTGTTCCCAGTTTGGCGCAGCGCGACGTATCAATCGACTCGGTAAACAAAACACCACTGGTATACCAAGATCTTTTGCCCATTTCAGCTGCGAATATGTATTTAGGCCATTGTCTTTCAAGGACGTAACAAGAATTCGTTGAGGTTTAAGTGCTTCGTATTGTTCAATTGCATTAGCCTCAATACACGGCGTTACACCCGCTTGTATTGCTACGTCTCCATAGAGTGCAAAGGTTTCGTCATCCATGACAACAAGAGTTTGTCCTCCGTGTTTTGCATGTCGTTTGTATTCTTCGAGCAAAATTTTTGTAGTGTGATTACTTATTTGAGTCATCTGTAGTCCCCCTTTCAAGTGCATGTGTTGTTTAGTATATTCGACATAACCTGAGAGATGATATTACAAAGCCATGACGAGTGGCATGTGTACATTCTAATGTGTATATTCTAGAGGTTATGTGCATTTCAAATCCTACGCAACACCTGGGCCGCCGAAGATTCACTTTTTCACTTTTCACCGACACATCACGAGCTGCACAATGCCTCCTGAATCCTACGCAACAATCTGAGCCGATTCCACGAGTTTCAACCAATTTTCAAAATTCCTCCAAAATCCCATTGACAGCAGTTTAACCACATGCTAATATACACCTCGTTGCGAAAAACACAAACTCCTCCGAGCGAGTGGCAACAAACGAGTGAGATGAATAGACAGCCCGCAATCAAGGGGCTGATTTTTATCCCCTCTGCACCTTCACAACTGAATCGTGACGATTACAAACACACAAATGATAACCCTGTCAGCGTGGGAACGGACGAATGCCGCAAGGCATGGTTCTACCACTGAATGAAGAGTTTGATCCTGGCTCAGGACGAACGCTGGCGGCGTGCCTAATACATGCAAGTCGAACGCACCCTTCGGGGTGAGTGGCGCACGGCTGAGTAACACGTGGGAATCTGTCGTTTAGTGGGGGATAACGCACCGAAAGGTACGCTAATCCCGCATACGCTCCGTAAGGAGGAAAGGCGCAAGCCGCTAAATGAGGAGCCTGCGGCCCATCAGGTAGTTGGAGAGGTAACGGCTCACCAAGCCAATGACGGGTAGCTGGTCTGTGAGGACAACCAGCCAGACTGGGACTGAGAACGGCCCAGACTCCTACGGGAGGCAGCAGTAAGGAATTTTCGTCAATGGGGGAAACCCTGAACGAGCAACGCCGCGTGGAGGATGAAGGTCTTCGGATTGTAAACTCCTTTTATACGGGACGATAATGACGGTACCGTAGGAATAAGCCCCGGCTAACTCTGTGCCAGCAGCCGCGGTAATACAGAGGGGGCAAGCGTTGTCCGGAATTACTGGGCGTAAAGCGCACGCAGGTGGTCACGCAAGTGGTGTGTGAAACCAATCAGCTTAACTGATTGACGCCATGCCAAACTGCGAGACTGGAGGGATGGAGAGGTTGTTCGAATTGCTGGTGTAGTGGTGAAATGCGTAGAGATCAGCAGGAAGACCAAGGGCGAAAGCAGACAACTGGCCATCACCTGACACTGAGGTGCGAAAGCGTGGGGAGCGAACTGGATTAGATACCCAGGTAGTCCACGCCGTAAACGATGTATGCTCGGTATCTGGACTGTTACAGGTTTGGGTACCTCAGGAAACCCGGTAAGCATACCGCCTGGGAAGTACGAACGCAAGTTTAAAACTCAAAGGAATTGACGGGGCCCCGCACAAGCAGCGGAGCGTGTGGTTTAATTCGATGCAACACGAAGAACCTTACCTGGGTTTGACATGGACCTGCACGGCCAAGAGATTGGCAAGCTTACGAAGGTGGTCCACAGATGCTGCATGGCTGTCGTCAGCTCGTGTCGTGAGATGTTGGGTTAAGTCCCGCAACGAGCGCAACCCCTATTGCTAGTTACCTGTGTCTAGCGAGACTGCCCTTCGGGGAGGAAGGCGGGGATGATGTCAAGTCCGCATGGCTCTTACGCCCAGGGCGACACACACGCTACAATCGCGTTGACAATGCGCCGCAACTTCGCAAGGAGAAGCAAATCGCGAAACAACGCGCCAGTTCAGATTGGGGGCTGCAACCCGCCCCCATGAAGGAGGAGTTGCTAGTAACCGCGTATCAGCATGGCGCGGTGAATACGTACCCGGGGCTTGTACACACCGCCCGTCACGTCATGGGAGTTATCAATGCCTGAAGTCCGTGTGCTAACCGCAAGGAGGTAGCGGCCGAGGGCAGGGGTAGCGACTGGGACGAAGTCGTAACAAGGTAGCCGTACCGGAAGGTGCGGCTGGATCACCTCCTTTCTAGGGAGCCAGAGCGCTCGTAAGAGTTGCTCCACGGAACCCACAAAACAACTCAACAGGGCAGTGGTTAGCAAATATGCGAATGAGTCGTCACGATTCAGGGGTGAAGGTGCTGCACGCAAGTGCAGTACCTTGACAGGATAATCATCAACGAGCAAACAAAAAGACCAAGCGAGACTTGGTCGAGACATGGAGCAGATGTTCCAACAGGGAAGACAGAATGAGCGTATGGTGGATGCCTCGGCGTCGTGTGCCGAAGAAGGACGTGGCAACGCTGCGAAAAGCTTGGGGGAATCGCTAGCAGGTAATGATCCCGAGATCTCCGAATGGGGCAACCCAGCCGAAAGGCTACTGCGCAAGCAGAGGGAACCAGGGGAACTGAAACATCTAAGGTACCCTGAGGAAGAGAAAGTATCCCGGTAGTAGTGGCGAGCGAATCCGGGGAAGCCCAAACCGTACTCGTGTCAAGCCGTCTGGCGTTGCGAGTGACGGGGTTGTAGGACAACAAGCGGTTGCAGACGAGACCGCACGTGAGTGACACTGGGAACCAGAATGTGATGGGAAGCACAGCCAGAGCGCATGACAGCTGCGTATGGGAATCCAAGTGAGCCGCGTGTTGTATCCTGAGTAGTGCCGGGCACGTGAAACCCGGTATGAAGCTGGGGAGACCACTCTCCAAGGCTAAACACACACGACGACCAATAGCGAACAAGTACCGTGAGGGAATGGTGAAAAGAACCCCGGCGAGGGGAGTGAAAAGAACCTGAAACCGTACGCTTACATGCAGTCGAAGCTCTAGGCTAGTAATAGCAGAGTGACGGCGTGCCTTTTGGAGTATGATCCGGCGAGTTACCCGTAGTAGTAGGTTAAGTCAGTGAAAGACGGAGCCAGAGCGAAAGCGAGTCTGAAGAGGGCGGCGATTGCTACGGGTAGGCCCGAAACCGCTTGAGCTACCCATGGTCAGGGTGAAGCGACAGTAAGATGTCGTGGAGGCCCGAACCGGTGCGGATTACAAACCACTCGGATGAACTGTGGGTAGGGGTGAAATGCCAATCGAAAGCGGAGATAGCTGGTTCTCCCCGAAATGCATTGAGGTGCAGCCCGGGACATGAGCGTTGTACGAGGTAGAGCACTGTTGTTGTGCGGGGGTTTCACCGCCTACCAAGCGACGGCAAACTGCGAATGCGTACAAGGTATACCCGGAGTGAGACAGTCGGCGCAAACGTTGATTGTCGAGAGGGAAACAACCCAGATCCGCTGCTAAGGTCCCGAAATTAATGCTGAGTGGGAAAGGATGTGTCGTTGCGAAGACAGCCAGGAGGTTGGCTTAGAAGCAGCCACCCTTCAAAGAGTGCGTAACAGCTCACTGGTCGAGTGACGATGCGCCGACAATCCAACGGGGCTAAAGCATTATACCGAAGCACGGAACAGAGAAATCTGTGGTAGGGGAGCGTCGTAATGGCAGTGAAGCTGCAGCGGAAGCCAGCAGTGGAGCCATTACGAGTGCGAATGCCGGAACGAGTAACAGAGAAGGGGAGTGCAAACCTCCCCCGCCGAAAGTCTAAGGGTTCCGCCGCAAGGGTGATCCGCGGCGGGTTAGTCGGGCCTAAGGGAAGCGCTCGCGCGCGAGCCGATGGAGAACAGGTAGACATTCCTGTACTACACCGAACTGTTTGACTGATGTGGGAAGCTGAGGGGTAGACGCAGCGATCAGACGAGGATCGTTTAAGCTTGTAGGGAGGCGCTGGGGTAAAAGACAGCGTTGTTGACTGAGGAGCGAATACGAGTGGGGGAGCAATCCCACCGCAAGTGCGTTACGCCTGTGCAGACGAGAAATGCCCACTAGGGAGGAACGGTGTATCCGTACCGCAAACCGACACAGGTAGATAGGCTGAGGAAGCTAAGGCGGACGAGTGATCCCTGGTTAAGGAACTCGGCAATTTGACCCCGTACCTTCGGTAGAAGGGGTGCTCTTGGAGGTGAAGGCTGTACAGCCGGAGCGTCCGAGAGTTGCAACAAAGAGGCCCAGGCGACTGGATAACAGAACCACAGGTCCGTGCTGAAGTCGTAAGACGACGTATACGGGCTGATGCCTGCCCAGTGCCGGAAGGTTAAAGGGAGAGGTGCAAGCTTTGAACTGAAGCCCCGGTGAACGGCGGCAGTAACTATAACTGTCCTAAGGTAGCGAAATTCCTTGTCGGGTAAGTTCCGACCCGCACGAAAGGCATCACGATCTGGGCAGTGTCTCGACCAGGGGCTCGGTGAAACTGCGATGGCCGTTAGGACGCGGCCAACTCACAGCAGGACAAAAAGACCCCGTGGAGCTTTACTACAACTTGTCATTGTAAGCGGTCTACAGCTGCGTAGGATAGGTGGGAGCCTGAGAGACATGCCTTGCGGGGTGTGTGGAGGCAATGGTGAAATACCACTCTGTTGTAGATTGCTTACTCACCGGTGCATGCCGGGACCGTGACTGGCGGGTAGTTTGTCTGGGGCGGACGCCTCCCAAAGCGTAACGGAGGCGCGCAATGGTTCCCTCAGGTGGGATGGCAATCCACCGTTGAGTGCAAAAGCAAAAGGGAGCTTGACTGCAAGGCAAACCAGCCGCGCAGAGACGAAAGTCGGCTTTAGTGATCCTACAGCACTGAGTGGAAGGGCTGTAGCTTATCGGATAAAAGCTACCCCGGGGATAACAGGCTGATCTTGCCCAAGCGTTCACAGCGACGGCAAGGTTTGGCACCTCGATGTCGGCTCGTCGCATCCTGGGGCTGGAGTCGGTCCCAAGGGTTGGGCTGTTCGCCCATTAAAGCGGCACGCGAGCTGGGTTCAGAACGTCGTGAGACAGTTCGGTCTCTATCCGCTGTGAGCGATTAGTATACTGAGGGGAGCTGATCTTAGTACGAGAGGACCGGATTGGACGGACCGCTGGTGGAGGAGTTGTGGGGCGTCCCGCAGGCTCCGTATCTACGTCCGGACGTAAGAACCGCTGAAAGCATCTAAGTGGGAAATACCCCCCAAGATGAGTATACTCACTGATAAAGTCAGGTAAGGCCCCCAGGAGACGACTGGGAGAGCGGCCAGAGCTGGAAGTATGGCGACATATGGAGGCGACTGGTGCGCATGGCTGAGGGCTTCCCTGATGGAAGATCTGGGACATGGACGACCAGGTCTCGGTTGGTCTCGCTCGATTGATGATTATCCACCCTGAACCATTGGCGTGCACGAAGCGGAGTGGACCCACCCCGTCCCATCCCGAACCGGGTCGTGAAACATTCCAGCGCTGAAGGTACTAGCGGGATGCCCGCTGGGAGACTAGGTCTGTGCGCCATCCATTGAACACGACACCCCATGCAATTGCATGGGGTGTCGTGTTTTGCTGTGCTTGTTATTGTGTGAATATGACGTGTCGTCGATGAATTGACTCGTATGTCGCATTGCACAGAGTTTCCTCGAGTGCGACACTTTTACAAGAAAAAAGGGACAGCCGCATGTGACGATACCCGATTGATACGCCTCAAAGGGAAATGAGTGTGCAATGATGAGTGTCAAGTAAATCTCGGTATGTTGTTGCTCAAGTATGATGTTTTGGAATGAAAGAATATAGCCGATGATGGAAAACCGATTCCATTGATGCACCGACGCGGTGAGCCGTGTAGAATGATAGCAGTGTCAGGATGATAGGACAATATGTATACGATTGAATTTGCGACGTGGCCTGGTCTGTTACCCGCGTTAATCGACGAAATCGAAGCAGCTCGGTTGCAATATACCGTTGATCGCCCGCGTCATGCAGTGATGATTGAACAGCGGGCACTATGGCCGTTGCGTGTGGATATTCGTTGTGCACAATCAGCGTTTGTGGTGCTGGATTTTGCAGTGCCACGACCAAAGGCGTTGCTAGGTCAGCAGTATTTTGATGAGATTATTCGTACAGCGCACGCGATTATGCACGAGCATACGTTTACGACGCTCCAACTTGATGCAGCCGGTGCTGATTCGACGGTGATGCAACGGATTGTGACTGAATTGGCGCAACGTTTGAATGTGAACGTTGTACCAACCGAAGGTGAATTTGTGGTGCGCATCCGGCCATCGGCACGTGGCTGGCAGGTGTTGTTGCGACTGACGCCACGACCACTCGGGGCGCGTTCGTGGCGCGTGTGTAATATGCCAGGGGCGCTGAATGCGGTTGTGGCTGCAGCGATGATGCGCTGGGCTGGCATATACGATGATGATCGGATTTTGAATATCGGCGCCGGGTCTGGAACGTTGCTCATTGAGCGGGCGTTGATGGGGCAAGCTGCGACATTCGTTGGTTGTGACGTCTCGGCAGAGGCGCGGGCATGTGTACAACAAAATATTGCTGCGGCACAGTTACAAAATCGTATTGAAATCAATGATTGGGATGCGACAAAACTGCCTATTGATGATGCATCAGTTGATTTGATTATGGCCGATTTGCCGTTTGGGCAGTTGATTGGTACGCACAACAGCAATACCCAACTGTACCCTGCGGTCATCCGTGAGGCGCAACGGGTACTGTCACCACGTGGGCGGATGTTGTTGATCAGCCATGAGATTCGCTTGTTGTATCAGACCTTGATAGCACAAGATGGATTGCGGATTGTTGATGAGATACAAGTCGAAGTGGGTGGCATGCATCCGGTGATGTATTTGGTGCAGCCTGCGTAATAATATGATATGAGTCTAGTGTATTGCCTGGGAAAACTTGGAAAATACGATTGTCATTGCGATAATTCGCATAGAAAACGGCAGCGCACGTACACGTGCGCTGCCGTTAGCTTCAACTGACTATCGTCGTGGTGTGCCGCTCATTTTGTTGCTGGCGGGGCTATTGCCTGCAGCGTTGACAGCACGAATAGTGACAGAAACAGCTTTACCGGCTGGTAACCCTAGGATAATAATTGTAGTGCTGTTTGTAGGCTTGATATCTTTCCATGCTCCGTTGTTAAGTGAGTATTGGTATTTTGAAATCGGGCTCCCGCCGTTATTGGTTGGGGCGCTAAAGCGTACGGTAAGCTGACGTGCTCCAGGCACAATTGATGTAATGCGTGGTGCAGTAGCAACGGTAATCGGTATGAGTGCAGTGGAATTCGCTGATATCTCACCGGTCCCATTGGCATTTTTGGAGCTAACCCTGAAGATATAGCTGGTGCCGTTTTTTAGCCCCGTAACTTTAGTGCTGGTTGTGGCTGACACTCCATCATTGAATGTACTCCATGCCGATCCGCCATTACTCGAGAACTGTACAATGTAATCGGTGATGCGACTACCTCCATCACTTGTCGGTGGAGTCCAGCGTAGATTCACAAACCCATTGCCAACAGTGCCATTTACTGATCGTGGTGCGCCAGGAATCCCCTTGGGAGTAATGGCAACCGAGGGTGCTGAAGGCTCACTGTCACCAGCATCGTTTGTGGCAACGACGGTAAATGTATAGGCAATGTTGTTGCGTAGGCCGGTGATTGTACAACTGTTTGATTCGGTGGTACAGGTTAATCCATCTGGGCTCGAAGTAACGGTGTATGCACTAATTGGACTGCCGCCATCGTCTGTGGAAAGTGTCCAACTAATGGTGGCCTGTGCATTGCCGGCACTTGCGGTGACCGCAGTTGGTGCGCTTGGTGCAGCAGGAGCATCGAGCGGAGGCACGGTGATTGTGACGGCTGGTGATGTAGCATCAAGGCCACCGGCAGCGGCATTGTCAAGGGTGTTACTCAATACCACCGTTCCGGTGGTGCGTGGCGTCCATTCACATGTGGCTACCACATCTTTGATACTACTGTCTTATGGGTTGGTCTGCTGTGCGAGTTGCAGTAGCAACTGCACCACAACCCGGGATGGTGACGCCGTTTGCTTTGAAATTGACCGTGCCGCTCGCACCGACATATGCCATCAGTGTCATTGACGTGCCATAAGTGGCATCGCGCGTGTTGTTTGGTGTAATCGTGAAGTTGAGTGGCACACGTGGAACAGTACGAGTGGTGCTATCAACCGGTAATGTGCCAATTGCGTCAGTAGTCCACAATACATCTC
>Ga0194133_10007439_pt1 | contig 13134 bp, 14 predicted proteins | sample TA2KigOf40mmetaG_FD_155448 | JGI IMG/M metagenome (GOLD analysis project Ga0194133, IMG submission 155448) | Freshwater microbial communities from Lake Tanganyika, Tanzania - TA2015055 Kigoma Offshore 40m | ecosystem: Environmental > Aquatic > Freshwater > Lake | place: Tanzania: Lake...
AAGGATAAGTTTTCTCTAGATTCAAAAACATGAGGTGTCTCTTTGTCCTGGCCCTGAGTCTTGGGCTTTTGGCAATTGCAATTGGTCAGCCGCCACCTCCTCCACCCCCTCCTTCTACAACAACTACAAAGCAGACTGCCACAACACCAACAACTGCAACCACCAAACAGGCCCCGACGACAACAACAACTGTCAAACAGACCCCTGCAACAACAACCTTAACAACGACCACCACCAAACAAGCCCCTATAACCTCAACAACGACCACCACCAAACAAGCCCCTATAACCTCAACAACTACAACCACCAAACAGGCCCCTACAACCTCAACAACTACAACTACCAAACAGGCCCCACCAACAACTACAACAACAACACCTGCAACGACAACAACTACAAAACAAACTACTTCGACCACAACCACTACAAAGGCCACAGTGACAACAACTACAGCTACTACTGCAGGAAGTTCAGCAGTAAGTTTTACTGAAGAAAAAACAACCTAAATTTGAATTAAAATAAAAAAGCCAAGTTAATTTCAGTTTGCTACCAAAGTAAAGCTTCTGGTAGATGCCAACACCTGTTCCTCTGTGGCAACCTCTACGACCTGTGGAAATGCTAGCAGGGCCAGTAGCTATTACGAGACATTCATCTACAAACGTCTCAGGGGTCCCTGGACACGATGCTGAATATAGTCAAGTTCGACCCAACCCCAACAGCCGATGTGAGCTCAAACTTCAAAATTTATGCTACTTTCAAAACACCCACTCTTTTTTCAGGTGTAAGGTACCAGTATTTTGCAGCCCCAGCGACCCCAACACACAGTTCTTATCCCACAACCCCAATGGGTGCAATAGGTTTCATCACCACTGGCACCACCATCTACAACCCACTTTCTGGTCCGGACGGTAGTTTGGCATCCTACTACGAATGGAACACCCTGGATCCCTGCTATGGTCACAGCAGCCCCGACAAACAATATCATTACCACGCTGTACGTTCACGTTAAAATAATTATTTAGCTGTAAGAGGAATGCCGTTGTTTCAGGTATCCGGAACATGCATCCCTGGATCTACAACGCCATCATCTCGGACTTTGATCGGGTATGCCCTTGACGGTTACCCGATGTACGGCTATGCTGCTACAACTTCAGGTGTCACGCTGAAGTCCTGCTGGACATCTACTTCGACCAGTCCAACCAACATCAACAGCTTCACTTACGACTCAGCAGGGTACGCGGCCGGAACTTGTCACCTTGACAAAGCCAACGGGTACAACTTTACTGACGGCTACGGATACGTCATGGTCTCCAACAACTATTATGTACCCTACTATTTCTACGGAAGCAAAACTGCCTCCATTTGTGGATTTACCCCTTGAAGAATAAATTTTCACGAATCATCTCTTCATAACTTTGTTGGAATGATAAAACTTATTTTGGCTATTCATACAATTTTTTATTTTCAATTTGAAATCGCTTCCAACACAATTACAATTATTTGATGAAAAAGTACCCTCTACTTTTGGGCATTTAGAGAAATAACTATGACTTTAGAAGAAGTCATTGCAAAATTAATGTATGGACAAGTTTTCTAATTCCATGGATGGGTTTGTGATTTGTTGTGGAACGTGACTTAAGTGAATTGATGGGATGAAAAAGTTAATAATAAGTACGAGCAGTTTGAGTTGCTTAACAAAAATACTCAGGGTGTTGTCAAATCTTCATAGTTAAAGGCTACGAATTTAAATGCAACTTCTTCTGTCGCAAATTTTTTTAACTTGAATAGTACTGGAAAAGAAAAGAATAATGAAACTTCAGCAGATGGGGAGGACATAATGAAGGACATACAAATCTACGTCTAATTTGGTAATTTTTTTCCCTAATTTTCAATCTTAGGCTTTGTAATCACAAATTTCTTGATGATTATTTAGTATTAGCAATTTAAAAGTGTCAAAAAATTTCAATAACTGTCAAGACATTGGAATTTTCCAACAAATTTGATTGATTTCACAAAAATCTTTCTAAATTTTTTTTAAAGTTTTGGTGTTTCAATTACATGAAGAGAAAAAAAACAAATAATCGATGTGATTCGAATGCTAGTTAGACAGCAAGGAACCCAACCATTCTTTGAGTAGCACTTAACTTTTCTTTGCTCTGACACCGTATCCTGGTCTAGGCGAAGTACATAACTTCCCGAGTGTTCTGGTGGACTGTTACTGCTCTAAAAAAATTAACAACCAAAAAATAACACTTGGCCTCACAAAACAGATCATTCCCTGCTCTTACCTTGCCATAGCTGCTGGAGCCCTATCTTCTGATCCTCCTGATAGGTGAGATCCCTCTCCAGAATCGTGCTCTTTCTCTACCAAATGGTAACGAGCGCGGAAAGCAACAAGGTGGGCATAATACGCAGGTGCAGGTATGGACACAGACCTTAAATAAATTTGTCATCTAACGTATTTTAGAAGTTTTCATGATTGATAGATACCTTGTACAACGGACATAGGTGTGACACAACTGATAAGTTAAGCACTGTAACTCATCTGCATCGAAGTGATTATCATCCCAAAGGACATGATAATGGCTTGGCCTGGAAGTAGTTTTAAATGTTATTTTTACAAATTTTCTAAATTGAAATATCCTCGAATTTCAAAATAACAAAACTTAGCCTTACCTACTTGTCCCTTGAATACCTTGGTGAGAGCACAAATAAAAGTCAAACTCTGTTGGATGAGTAATTCCAATGTCAACTGTGGTGCCTGCAGGAATGTTTCCTGATTTTCCTGATTGTTCCTTCTTATCAGAGCAGAAAAGACGCGTGTGATGCCGTTTTTGGACAACAATAAAGGTTATACCTAATTTTAATGGGAAAAATGAAAGTTTGATCCACCTAAAACAATTTCATAAGATGGAAAACATACCAGGTTTGTAGTCACCTTCAAGTTTGATACAAGCCTCCCTTATAGCAGTCAGTTCGTGTTGTAAAACCTAAAACATATAGAGATTTTAGTAAGCTTTATTACATAAAAATTAGAATTTTAGCTTGCTGTGCCAATGTTATCAAATTTTTGAACAAAAAGTTTTTGAAATTGTCAAGTCTTAATCTTCAAATAATTTCATACAGTTTATTGACCTGTAAAAACTGTCCTTCGCTTACACCATCTCTGTACATGATTATGCGGTGTGGTTTGTATCCTCCAGTAGACTTGTAAAACATCATCAAGTGATCTTTAACCATTGTTGAGAGCTCTTGGATTATCTCAACCCTTCAAAAAAATTTGTTACTTTTCCCTTTACATATTTCAAACTGAGTTTAGCATGCTACCTATGAGATTGCACCCTCACAGTAGCTGCATATTTTGAGGGATGAGCATCTTGGCTACCAACAACTGCAGCAATAGATGGCTTTTTGCTGTCACCAGCAGGCGGATGAGTAACGTCTGCTCCTAAAAAGATGACTGGCTCACTGAAGATCTTTGGCCTGATGCTTGGTACCTATGAGTAAAAATTTATATGATGCGGCACTTTTAAATAAAAGGCTGGGTTAAAGACTGGTAAAAATTTTATAGCACAATTTTTAATTATGAAGTTTTCTTTGAAATTCGACCAAAATAATTTACCAGAATTGAGTTTACACCTCCGAGTTTCACATTGATCTTGAGACACAAATTAGACAAAGTCTGAAAATAACGCTTTTGAGAATCATGTTAATTAAAAACAAATTCATCAAAAATATACCTGAGGAGAAGTTTTGTTGACATTCTTAGCTTGAACGCATTGCGTGGCCATCCCAAGGACCGTATCACCGACACGCTTTACCTCAGCATAAACAGGAGTTTTTCCAGGCAAGACAACCACAACAAGTTGCAGCGACTGTAATAAAGATTTATAAAATTAATAAAGTAAGCTTTTTTAAAAACCAAAGCTAAATATTACTGGAAAAGATGTAATGAGGTATCTGAACATGGGCTCAACTTGGTCAGGCCCTTGTGCATACTTGCAGAAGCAAGGTTGTCCGATGACAGGCATACCTAAGCAAAAAATTTATAAAACGTTAGAACGTTATATTCTCAATTTAAAATTAATTCAAAAAACTACCGGCATCGTTTGAAATCTTTTGCAAGGACTGGGTAAAGTTTCTTAGAGCATCTTCTCGAACAGTTCTTGATGGGGCAAAACATGCAATGGCCCACTCACGAATCTCTATTCCAGAGTAAAACTGCTTTCCTCGCATATCCCAAACACCCTGATTTGGAAGAGCCTGCTGTTTACTCCTACCACCATATTGGAGCTTTGGGGGAGGCAAGACACGGCCTCTTACTTCCATAAGACTATTGCTTATGTTCAGGCCAAACTCTTGAACATAAGGATCATTATTGAAATCTGCCTTCTTTATGAGGCTGTTAATCTCTCGCTCTCTGTCAGGTGCTGAGCGTGCAGTTGCCTTGATCATGGTAGAAGTTTGCATGTCAGTAAGTTTCTTGATACACCGTTGACCCTGTACAATATTGCAAACTTCCAGTGGCAAATACGTGTGTTTGTGCTCTTGCCCCACTTGCAGGCAAGGGAGATGAGGATAACGTAACTTCATCTTGTATTTGTCAAGGAAGTACTTGGCAACTGTACACTCAACTGTTTGACCACTCTCCAACTGAAGTGGAAAGCTCTGCATTTGAGCTGGTCTCCTAAAAAATTAATTTCATTTTTTGATCAACTATTTGAATGAAATTTTTTCATATCTAGTTTACACACCTTGTTACATTGCAGACTCTGTACTTTCTCTTCATGTTTCCACAATGTGTAATTTCTATTTTCAAACTTCGTATTTCCTTTGTGAACTTCACTCTCTGAGAATCAGTCAAAGGTCTCCGCTAAAAAAAAGGTGGCTTGAAATGAAGCAATTGAATGGTTCTTTAATTTCAAAGACGCACCTGGTCATTTATGTCTCTAATATCCAAGACTTCACACATAAAATCTGGAACTGCTTGTGCCTTATAAAAAGCTGTGGCAGAAACATCAATATTCAGCATCATCTTCCATTGTGAGGGCCTGACTGATTGATGAAAACCAAACCAAACTTCACGACCCCCACCCAAAGGATGATAATAACCCTCTGGCGATGAGAAGAAGCTTCTTCCAACTGGGGTGTAAGTCATTGAAGGCAAATGGCGCATAACAACATCAAGCGCTTGAATGGCATTGAAGGGAATCTGTCTGCTTCGGCCCTCTAGAGCTTCTTCCAATGCATAAAGTGAAACCTGGGAAAACAAAAAAGTTTTGATGTTAAAAAAAGGCAAATATTCGGTAGTTTAAAACACCTCATATTTTGTAAAATGCATTTTATTTATGATCCCTGTAAGTTCCGCATGTTAAATGATATGATTTCGAACCTGCTCTGCCCATTTGATTCCAACTTTGAAAATGCGGTCCCTTCCTTCTCCAGGCAATGTTACTTCAAGTTCTACAAGGTCTGTTCCAATAGGTAATGGGTCCCTGGTATACATGTTGCTTCTTCCATCAAAAACAGGCTTTCGTGTGCCAAAAATTCTAACATAAGCCTGTACCATGGTTTCAATGATATCCCGGTTTACTTTACGAGGACACTTATCTGGTTGTATTGCCACCTGTAATACAAAAAATTCATTTGGAGAAAAAGTAGTCAAAGATGGTGAAAGACTCTTTACCACATAATGATTGATGAATCCTCTTGGCATTGAGATCTGGAAATGGTTGGCCCTCAACTGAATAGGCTTTCCATCACGGCCAATGTTTGGGCGTCTTGGACAGACAAATGAGGGAACATCAGATAATGGGGGAGAGCCGCTTCCAAACCCTGCACATAACGTGAAAGTGGATTAAAAAGTGCAAAGTACATTATTTTTTTCCAAAGTATTTTGAATGTAAGTGTGAACTGAAGATTTTATTTAGATCAAAATCGACTTGACAAAAGGTTATGGACTGAGCATTCAATAAAAACAATAGCTGTTTCACCGATCTAGAGCAACTAAAGATAATTTTAAACCGAGGCAGGTAAAGAAGAGGCTTTTGAAATTACCTAATCCTAAACCACCTAACGGCAGGATAGAACTTGTGGAGCTACCATTTCCCGATCCAGAGACAATTGAGGAAACTTCAGCCACAGAGCCACCAGAGGAGGTTCCACTGAGTAACGTAGATGATGAAATTCCAGATTGTCCAAGTGTTGAATTATCTGTTGAAGTCATCATGCCAGGAGGTGCTCCAAGGGTGCTAGATGACGGTGTGGGATTTACACTCGACAGGATCGGCCCCAAACCACTAAGGCCCAGAGAACTAGACCCAGTTAAGTTTGATGGGGGCCCCACAGGCCCTGGGCCACTGGAAGACTGACCCCCGGGGAACATGAGTTCAACTGAGACAACCGTGGCGATGCTATATGTTCAACGTTTAGAAATCAAACTCCATTACCTAGTAATCCTGAAATTATCGAAACACGATAAATCATCATATGCAGTCAGAAAGAAGCATGGGAGACCCATTATCGTTTAAGATATTTTTTACTCAATTTTTGTGAGTTATTTTAAATTAAGATCAGCATTTACATATATTTAGCTTATTAACATGCATTTGAAAGCACTTTTAAGAATTAAATCACCTAGGCACATCTGCTTTTAAAACAAAAGGGTACCTTAATGCAACTTCGCTTTTAGGTCTTTGGTATTATTTACATCTAAACCTCACTAATTTCGTTAAGGAAAACATTGTGTTGAGTTACAGTTCATAAAGCAAAAGAAAATAAGAAAAACTGGCTCTTACTTGAATAGCAAATAACGCCCGACTTTTTTGAGAATCCCTTGGCTGATTTACAATCGAAACAATTGATATGCAGCCTCTAGTTTTCTTCTACACCAAATCTGAAATTTTCCGTCAGGAAATAATTCTTTTTACGCTGCTGTTTAATATATGTGCTGCTCTGCCCGCAGTACCTGCTGGCTGCTGCTGGCTGCACTTCGAGCAGACAAGCTGTTTCCACAGATTTCTATAACAATTTACAGTATTTTTGGGATTTGTATGTATCTATAGACCAGCGAGTGGAGAAAAAAACTTTAGACCTTTTCTCGCCCTTTTTGTAAATTGACCCTCTATACCCACTTTCCTGGGTATTTAGGGGCAAAAAGACCTAAAAATGGTAGTGTAACTCAGCTTTTCTTTGGCAAAGATCATAAATTTTCAAATAATATGTCTATGCTTTGGGCTTTAACAAAACAGCTCTATGGTTTTGCTATAAGTGCTCTTTAGAACTCTGTGTTAGAGATTTGCTTGTCACACAGGGCTCAGTGTTTTTATTTACAACTCACAATTTTCTTAGCATTTGGACTTGGCTTTGGCCTTTGGTTTCGAAAAAAAGATTCAAAACTTTAAAATGACTGCTCAGGGTCTTGGGGATACGTTGGCAACAGGTCCAGGGGCAGAAAAGGGTTCATCACAGCCCACGCAGACCAAATTAATTCGTAGAAACAGACCAGGAACAAAGTCATCTGACTTTTCAAGTTGGCCAGAAGAGTCATTTGAAAATATGGAGTCTACCCTTGCTGTTCAACAATATATTCAGCAGACTATACGCAAAGATGTGTCAAATGTCGAAGGGATCCTCGAAGCACCTGAAACGCAAGATGAAGGAGTCTGGAAGTATGAACATTTAAGGCAGTTTTCAATGGAGCTGAATGGGCTGGCAGTTGCGCTGCAAGAAGAATGCCATCCCGAAACTTGGTGAAAAGTTATCTTGACTTATTTTCAAAAGTAATTCTATAATTTTATTTTTCATTTCAAAGCTCTCAAATGACTGCCACCGAGCAATGGATTTTCTTATGTGCAGCCCACAAAACACCAAAAGAATGTCCAGCAATCGACTACACTAGGTACTTTTTTTCTCGATCAAAAGTTTGAATCTTTGTAAATTTTCCGAAAAATTAAAATTTTGAGCCGGCTAATAAATACTGTTATGTTTAAACCTTATTTATTTTAAGCTGTAAATGAATTTTTAAGGCACACATTAGATGGGGCAGCTTGCTTGCTCAACAGCAATAAATATTTTCCGAGCCGTGTCAGCATTAAGGAGAGCTCTGTGGCTAAGCTTGGGAGTGTTTGCCGAAGGATTTACAGAATCTTTTCTCATGCATACTTTCATCACAGAAGCACGTATGACCTCTTTGAAGCAAGGTTAGTATTGCTTATCTGATTCTGAAGGAAGCCTATTTTGATAGATAATATTTTCTCCAGGACTCATCTTTGTCGCCGCTTCACTGTTTTCGTCGCAAAATATAACTTAATGCCTAGAGACAACCTTATTGTACCCATAAATGACTTTGATGTAAATCAAGAGGAGTCTGAGGCGTGAATGAATTATTTAGTTGTACCACTCACAATGTATTATAGATACCAAATGATTTTTGTCATGTTATTTTATTCTTTTGTTCAGAATTACAATCAAGAAAACGCAAGAAAAGCTTAGGCCGTAACAAGCACATTTTTCGTTTTTTTAGGAGAATTTCTTAGATGTTCATTGTTGATGTAAATATAAATTTATTTCTACTTTTTGTCTAGCTTTTTTTGCTTCAGAATAGAATCGGGGGGGCTGTTCACGTAGCAGGTTTTTCAAGCCTGAAAGACTTTGTAACTAAGCTTCACACATTTTTTTTGGTTTTAAGTTACATGTAAACTGTAACTTTAATTCAACAAAAGTAAGAATTTTATATTCCCATACGAAGACTTCTTAATAACTCAATCCATCTGATGTCGATACATACCCAGTCAAGCTGTCTTGAAAAACTCAAACTAGGAAAAACCTTATCTTTGCTCAATTTTTTTCGCTTTGATATTTTGTGGTTTGATGCTCTGCAATACAGCTTATCTACCATAACATCGAAAAATACTCTCAGACTTTTTAGTTGCTAACATAAAATTTCCACGATGGATATAACAGAGATTAAAGAAGTTTTACATGAACATGGTCAAGAGCATTTGATTCGACTCTGGGATGATCTTAACAATCAGGAGAAATTAGCTCTTAAAAATGACCTGGTAGAGAAAATGTTCGTTAAAATTATGTGAAATTGATTTGAAATTTTTTGACAGGCTGATATAGATTTTGTTGAGATGAGCAGGATTTTCAAAGACTCTGTCTCACATGAAGGAGATTCATCTTCAAAATCCATTGATAACATGATGGAGCCCATATGCCAGGACATATTGGCATCTGTATCAAGGTTTCTTTTGGCTTTTTTCATTGATTAACAGAAATCAAGATTAGTATAAAAATCTTATGGATTTTTTGAATTTATAGATATTCTTTCAGAAATTTTTTATTGAAAGCCCTTAGGATTTAGGATGCCATTTAGTGCTTTTTTAAAACTCATTTACATATGTAAAACTAAAGGGTACATTTTAATATTGGACCAATCATACTGGATTTTTCGTAGAATAAGTAATTTGAAAGTTCAGTTTTTAATAAAGGCGAGTGGGAGTCAGGGTGGTCACGTAGGTTTCTTGCTGGATTTCCATCCCAGCGGTCCAGGTTCGACTCCTGCCAGGTGTAACCCAAAAATTAATCTAAACCACCTTGTGTGCCTTTATAATATGACCACGAGTTCGAGGGAGATGTCGGCTGGAGGTCCATGACTGGAATCATATCTTCCCAAATTGGTATTTCATCCAGCTAATAATACTGGTAACTATTAGTCAGAACAAGAATCTGAAAAATAGTTTCAGAATTGTAAGGGAGAGGAAGTTGGGATAGGCTGGAAAACTTAAGAGGTCATGTTGAAAACCCAAATTTCTACAACTACTTTTTTTGAAACTTAAGGTATTCAGCAAAAATTAATTTTCAATTAATTTAGTTAAACTATGTATTTCCCACCAAGCAATTACCCACTTGAAAAGTAATTCAATTTGATCTTAATTATTATTGATGTTCACTACTTTTCTTAACCTTACTTTGAGGAAGAAATATCAATTTGTTTCAACAAACAATTTTTTTGACCAGCTCAAGTGATGAGGATTTGGACAAATTTTACAACATCTCTTTGGATGCAATTTGCAAAGATGAGGTTTGCTTCTCATAAATCAGAATTGTTGAATGTTAGAAAACCAGCATTTAAGTCTTTTAATTAGGTGGGTGTTCTGCTTTTGGCTGGAGGGCAAGGTACAAGACTTGGAGTTCCCTACCCAAAAGGAATGTACAACATAGGGCTTCCTTCAGGAAAGTCTTTGTATGAGATACAGGCAATTATTTTTCAATTTGTCTGTCTTAATTTATTTTGTTGAATATTTATTGATATGCTTGAAATTTAGTGCCAGAGAATTTTGAGGTTGGAAAAACTTGCTGCACTAAAAAATGAAACGAGAGGAAAGATTATGATGTACATCATGACAAGGTGAGGTGTTTATAACTTGCCTTGAAAGCATCAAGTTCATCTCAGCTTTTGATCATCCTAGTGAGCATACAAAAAAACCTACAGAGGATTTCTTCCAAAGCAATGGATACTTTGGATTACAATCTGGACAGATTGTATTCTTCGAGCAAAGAATGATTCCTTGTTTTGACCTAAACGGAAAGATAATTTTGGAATCCAGAAGCAAGGTGGCAAGGTTGGTGATTGAATTTTTGTTCCAATAATTTGAGATTCAGATATTTTTAAGCAACCTGCTAGAATTGGCATTCATATGGATTCCTAGTTTACTTCATTGGTTCTCATCACCATGTTGCTATCTTTTTGACGTTTTTAATTCCTTTATTAGAGGTTGAGATCATCTAGCTGTTAAACTAGCACCTCCAGGCAACCTTTGACCCCAGAATGACTTGAAATATACCAAAAGAAATAATAAAATGATTCTCAGCTTGGATCCAGTTTGCCTCAAATGATTGACTTTTTTTATTCAAAATGTAGTGTAAACTTTAAGCTTTTGTTTCTTTGAGATTTAAAGTGGTTGTCCGCAGGATTTTTCCTGAGAGGTTTCTCACATGAGTCAATGGACTGTTTTATCTCTTTTTAGTAAAATGGTCCATTCTCTTCTTTACAGATCACCAGATGGAAATGGTGGATTGTATTGGGCTTTGAAAAATGAAAATGTCTTGGCCAACATGATTGAAAGAGGTGTGAAATATCTACATGTCTTTTGTGTTGACAATGTGCTTGTAAAGGTTGCAGATCCATTATTCATGGGTTACTGTATTGGCAAAGGAGCAGAGGCAGGAAACAAGGTGAAACAAATCTTCATATTTTCCTGAATGGAATACTAAACTTTTAATTATCAAAAGGTTGTTGAGAAAATATTTCCCTCTGAGAATTTGGGGGTTGTCTGTTATGTTGGGGGTAAGTTGGAAGTAGTTGAGTATAGCGAAATCGGAAAAGTCAATGCAGAAGCTAGAAGATCAGGTTAAAAAAATGGTTTGAATGGTCAGAAAAATATCTCAGATGAAATTTCAAACATTCTAGATGGAAAGTTGAAATTCAACGCTGGAAACATCTGCAACCACTTCTTTACAACCAACTTTCTCAAGGAGATCTGCGAAAATTATGACAAGATGTTGACTTATCATGTTGCCAAAAAGAAGATACCCTATTTTGATGAAGCTCAAAGGATGACAGTCACCCCTAAGGCCAATAATGGAATCAAATTGGAAAAATTTGTTTTTGACGTATTTAGATTTTCCAAAAATTTTGTGATTTGGGAGTGTAAAAGGGAACAAGAATTCAGGTAGGACTTTTTCATTCATAAGAATTGAATCACTAATTTTATCTTGGTTTTAAAGCCCTCTGAAAAATGCTGACGGAGCACTAGAGGATACTCCTACATCAGCAAGAAAGGCTCTCTTTTCTTTACACAGAAGGTGTCATTATTTCAGTGTACCTAAAAAAATACCAAATTCAAAAGATAAATGTTTTTTAGCTACATTGAAAAGAGTGGAGGAATGCTTAGAGATTCAAAATTGGATTATGTGTGTGAAATTTCTCCACTGTTATCTTATGCAGGTGAATATTTTATTAGACCTTTTGCCAAAATACTTTGGGAAAAATTTGAGTTTTTAATAGGTGAAGGACTTGAGAACATCGCCAAGGGCAAAGAATTCATCTCTCCTTTAATTCTGACAGAAGATCAAATCACTGAAAAATGAAAAAACTCTCTTATCGTTAATGACTCGTTTTATTTGAATTTTTAAATTATAATTTTAGTAATTCAAATCCAGTTTAGTGTCCAGAGCCTCACATGCAAAATAGTTTGTCGAATTTATTGAAATATTAAAAGATTGATCAACTTGTCCATTCTAATGGATATTCATTTGGTCACAAAGGTGACCTTGTTTAATCTAAGCAAATATAAATATTTTATGTCAGAATGGAAAAAATGTCAAGGTTGTTACACAGTGTAACAGTGAAATGAACTAAGTCTAGAATGTATTATAAGGGGTGATGCAAAAAAAGGTCACTTAAAAAAGACATTAAGGATATCTGGGGTTAATGGTGAGTTTTAAACCTCTTCATCAAAGTCGATTATAGTTCGGTTGCGCTGCCTTACGTACGTTGTCTGCTTGAAATAGATTTTGAACATTCCTTTCACTGTTATAAAAGTTAGCCCACCAAGGATTGTTCGTTTCAGCTGTGATGGGATCTGTCGTGAAAAGGCAAAACTTAAAGATTTCCAATGTGAACCCAGATTGATTACACACACCTGCTCATAAAGATTTGATCCGATAAAATTAGCAACTGTAGGAAGAAATAAAGCTCCACAGAGAGTTCTGAAAAGTTGTTAAATTTTTTTGTTTCATTTCACAGGTTGAATAACATACATTCAAAATAAGGGCTCTCCAAATAAATAATAGATTTTGAGTGCTTGGTCAAATCAAAGTAAATAATACGTGGGTCTTCTTTAAAAACATGTGTTGGATTGAACTTGTATTTTTACCTTGTGACAGACTCGGGTTCCGTGTAAGGTGGTAGTTGAGATTGAAGAGGTGATCTTTCTTGAGTCACAGCAAACATAGGCAACATCACACTGAGGGAGGGAGATTTGGGAACAGAGGACCGGAGGAACCGGACAATCTGAAAATTTTACGAGATAACTTTCAGATCATGTTTTAAAAGGTAACCTTTTT